>Ga0116146_1001653_pt1 | contig 22011 bp, 19 predicted proteins | sample AD_JPNHG2_MetaG_FD_89748 | JGI IMG/M metagenome (GOLD analysis project Ga0116146, IMG submission 89748) | Active sludge microbial communities of municipal wastewater-treating anaerobic digesters from Japan - AD_JPNHG2_MetaG | ecosystem: Engineered > Bioreactor > Anaerobic > Digestate | place...
ATTCCGCGAAGGGGATGGGCAGTCGCAAAAACCCCGCTGGCAGGCCCCAAACTGCGCTTATCGATTCCCAGCCTGTTCAGAAATATGAGAAGCGGTAGGATAAGTCGGAAAGGTCCGCTAGACGCTTGGAACCTTACGACCAGACATCTGTGCGGCTTGCGCGCATGTTTCTCGATCGCAGAGCGCTTGGGTTGCGGCCCGCAAAAAGGCGGTCCGCCTTAGACCTCTGGTTGTCTAATCCTTCAGTGAGGTCTGGGACGTTCGGTGTTCGTCAGTCTGGGGACGGTCATGCGTCTGGCGTGGTCTAACGGTCTGGAAGTCCAAGTGCCTAGAGGTCTAAAAGCTTAGCAAGTTGGAGACCGATGCCATGGATTTGACCCTGAATGCGATCGAACGTCGCGTATTGGGTGTGCTGATGGAAAAATCGCTGACCCAGCCTGAGTATTATCCGATGACGCCGAACGCCATCATGGCCGGCTGCAATCAGAAGAACAATCGTGACCCCGAGATGAAACTGGACGAAGAGACCGTGCTGCGGACGCTGGAGGCTCTGCGGGCCCGCAATCTGGTCACACTGGTGCTGCCCGCGCCTGGGGCACGCACGCAGCGGTATCGTCACGAAATCGAGTCTGCGTTCGGCTGGAGCCGTCGGCAGCAGGCGATTATGACTGAGCTGCTGCTCCGCGGCCCACAGACACCCGGCGAATTGCGCTCGCGATGCGCTCGCATGTTCCAGTTCGAGAGCCTCGAGGCGCTGATGACGGCTTTGGGCTCTTTGAGCAAAGGGGAGTCCGATCCGCCACTGGTGGCGGCGATGCCCCGTGAGCCCGGCCAGTCGGCAACCCGCTACACGCACCTGCTGTATCCCGAGGACGAGGCGCCGCCGACTGCCGTGGCATCGCCGGTCGATCACGCGACCCACCCGGTTCCGCATTCGTTGTCGAGTCCTGCAGCCGCGCCCCTGACGGATGGTGCATCAGCGGCCTTTCGACAGGAGATCGGCGCCCTTCAAGAGGAGATAGCCGAGCTTCACGAGGAAATGGCCGAACTCCGCCGCCGGCTGGAGGCGGTCGAGCGGAGAACCGCCGGGCTGTAGGTGTCAATGAGGGCGTTCATTCGCGGGCCGACAGGCTGGCTCTTGGGGGGTGTGGCTATGGGTTGCGGGCTGGTATAATCTGCCCCTTGGGCCTTTGGGGCAGATGAGGCGGCTATGCGGCAGTCAGCAACAGCGAACGGGATCGGAATCGTCGACGCCTTGGCGTCATGGGCCCGGGATTTCGAGGCGGTGATCGACGGCATGCTGGTGCCGGACGCAGCGGTCCCGCGCACGCTGGCGGAGGCCGTCCTGTATTCGATCCGCAGCGGTGGCAAGCGGGTCCGGCCCTATGTTGTAACTCGGATCTGCGAGCTTTGTGGGGGCACGGCCGAGATGGCTGCCCCCGCGGCGGTAGCCCTGGAATGCGTGCATGCCTTCTCCCTGGTGCACGACGACCTTCCGGCGATGGACGATGATGATTTGCGGCGGGGCCGTCCGACGTGCCACAAGGCATTCGGGGAGGCGGAAGCGATTCTGGCGGGCGACGCGCTGCTGGCATTGGCCTTCGAGATCTCCGCGACCCGGATCGAGGATCCGGCGGTAGTGAAGGCGGTCGTCGCCGAGTTGGCCAAGGGCACCGGCTGGGCAGGGATGATCGGCGGACAAACCACGGATATCCAGACGGAGGGACAACCCCCGGAACTGGCCTTGGTCCAGCGAATCCACCGATACAAGACAGCGCGGCTTTTCGTGACTGCCGGCCGGCTGGGGGCGTATTGTGCCCGGGCGGACGAACCGCACTTGGAGGCGGCGGGCGCGTATGGGCAACATCTGGGGCTGGCGTTCCAGATTGCCGACGACCTGCTGGACGTCACCGGATCGGCCGAGCAAATGGGCAAGGCGGTGGCCAAGGATGCCGAGGCCGGCAAGCAAACCTATCCCGGTGCCGTCGGCATTGAGGCCAGTCAGGCCGCCGCTCGGGACGAGGCACGAAAGGCAATCGAGGCGCTGCAGATTTTCGGACCTCCGGCCGAAGATCTCAGGCAACTGGCAAACTATGTCGTCGAGCGGCGCAACTGAATCGCACGACCGACTGAATCGGGGCAAACAACCCAAGCGACGCGACGTACTACCTTGAGTCTCAGACACGATCGCGGGGGGCCAAGCGAGATTACGGACAACATGGGACTACTGGCTTCGATAGAGCATCCGTCAGACGTCAAGAAGCTGTCGATAGCCCAACTCAACGAGTTGGCTAAAGAGATCCGGGAGCGCATCCTCGAAGTGGTCGGCAAGAACGGCGGACACCTGGCCAGCAATCTGGGCGTCGCCGAGATCACCATCGCTCTTCACTACTGCTTTGACTTTGAGAAAGACCGATTGCTGTGGGACGTCGGGCACCAATGTTACCCGCACAAATTGCTCACGGGCCGCAACGAACGTTTTGACACGTTGCGGCAATCCGGAGGCATCAGCGGTTTTCCGAGCATCGATGAAAGCCCCTTCGATCTGTTCAACGTCGGGCACGCGGGCACGGCAATCCCGACGGCGCTGGGTTTGGCCCGCGCCGACCAGCTCCTCGGCCGCGACAAGCGGGTCGTAGCCTTCGTAGGCGATGCGAGCATCGTGAACGGCCTGGCGTTTGAGGGCCTCAACCAGGCGGGCACGCTCAATCGGCAGTTTCTTGTCATCTTGAACGACAACAACTACGGCATCGCTCCGACGCAGGGCGCATTGGCTCATTACCTCGCTCGCCTCCGTGCCAGTTCCATTTATGAGGAGGTCAAGCAGCGGGCCAAGCAACTGCTGCCCAGATTGCCGCTGGTCGGCCAGTCGATGGTCGACGCCCTCGGGCATCTGAAGGAGGGGCTGAAGGCCACGGTTTCGCCGCATTCGATTTTCGAGCAGCTCGGCTTCATGTATGTCGGGCCGGTGATGGGTCACGACATCGCGTACCTGATTGACCTGCTGCAGATGCTCAAGGATATCGATCACCCGGTGCTTCTGCACATTCATACCAACAAAGGTCAGGGCGCCGAGTTCGCCCGTGCCGAGCCTTCGAAGTTCCACTCGCCCACGCCGTTCATCTTCGATGGCGAAACCGTAAGGGTCGCAAACGGCTCGGGCAGAAGCTGGACCGAGGCTTTCTCGGACGCGGTCCTTGAAGTCGGCAATGAAGAGCCGAGGCTCTGCGCCTTGACGGCGGCGATGCCGGCGGGCACCGGCCTGGACAAGTTCGCGGAGCGGTACCCGGACCGCTTTCTCGACGTGGGAATCGCCGAGAGCTGCACCGTTGACGTTGCCGCCGGGATGGCCAAGGCGGGGTTAAGGCCGCTAGTGGCTATTTACTCGACCTTCCTCCAGCGATCTTTCGATCAGGTCTTTCAGGAGGTCTCGCTGCAGCGCCTGCCGGTAATCCTGTGCATGGACCGGGCGGGGCTGGTCGGCGGCGACGGGGCGGTCCACCACGGGTTCCTGGATATTGCGTACCTGCGGCCGTTGCCGAATTTGGTGTTGCTGGCTCCGGCCGATGAGAACGAGCTGAAGGCCGCGCTGCGATTCGCCGTGCGTTGCCCGGACGCCTGCGCCATCCGTTATCCGCGGGCGGATGTTCCTCCATCGTTGGGTGACGCTGCGCCTTTCGAGCTGGGGCGATCCCGACTGATGCGCCGAGGTAACGACGCGACCATTCTGGCTTATGGGGCCATGGTCGGCAACGCGCTGGACGCCGCCGAACTGCTGGCGGCCGAGGGGATCGAACTGCGGGTGTTCAACGCCCGTTTCGCCAAGCCGATCGACCGCGAAATGGTCACCGCGGCGATGCTGGCCGACCACCCGGTCATCACTGTCGAGGACCACTCGGTGGTCGGCGGTTTCGGAGCGGCCGTGCTCGAGACGGCACAGGATCTTCGGCTTCCGACGGATCACCTGGTTCGCCTGGGCATCCCGAGCGACCGCTTCATCAGTCACGGCTCGCGCAAGAGCCAACTGGCCGAGTGCGGCATCGATGCCGCCGGCATTGCCGAGGCGGTCCATCGTGAACTGGCCCGCTGCCGGCCTTCGACGAAAGCGGTGCGCGGCTTCGTGCCCAGCTCCCAGCCAAGCCATATCACGAAGCCGTGAGGCAAGCCGCGAGCAAGAATACACTCACACGTAAAAAGATGCTCCCACAATGCGCGGCTTCCCGTCCGCAACTGCCGAAAACGTTGGCACCGCGATGCCCTGCCGACTTGACCGGCAACTCGCTGGCGAAGCCCCTCATTTGAGCCGATGAAGTAGAGCAGTATGTGCGTCGCGGCTGGAGGTAGTGCTTTCACGCCGGTAGGGGTCGTCCGATAAATGATCCGAGTCTCCGTCGAGAACCTGGAGCCCGGGATGGTGCTGGCAGCATCGATTCCACACGCGAGGCACCCGAGACGCGCCCTGCTGGCCGCGGGATACGTCCTGGAACCCAAGACCATCGCGAAGCTGCGGGAATACGGCATCAAGGGGGTATGGATCAACCACCCGGGTTTCGACTTTCTCGACGAACAAGTCGCTTCCGGCGTTCCCGAATCGCGGGCCAGGCTCTACCACGACATCAAAGGGAATTTCACGGCCTTGGCCAAACAGACCGCCGGGGCTTTCGACCTCCAGTTCTACAGAGAGCTCATATCGAGACTCATAGAGGAACTGGTCAAGAACCAGGACCACGCGGTCTGGGCGGAGCGCATCCTCGAAGAACCCGAGGAGTTGTTCAGCCACAGCGCAAACGTTGCCTATCTGGTGATGATCCTGGGTATGAATCTGCGGAACTACATCAGTCACGAGCGTAAGTACATCGACAGGCGGCTCGCCCAGGATCTGACGAACCTGGGCGTCGGGGCGATGCTGCACGACGTCGGCAAGATCAAACTGCCGCCGGAACTGCGACGATCTCACGTTCTGGACCACCACGAGGACGAAGCGGCTTACCGGTCTCACGCCGAGCAGGGCTATCAACTGCTTCGCGGCCGGCTTGATTCGACAGCGTCGGGTGTTATTCTTCACCACCACCAGCGATACGATGGAAACGGGTTTCCGGAGCCTATTTCCACCCACAAGGAGCGACACCCGGAGCCGCTGCGCGGTCGCCGCATTCACGTCTTCGCCCGGATCGTGGCGGTGGCCAACGTTCTGGACGGGATGATGGCCATTTGTGACCGGAAGGGGCAACCCAAGGTCGCCGCCCTGGCAGCCCTTCAAGCGGCCGAGATCCGCAAGATGTTTGATCCGGTGATTTTCGCGGCGGCCGTGCGAACCATCCCGCCTTTTCCGGTCGGTACCTGTGTGACGCTCTCGGACGGTCGAGAGGCCGTGGTCGTCGATCTGAACGCCAAACGGCCGTGCCAGCCGGTCGTCCAGGTTCTCAAGGCAGGGGCACAAGTCGAGGATCCCTCGGGCGAGAGGATCGATCTCGTCAAGTCCGGGGCCCCCAGCATCACGCATGAAAACCGCCGGCCGGTGGCCCAATACCTCTATAAGCCTCCAGAGGTGATCACCCGCCACATAGCGGCGAGTTACCAGGACGAGGCTGAGCGGAGTTCGGCGGCCTGCAGCGATCTGCTGGAGACCGGAGCGCCTTCCGGCGCGGAGCAGACAGCCCATCCTGAGTGATCGACGGCCGAGCCGGCACGGCTCGGGTTGATCATCGGCGGCGTTGCGCCGTCGCTGTTTGAGCGCGTTTCGCCGTCGTTCGTCCGGATTTTGCGATCGCGGTAACCGGCCAACGCCGCCGCCGTGGAGGGACGACCTACCCTGGCCAAGTCATTACCACCCCGAAGTCATTCGCCGAGCGTTTTGACCCACGCGACGCCCGCGTTGCGGCCGACCGGGTCAGCATAGGGGACGATGTGGCCGCCGGCGATCTTGGGCGGCTCATCCTTCATGACTGTCTCAGCCACGACCCAGCCAAGGGCAGCACCGAAAACCACATCTGAGAAGTGATGTTCTCCGGAATCCAACCGCTCGACGGCCACCAGACCGGTCAGTCCGAACAAGGGCACCCCCGCCAACGGTCCGTAGGCGTCGTTCATCACCGTCGCGACGACCATCGCACTTGATACGTGGCCGGACGGCCAGGCCCAGTCTTCGCCGTTAGGCGATTCGGTGCATGCGGCAGTCTTGAGCAGCAGCGTGCTGACGCCGTTGATGGTCAATGCCCGGAACAGCCGCGCGCCGACATCATAAGTCTTGGCATCCTGCGCAAGCTGGCCGGTCAAATACCAAGCGCCAGCTATTCCGAAATGAACGATCGGGTTGCCGGCCGCCCCGAACGCGTCACGCCAGTCTTCTTTGAAGGTATGGTGCCTGTCGTAGTAATCCTCGATGTCATCATCGACTTCCGGACGAAGAGCGAGCGACGCGCCGCCTGCGCCCAGCAGGAACACCAGGTTCCATGGATTGGTGTAGACACGCTTGGTGTCATCCCACAACGCGCTCGGCAGCTCCAGCAGGTCGCGCTTGAGTGTCTCGCCGAAGCCCGGCAGCGGCTTTCGCCATTTGCCTTCGTATTCGACGTCCTGCTTCGAGGAACTCTCCTCTGCCTGTCGGGTTTCCGCGTCTCCGGCCTGTTCCCGCGTTTCGGCTGACAAATGGAAAGCGGCCAACTCCTCGGGCCAGATCGTCGATTTGCCGCCGACCGTCCTCTCCGCTTTCACCGGATGAGCCGACGAGGCGGCCATGGTCGGGACGACGGGAGTTGGTGCCAGCCTCTGCCGGATGACCGTCTGAGAACGTTCCGCCCACGAACGATGAACAGCGGCCTTGTGGGGACCACAGCCGGCAGCAAAGACCATCAGCGCGCATGACAGTACGCACTGAACGATTGCTCGATTTTGCCTGTTTTTCATTTTGGCGGCGATTCCATCAAAACAGCCGACACCTGGTCGGCGGGCACCCGGTACTTGGAGATCAGGTTGCGTATTTTAGGCTGATCGGGGTTGATTTCCAGCGACCGGTGCCAATGCTCGATGGCCGCCTGGCGGAACTCAGTTTGGGAGCGATCCTGAAGGAACATCGCCATTCGCACCACGCCCAGGCCGGCGTGCGTCTCGGCGCGGTTGGGGTCGAGGGTCTCGGCCCACTCGTAGCGGGTAAGGGCCTCGTCGTATCGCTTCATCCGGAACAGGCAATAGCCCAGCCGTTCATAGGCCATGGCCAGTTCGGGATCGAGCTCGATTGCCCGTTCGAGGGCCCGCTGGGCGGCGGCAAATCGTTCCTGCTTCATCATCGTGCCGGCAAGGTTGACCAGCACCATAGGCTGTTCGCCATCGCGCTCGAGCGACTTGTTGTAGGCGTGGATGGCCTCGTAGTATTTTCCTTGGGCGTCGTACGCGGCACCGAGGTTGGTGTATGCGGCAGCGTGGTCAGGGTCGATTTCGATCGCTTTCGTGTAGCAGTCAATGGCATTGTCGAGTTCGGCGGCCTGGTGATAGCAGACGCCGAGATTCAGGCGCGCCTGAAAGTTATTCGGCTGGAGCTCGCAGGCGTGCAGGTAGGCCTGGATCGCCGCGGCGAGCTTCGACATTTTGTGGTAGACGTCGGCGAGCGAAAACGCGTCGTCGAAACTCTTGGGGTTCAGCTTCACCGCATTGGCAAAGGCTGCGGCAGCCGCTGCTAAGTTGCCCTTGGCCTTCTGGACCTTGCCGAGGTTGGAATGCGCCATAGCCAGCTTCGGATTCAGCTCGACCGCTCGCTGGAACTCCTTCAGGGCGGCGTCAAGATCCTCCTGCTCCAGGGCCTTCTGGCCTCGCTCGCAGCGGATGCCGGCGCGGATGGCCGCAAACGGGGTGTCCTTGGGGGCGCAGCCGACAACCGATGCCAAGGCCAGCCCCCATGCGCTCAACCAACGCCATGACAAATAGTAAGAATGCATTGTTATCGGTATCGGCAGGTGTTGGGAGGAAGCTTGACCCCTCCAACGGCACAGACAACCGACCGGTGACGCCCGGAACCCACGAGCCTTTTGCGGACGGAAGTCCGTCAGAAAACGAAGGGAGCGATCCCATCTTCACCACCGCCGTTGCGATGCTGAGATCAATCCCGATAAATCTCGTGGATGCGGGAGTCGTTCTTTGTCGGGCGGCGCAGCTCTACCGTGATGACCCCGTCACTATCGCAGCGATAGACCTCACACGCAGGCATGTCAGCGAATTGATTGGTGGCGACCACATCGGCGACTGACGCCCGGTGATCAATCGGCAGCAGAGGGTCATAGGGGAAGAATACGTCCGACCAGTGGCGGACGTTGCCATCGGGCAGGCCGTTGGCTCCGACCGAGGTGCATTCCAGGTATCGCAAGTGCCCGATGTTGTGCCGGGGATGATACCAGGCGCAACGTTCGAGCGGTTTTTCGCCCTTGCGGGGGATAGGCGTGCCGGCCGGAAAGATGATGTCGAAGACTTCGGACTGGCCGTTGTCCTTGAGTCGCAACAGGCCGAAGTGCCTGGCAAAGACATCACGGTACGTCACCCGGTCGGTGGCACAGATTGCCGCCCCCATGGCCACCGAGGTGAACGGCTTGTCGGTCAGAATCACCCGACATTCGGGGAAGGCGTCGGAGACCATATGGGCCACTAGGGGCAATTTGGATGAGCCGCCGACCAGGTACACGGTCAGACTTGAACCGGTGCGAACCCGACGCTCCTTGGCGGCAGCCGAGACGATCACCTTCTTGAGCATGGCGATGGCCGGCTTGAGCATCGGTCTGATGCGCTCGAAATAGGCCTCCACCGCAATCGAGACCGGAGGGCAATCCAGCCCGAAATCGAGGGGATTGAGGAACAGGCTGCGAACCACACCGCCGGCGATGGTCTCCTTCTGCGAGCGGGCCTGCCGCAACAGGGCATGCCGGGTCAGCGGACTCAGGGCCTCGTCACGGAGCTTGAATCGTTCCAGGAACATGTCCAACAGGGCGCGATCAAAGTCGTCACCGCCGAGGTCTTCAATACCGCCGGAGGCCAGCACCTCGAACTCGTCCCCTTCGATCCAGACCACGGAGGCGTCGAAAGTGCCGCCGCCGAGGTCAAAGACGGCCACGGCCGAGGGTTCGCGATCATCCTTCCCGGCGCCGCGGCCGGCGGTGATGCAGTCAGCCAGCTCGATCGCGGAAGCTGTCGGCTCATTCAATGTCGAGAGCACGTCGAAGCCGGCCTCGCGAAAACACTTCCGGGTGATGTAGCGCTGGGCGCCGTTGGCGTTGGCCGGCCAGGTGATCACCGTCTCGAGCGGCTCGCCCGGGTCGATCATGCCGGATGCCCGGATCGATTCGGCCAGAGATTGCAGGAAGCCCGTCAGCAGCTTGCCGATGTCAAACTGCTCCAATCCGGCGGCAACATCTCGAGCACGGGGGCGGGGCTCGTGACCCGAGCTGACTGAATGACCCTCCGCGTAGCTCCACAGGTGCCGCTTCAGCGACGGCAGGAACACGTGATCGGGGCCCGGCCCGCGTTGGCCGAAAAGACGATCGGCCTCCAAACCGAACCAATGCTTGCCTGAGCGCTTGTCGATCAAGATCGCGGACGGAAAGACATCCTGCACAATGGTGCCCGCTCCCGTGTCCGCACGATGGAGAACAACGGAGAACACACCGCGATCGTGGATCACCGCAACGGTGTTCGTGGTGCCGAAGTCGATGCCAAGCCGGGCCATCCGTTCACCTCCTGTTGACTTTGACTCGGGCGGGCACAATCACCTTGCCGCGCGCGGTGCGGAAACCGGGTTGCAGGATCTCGGCCAGCACGCCCTCGGCGAGGTCGTTTCGGCTAGTCTGTCCCACGGCCAGATGAATCAGCGGATCGAACGGATCGCCGATGCGCGGCTCGAAGCTGCGCACTTCGAGGGTGTTCAAGACTTGGTCGAGCATGGCGGTTCCGCGTTCGAAGAAGTCGCCGTCCGTCGGCGGGGTCGATTCCGTCGAAGCCGACGAGCCGACGAGCCGGGCACGCTGGTTCATCTCGCTGCGCAGAGCCACGAGAGTAGGAAGAACCTCGGCGAGCTTGTCGTCAAGAACCTCGGCGACCAGGCGCTGAAACATGGCGGTGGCGCGGTCGATCGGCCTGCTGCGGATGATGGGCTGATGCTGGCCCTGCTGGGCGACGGCCAGTTCAGTGATCGCATTTACCGCAGTGGCCATGTGGCTGTTCAGCGAATCCAGGAGAGCGGTCAGGTCCGCCTCTGCTTGGGCCAGGAGACCGGCCGGCGAACGGTCGTCGGCCGCTTGGGGGCGGCGGCCGCCCGCGGCAGGCCCTTTGGCCTGGGTGGCGGGCTTGGTGGCGGTGCTCCTGCTCGGCTTCGTCAGCCCCTTCTTCTTGCGGGCGGCTCGCGGGGTCACGGACGACGATTTGCGCGGTGGGCTGGTCTTGCCTGCCATGTCGACACCTCCATGAAGAGAGGTATGAGTTCCTTGTCCTTCATCGCCGGGTCTGACCGCACGCAACCGCGGCCGGCGAGCGACGAGCGAAGTGCCGTCCGCTTGTCCGGTTTGCCTGCCCGGCGAATGCCGGTCTCCACTCCAAGTGGTATCATACCACAGGCCGTGTTCCATGGCACCTTGCTCTGGCCGTTTTCGGTCGGCCAGGCACCGGCGGGCAGGCCACGCAACGTTGCTTTGGGCAGGTCGGCGGGGGCACCCGCCCGGTTGGCGAGAGCCGCCAACCGAAAAGGCTACCCTCGAACAAGCTGTCAGGCGGGACGAATAACACCCGCAGTGTCGACGAGCCCCGACCAGCAGGAGCGATCAAATGCTTTCAGAAGCACGGTTGGCCCAGAACCAGACGCCAAAGGACGGAGTCTCGTACATCCTGGCCCCATCCGTCAATGATGAGCACGGCGAGGTTCGGGTGCCGCCTGGTGGCACAATCGCTCTCTTCTTCGCGTTGTTGGTGCATGGCGCCTTCGCGCAGGGCCTGTCCGCGCAACAGAGCAGGCCCGCCCATGAAGCCCCTCGTCCTATCGTCGGGGCCATCCGCTGGGATGCATGGTTCGGCAACCACGGCGTTGTCGGCGAGGCGGTTCACCGGAGCCTCGGGCCGTCGAAATGGCACAACCGGCTGCCGTTCTACGCCAAGGTGAACGGTGATGAAGCCATCGAGATCGACGGCACGCCGCAGGCGGTGATGGATCGCGAAATCGAGTACGCCGCGGCCGCGGGACTGGACTACTGGGCGTTCGTGACCTACCCCGCGGACGACCCATTGAGCCTGGCCCTGCGGCGATATCTGAGCAGTTCTGTCCGCTCGAAGATCGGCTTCTGTCTCATCACCGAATGCGGACGATGGCCACACCAGGCATTCGTGGACCGCGTGGTCAGCCTGATGCAGGAGCCGGGATACCAGCGGGTGCTCGACGGGCGGCCGTTGCTGTATCTGGGCTTCATCAATGAGCAGTGGCTGGAGAAGCTTGGCGGCGTCGAGGGATTTCGGAGAGTCCTCGATACCTTTCGAGCGACCGTGACGGCCAGAGGGCTTCCCAGGCCCTACATCGTCATCATGGATTTCAGCCCTCAACAAGGCAAGAAGTGGGCAGAGGCACTGGGTTGCGATGCGATCAGCAGCTACGTGGCGGGTCTGGGCAAAGGCGTGATCCCCTACGCCCGCATGGTCGAGAACCTCGAGCACTTCTGGGAGGAATGCCGCAGGACCGGGGCACAGGTTGTGCCGATTGTGGTGACGGGGTGGGACCCGCGGCCTCGCGTCGAGAAACCCATGCCGTGGGGCAGTCCCTACGGAAGTCACGACGGCGAGGTGGACCGCAGCGAGCCGGCCACGCCCGCTGCGATTGCGGATCATCTCCGCCGCGGGCTGCGTTGGCTGGAAACGCATCGCCATGCCGCCCCGGCCCAGGCGGCGATCATCTACGCGTGGAACGAGTTCGACGAGGGCGGCTGGCTCGCCCCCACGCTCTCGGAAGGCACCGCCCGGCTTGACGCCGTCGCCGGCGTGCTTCGCCCGGGGGCTACATCGAGGCCATCGGCGGTGTCACACCTCGCGACGTCAACGCAGCCTTGAATGGGCTGGCGGCAAGCGGTATGCGCGAAGCACCTGCAGCAGGGTCCCGCCCTGCTTGGTCCGTAGGACTTCGCAGGGCTCCAGCCGCGAGCCTGCCTTGCTTCAGAACCGGTGTTTGCCTTCGGAGTCGGGCGGCCTAAGATTCCTGTTAGTGAGTGTCCCCGAGGTGCGTCATGCGATACCTGGTAGCCATACCGGTTTACAACGAGGCAAAGACCGTCATCGGCGTTTTGCGCCAAGTGAGGCAATACGCTCCGGACGGCGACATTCTTGTGGTCGACGACGGTTCCACCGACCAGACCCCGAGGCTTCTGCAGGCCGAACCCGGGATTTCGGTGATCCGGCACATCGACAATCGGGGCTACGGTCAGAGCCTGATCGACGCCTTCCGGTTTGCCGTTTCCCGCGACTACGACTGGCTCATCACAATGGACTGCGACGAGCAGCACGAACCGGCTTGGATACCCCTGTTTCTCCAGATGGCCCGGCAGGACGACGCCGACATTATCAGCGGCTCGCGCTACCTGCAGCCGCTGCCGGGCAACTCGCGACCGCCCGCTGACCGGCGAGCCATCAACCAGAAGATGACCGACATGCTTAATGAGATTCTGAGGCTGGGGATCACCGACGCGTTCTGCGGTTTCAAGGCCTATCGGGTCTCGGCCCTTGCGAGACTCAACATCACCGTCCCGGGCTACGCCATGCCGATTCAGTTCTGGGTCCAGGCGGCCATGCGCGGGCTGCGAATCAGGGAGATCCCCGTCCGGCTGATCTACAACGACCCCAACCGCTACTTCGGCGGCTCGCTGGATGATCCGGACGCCCGGCTGCTGTACTATTACGATGTGCTCGTGCACGCATTGTCCGAGCAGATCGATCGGCCGGTGCGGGCCGAGATCGATCCTGAGAGCGCCGCCCCCCGACAGGCTTGTGGACTGGCGAGCGGCCTGGCGCAACCCGTTGAGTAGCAATGCTTCGGCTTCACAGCCTCCAGACACCGCCCGACGACGGCGGCATTCTGCTTGAACCGCCGCCTGAGCATTGGCGCGCCCTCCTCGAGCAGAACGTCCGGCTGCTGTCGAAAATCGGCGGGGCGCTGGCGGGCACAGCAATAACCGAGGCGCGGCAACAGGTGCGCTCGCAACTGCTCGGGGTCGCCGGCAACGCGAGGATCGTCGCAGCCGGTCACCAGCCGGAGTTCGTTCATCCGGGCGTCTGGGCCAAGCATGTTGCGGTCCGGGCGTTTGCCGACACGGCAGGCATGTCCGGCATTGATCTCGTCGTGGACAATGACGCCCCTCGATCCGCCGGCTTGCGAGTGCCGGTTCGCGGGGGTGACGGCCTGCTGGCGGTGCGGGAGGTGCCCTTCACGACGGCGCCGCCCGGCTCAGCCTACGAGGGTCGAACACCGCTCACCGCCATGCGTATCGCGGAGATCAGACAGGAACTGGCCGTCGTTCTGGGGGAAAGCCTGGATGACACGCTGATGCCGGCTTACCTGGACGGCCTGGCCGAGTGGGCGGGTCGCGGTGACGCTGTCGATCAGCATCTCGCCGGTCGCTTGCGAATCGATCGCGAGCTGGGCGCCGACCTGCCGGAACATCGGGTCAGCAAGGTTGTCGGCGGGCCGTTTGTCGCCGACCTGTTGCTTAACGCCGATCGATTCGCGGATGCGTACAACAAGTCACTGGCCGAGTATCGCAAGGACCTCGCAATTCGCTCGGCGGATCGACCGCTGCCGGACCTGGCCCGGGTGAGCGGTCGAATCGAAACCGCGTTGTGGGCCTACCAGCCGCTACAGCGACGCCGACGATTGTGGATCGAGCCCAAGGGTGATGCGCTCCGCTGCTATGCCGAGGAAAACGCGATCGGAGAATTGAGCAGGGCGGATCTGACCCGCGATTTCGCCGCGGCGGCCGAGAGTCTGCGGCCGTGGGTCATCCGGCCGCGAGCGCTGACGCTAACGCTCTGGGCGCGGCTGCTGGCTTGCGATCTCTTCGTTCACGGCATCGGCGGAGCCAAGTACGACCGCATCACAGACGGCATCTTTCGCCGTTACTACGCCTGCGAGCCGCCGGCATATGTCTGTGTGAGCGCGACGCTGAGATCGCCATGGCCCAACCTGCCCGCGACCGTCGATGATCTGCGCGCCGCCGGACGCCGGGTGCGCGATTGGTGGTTCAATCCGCAACGATACTGTCCGGACTTGCCGGCGTCACTCTTGCGGGAACGTGAGCGGCTCATTCGCAGATCCGACCAACTGCGGGAAGCACGGGGACCCCGATTAGAGAGGCGCGAGGTCTTCAACGCCATCCGCGCGGTCAATCGTCGGATGGCGGAGTCGCATGGCGAAATCGCGCGCGCGTTGGCCGACCGCCGCGACTTCCTGGCCCGTCAGGTCGAAAGCAACCGGATCGCGGCCGGGCGCGAGCATTTCTACGCCCTCCAGACCCGCGAGCGACTCGATATGCTGGCGGATCGAATCACGCGGATCTTGTGAAGCTCAACAAGTTTTGCGGGACATCAACGATATCGACTACCGGCGATCAAGGAGCTTCCCGCCGGTGGTAAACCGTTGGCTGTTTCGACTTCCGCCGAAATCGGTTGGGCTCTTGACCTTGCCGGGGCGTCCATTACGGAATGGCGGTCACATAAATCATCACATACCCGGCGGCTTCGCCGGCAGGGTGAACGCTGACACCGGGGTCTTTCACATACGCCGACTCCTGGCCGGTGGATGAGTCCAGGCTGAGGCGTGCACCGTCGTCAACGCGCCACCTGCCGCCGTCGTAGGTCAGCGACCGGATATCGACCGGTGTTGAGCTGCCTGCCGGTACCGAGAGGAAGCCGTAGTACTTGTATGTGCCACCGACCTTCATTCCGTTGCACATGACGACACCGAAGCCCGAGTCCGCAAGGGGCATAAGGTCCGCCAGCACGGTGAAACTCAATCCGTCAGCGGAAGTGGCATGATGGTTGATCTCGGCCGCGCCACCGGCGAAGAATTCGTAGTGATCGTCGATCCAGAGAAGGTTGGGATCCAGGACTTCCTTGTTGCCTCGGTCGTAGCGTTCGCCTTCATAAATCCAGTGGATCAAGTCGGTGGATGTGGCCGAGAAGGTATGTGGTTTCTCGGTTTCACTCGCCGGCTGCGGCCCGAGCGTGAAGTACATCCGATACCCGCCGTCGAAGGCGACAACGGTGGGATCGACGGGGGTCGGGGTATAGCCCTGCGGCAAACCCGCGAAATCGAGTTTCCTGTATACCCAACGGACCAAATCCCTGGAGCAGGCCGCAACGGTGGTATTGGTCAGATCAGGTGAGCCGGTGGCGTCTTGCCAGATCACGAAGAACACCCACAACGTTCCGTCGACGACCAGGCAACAGGGCACATCCGCCTGGTCCGCCAGCGTGACGCCGGTTCTTGTCCAATTCATGCCGTCGTTCGAAGTGGCGACGCGAAGGCGGTTGTTCCAGGGACCGTAGCCGCTCGGGCCGACGGCGGCGCCGCTGGCGGGGGTGAAATCGCCGGCTTCTGTATCACCGTTGTCGTTTTCGCCCTGGTCCTGATCGTCGTCGACGTTCCCGCCGTCGGCCTGCCCGTCAGTGACGCCATCGGAAGAATCGAGCGAGTTATCGGATGTGTCGGCCTGGCCGCCCGGGTTTGGGCCGAGGCAGTTCTGGCCCGTGAGGCATGTAAATAAAACCACAACGAAGAGTCCGTAGACAACTGAACGCGGCATGTGATTTCTCCGTGCGGCAGCATGACCCTGTGGCATTCGGCATGAGCGACGGCGCCGATGCCCTTTCGCCCACAAGCACAGACACAGGAAGCACCTATCGGCTATATCGCCCTTGGTGAGGAGGAGCTTGAGCGTTCGCCGCACGGGGTGCGACAGAGTCAACGCACCACTGGACGGTGTTGGAGATGCCTTCCATGGATGACTTCCAGCAGTCACCTGGCTTCTCTCGCCCCCACGTTGCCCAGGATATCGCCAAGCTTTGACCTGGAACGGTCTCGACTCACCGCACGCCCGTGCCTCGCCCGACTTGTGATCAACAGCCGCCCGCCGCGACTGCTGCGCGAACAATTTCGGGGGCTGGGGCTTGTCTCCCGCGCGGCCAACTTGGTGCCACCCGACCCGCTCTGGCTTTTCGGTCTCGGTTCGGGCGCGTCCAAGATGTGGTGGAGGATAATCGGGATCGCGTCAGTCGGCACTGCACGAAATCGATCCGTGCGATACAAGCGACCCCGGCTTGCCCTTCGGGTCATGCGGGAACACAGTGTTTAACCCGCATGTCGCAGCGGCCTGGGCACGTCCCGCGTCCCAGCGTACGGACAGTCGGGGGCGCCGTAGAATGGGCGTGGGGCCCCTGTGGGCCAAGCCTGACAAGCGGTATGTGGGCGGGTGATCTGGATAGCGGCGATCTCTTTGAAACCCAACCGATTCCGGCGTCGGCGATCAGTGGCATCGGTGGCCAGGCATGAACGCGGACTTCTTTATGGTGTGAGACGGGCTTCCAGCCTGTCCTCGACCGCCGAGATGCCGGTGTCATACTGTGATCGCTTTTGCGTTCTCACTTGAGAGAAAGGGGAAGGATTGATGTCCGCACGACATTCCATTACGACAGCAGGTCTGTTCCCGGCAATTCTTGTGATGACCCTGGTTTTCGCGCCGTCGGCCAACGGGCAGAACGCGATCATCATCGACCACACCTGTACCGACTTGAGCCTGGTCCCGGCCTACTGGATCGACCAAGCGAAGCTGCTTACGTTCCATTACGCTCACACTTCGCATGGCAGCCAAGTTGTCACAGGCGCCCGCGTGCTCGAAGGTCTTGACTCGTTTTACAGCATCGCGATCCGCGAGAGCGGCACCGAAGGATTGCCACCGGCGGAGAACCCGCCCGCACTGCGTATTTACGACGGCAACCCGCCCGAGACCTACATTGAACCCGATGACTACTGGGCGAGTTCGTCCGGTATCAACAGGACGCGAGCAGTGGCCAACACCGGCTCGTATGACTTCTCGATGTGGTCGTGGTGTGGACAAGCCTCGTCGTACTCTGAGGCGCAGATCGCGAACTACCTCAGCGTGATGGCTCAGTTCGAGGATGAGTACCCGGGCATGCGTTTCATCCTGATGACCGGCCACACCGACGGCAGCGGAGTGGGTGGTACCCTGAACCAGCGCAACAATCAGATCCGTGCGTATGCACTGGCCCACAATATGGTGCTGTTTGACTTTGCAGACATCGAAAGCCACGACCCCGACGGCAATGACTACCTGGCCCTGGGCTGCAACGATAACGGTGACTACAGCGGAGGTAACTGGCCCCAGCAATGGTGTGCCGCTCACCCGGGGCATCCGCTCTGCACGAGCTGCTCGTGTGCGCATTCCCAGCCGACGATCTGCAACCTCAAGGGCCGCGCATTCTGGTGGATGATGGCTCGACTGGCCGGCTGGCCCGGTCCGGTCGCCCCGGATCTCGACGGTGACCGCGACGTTGACAACGACGATTTCGCTCTCTTCGAGGCCTGTGCCTCCGGGTCAGGCGTGTCACACGGCGGCAGTTCGACCTGCAGCCAAGCAGATTTCGACGGTGACACCGACGTCGACCAGTCCGATTTCGGCATCTTCCAGCGATGCATGAGCGGCGAGAACGTCCAGGCCGACCCCCTTTGCGACGACTGATGAACGGGAACCCCCGCCAAGTCCACGGGGGGCGGCGGCGGATCAGCCCCAGCACGACCGCCTTGTCCGCCTTTGTGAAGGGCCGCCGAGGGATTGCACGTCGATGCAGCAGCCCGGGCGGCTATCGACGGACTGGACATCATGCTATGATCTGAGGTCCGACCGGTCGGGTTGCCGGCTCGGGACGAGTGCTTGTTTCAGCCAGACTTAACGAACACAACGGAGGCCACCATGGCCGAGGACAACAAGGAAGCCCCGAAGATCATTATCGACGACGACTGGAAGGAACAGGCTCGTCGCGAAAAAGAGGAGGCCGATCGCGAGGCCCGCGCGGCCGAAGAAACAGAGCGCGGACCGTTGCCGGGGCCGCACATCGCCGAGATCATTCAGATGATCACCATGCAGGCGACGATCGGCTTGGGCGGCTTCCGCGACCAGAACGGTAAGACCATTCCGCCGAGCCTGGAATATGCCAAGCACTACATCGACCTGCTCGAACTGCTGCAGAACAAGACCCGTAACAACCTCGACGACCAGGAACAACGGATACTCACCGGTACGTTGCAGGAGCTCAGGCTCGCCTTCGTGGAAGTGTACGAGGCGATGCTCCGGCAGGCCGCTTCGCCTCCACCGCCGAAGAAATGACCCGTTTGCGTTGCAGCTCCGGAACCATGTGATCCATGATCATTCCGATCTCGACAGATACGCAGATTCGCCGCACGCCGTGGGCCAACTACGTGCTCATCGGGCTCAATGTGCTTGTTTTTCTCGTGGTGGGCGGCGCGGATCGCCATGCAATCGACGGCAGGCAAACGATAGGCGACCGGCTCGCGCTGGTGGGTGACCACATCCAGCTCTACCAGTTCTTCACCTACCAGTTCATGCACGCCAACTGGATGCACATCGGCGGCAATATGTTGTTTCTGTGGATTTTCGGCAACGCCGTCAACGGCAAGATGGGCCATGCACCCTACGTACTGTTCTACCTGGCGGGCGGAATCGCCGCGGCAGTCGGTCACGCTTACATCAACCCCGACTTCGGCGGTATGGTCGGGGCCTCCGGTGCCATCGCGGCCGTGACCACCGCCTACCTGGCCCTTTTTCCGCGCAGCTACGTCACCGTCCTGTACTGGTGGTTCATCATCGGCACGTTCGAATTGCCCAGCATGGTTCTGATCGTGTTCAAGATGATCCTGTGGGACAACGTCCTGGCAAAGAGCCTCGCCGGCGAGAGCAACGTGGCCTTCGATGCCCACCTGGCGGGCTACGGCTTCGGCTTTGTCGCGACGAGCGCCCTGCTGGCGATCAAGGCGCTGCCGCGGGATCAATTCGACATCGTGGCCCTGTGGAGGCGATGGTTCCACCGCCAGGCCTTTCGCTCGGCGATGGCCGATCCGGACGCCGAGGCCCGGGCCCGCTACGGGCGAGTGGCCCGGCCGGTGTCGCTCCAGGATTTGCCCGTCGGCAGCGGGGCATCCGGGCCGCGCGACCAGGTCGCCGAGTTGCGGATGAGAATTGCCGAGGCCCTGGCGCTGAACGATCGGAACACGGCCGCCGAACTGTATGAAAAGCTGCTGGAACACGACCCCCGGCAGGTGCTGCCCAAGGGCAGCCAGCTCGATGTGGCCAACCAGCTCTACACGCTCAACAAGCTGCCCCAGGCGGCCGCGGCGTATGAGAAGCTGCTGTCGGCGTACCCGACTTGCGCGGAAGCTGGCGAGATCCGGCTGTTGCTGGGCATCATCTATGCCCGGGACTTGCGGCAATACGAGGTCGCCGAGGGCCACCTGCGACAGGCACTGGTCCAGTTCGCCGACGAAAAACGCCGGGAGCAGTGCCGGCACTGGCTGGCCGTGGCGGCGGATGGCCTCGGAAGGAATGAGGAATGATGACTTGAGAATGGCGAATCAAAAAAACCATACGCCCGTCTCTCTGAGCTGCTGCCAACGCCTTTTGACTTCCAGAATCCGTGTGCAAAGGGTAGGGGACGATCCGAGCCGCCGGAGGCGGCGGAGACCTGCCGGTTCGAGCTCAACAATATGGCAGGTCTCGGTCGCCGCGGCGACCTCGACGCTGCCCTACCGAATGCTTGCGGCGGCTTCCACGCATGCTCTCAATTCCCAATTCGGTATTCTCAATTTGGGGTCTGGCTAATGAGTTCGGCGTCTGGCGAGCGTGTTGTCCAGGTCAACGTTGAGCCGCGCTATCCGGTGTTCATCGGGGCGGGACTGCTCGGCGCACTGGGGCCGCGCCTGGCCGAGCGGGTCAAGAGCCGCCGGGCGATGGTGATCACCGACGAGAACGTCGGGCCGCTCTACGGCAAGACGGCGATGGACTCTCTGCGGGCTGCCGGGTTCGACGCAGCCACGTTCGTCGTGCCCGCCGGCGATGGCAGCAAGAGCCTTGAGTGGGTCTCGCGGATCTACGACGCTCTGGCCGACGCCCGAATCGACCGAACCTCGCCGCTGATCGCGCTAGGAGGCGGGGTGGTCGGCGACCTGACGGGGTTTGTCGCGGCAACATGGGTGCGCGGCGTGCCGTTCGTGCAGTGTGCGACCACCATCGAGGCCGACGTCGACGCCAGCGTCGGCGGCAAGACGGCGGTCAATCACGCCAGCGGCAAGAACATGATCGGGGCCTTTTACCAGCCGCTGTTCGTGCTCATCGACACGGCCACGCTGCGGACGCTGAGCGATCGCGATTTCAAGGCTGGTCTGGCCGAGAGCATCAAACACGCGGTCATCCGCGATGCCGACTTCTTCGCCTGGCACGAAGACAACGCCGACCATGTCCTCGCCTGCGACACCGACGCACTGGGGGCCCTGATCGAGCACAACGTCCGCATCAAGGCGGATATCGTCTCGCAAGACGAGCGCGAGACGAGCGGCCTGCGGGCGCTGCTGAACTTCGGGCACACCGTCGGACACGCGATCGAGTCGCTGATGGCACGGCAGGGTGATCCGTGGCGGCACGGCGAGGCGGTGGCCGCCGGCATGGTCGCGGCCGCAGAGATCAGCGTCGCCGCCGGTCGCCTGGACCGCGCGGCCGCCGAGCGCATCGCCGCGATCGTCGACCGGATGAAGCTGCCCGTGACGGCCCCTCTGGCCGGGCAGCGCGACCGGATCATCAGTCTGATGCAATCCGACAAGAAGGTCGCCGCCGGCAAGCTGCGATTCGTCCTCGCCGACTGCATCGGCCGGGCAACGCTCTACGACGACATCAAACCGGAGTGGATCGAAGCGGGGCTGGACAGGGTGCTGAGATAGGGTTCCCGCCTTCGCCAAGGCTTCGGCGGGCAAGCAGGATTCAGGATGGCAGGGGTCTTCGACCGCAATTCTTGACGAGCCGAGGGGTTTATCCCCTCGGTCTTTCGGTAATGCGCAGGTCCAACCGGCGGGACAAAAGCACGGGCTGGTCAAGAAATCGGGCGTGGGGCACCGCGATGATGCCCCACGCCCGTTGTTGTTCAAGCCGCAGGTGTTACGGCCATCTCAGTCAGCGATCACCTCTGGCGGAGCGTGCTCGCCGGGCAGTCCCAAGACGAATCAGCGTGCGCAGGGCCTCGTTGACCGCATGGGAATCGGGAAAAACGCGGGCGACCTCATCGGACAAGGCGACCAGGTTCGTCCCCTGTGCGTATTCGGCCGCGTACTTGCCGCGGATGGCGTTTGTGAAATCGTACTGACTTCGCATCTCACCCGATCAACGGGTCTTCCCGTTCCGTTTCATACGCTCTTCGCTCCCTTTGAGTCGCTTTGCGGGCGCTGATCAACCGAATGCGTTTGGCGCGGTCCGTATGATCAACCACAAGTACGCGTCCCGCTGCCGACAACCCCATTGTAACAAAACGCTCTTCAACGATCGAGTGATCAGGATCATAAATCGTCAGCGATCTCGGATCACCAAACACCGTGGCAGCCTCTTCAAAGGCCGCCTCGTGTTTGCGGCGGTTGGACCGCGCCTTGGCGGCATCCCATTCGAAGTTCAAGCCCATTCGGCTACACCTCTGGAGAACTGCTGCTCATGGAATCGGTATCTCCAGCCGGCATGTGTATACATCTACACCACAGCTCCCACAAGTCGCGCAAGGAGCCGGCACCGAAAACCACGACGAGATCGTGGTACGTGTCTAGCCCAAGTTGAACACTTTCGAGGCAAGAATGGCCTTGGCGATAGCGCCAGGGCCGTTTTTGTTCGAAAGTCGTGACTACATTTGAACCACCTCGTCTATTCGTCGCAACCGTTGCGGCAG
>Ga0116146_1001658_pt1 | contig 21977 bp, 24 predicted proteins | sample AD_JPNHG2_MetaG_FD_89748 | JGI IMG/M metagenome (GOLD analysis project Ga0116146, IMG submission 89748) | Active sludge microbial communities of municipal wastewater-treating anaerobic digesters from Japan - AD_JPNHG2_MetaG | ecosystem: Engineered > Bioreactor > Anaerobic > Digestate | place...
CAGGCCGGCGTGTTGGCGACCCCGAGATCGGATTGAATGCTCGGGTCGGGATCTTGTGTATCGCTGCCTGGGTAGAGAGTGAACTTCTCGGAGGCGGCGTTGCTCGCGGCGATGGTGTCGTTGTCGTCCGACCCCGCGTCGTAGAACAGATCGGGACCGACCCATAGGCGCCGGACGCCGACGATAGGCCCGGCACACAGTCCCACGGCGAAGGTGGCGAAATAGCTGTACGTGATCGTCTTGGCTCGGCTTCCCCCGCCCTTTCCGCCACGGGCTTTCTTCTTGGTGATGACTTCGGTAAGTTTGTTTCCCTTCAGCCAGATGACATTGCCGACGATAGGCACCGTGCCATAGGCACGCGGGATGACCGCGCCGACGGTGCTGGTCTGCACGGTCAGGTCATCGAGGCGCGGGCCACGGGTTGTCGGGCCTTTTGGCGGGTCGAGATAGCCGCCGGCCATCAGGCCAATTTGCGCGCCGTACAGGGCGCCTGTCGGGCCGCCGATCAGCGCTCCGGCAACGGCACCGACGACGCCGCCGACGAGCTGGCCGGCGCTACTCATGCCACCCCTCGAAAACGATAGGCCCGCACGATGCGGCGCGCCCAGACCGGCGACAGGATGTGCTCGACGACCTTGCCGGCGCTCTCATAGGCGTGGATGAGGCTGTTTCCTGTGAAAACCGCCAGGTGCTGCGGATCGGTGGCGAAGCGCATCAGGAGCAGGTCGCCGGGCTGGCGGTCGGCCGGATCGGCGACCCGCATCAGATCGGGCTGCGAATCCAGCGCACGTTCGATTTGCCCGTCTTTCGGCGTGCGTCCGTAGCCCTCGACATCGATGGGGCTGACGCCGACCTGGCGCGCGACCCAGATCGCGACTCCGGCGCAGTCGAGGCCGAAGGCGAGCAAGCGCCCCTGGTGGCGGAATGGCGTTCCCAGGCACTGGCGCGCGGCGCCGATGATGTCCTCTGGCGTCATGCGCCTCCCCCCTGGCCGACCTGCGCGTAAGCGGTGCCCGCCGGGATGTAGGGGAAGCCGCCGAAATTTTCGATGTTGTTCAACGGCGCGCCGTCCCAGCGATTTCCGCAATCGAAGGGGCGCTTTCGGCAGCCGCGAATGAGTTCGTAGGCGTCGCCGACCGATGGCAGGTAGTAGAACGGCTCGAACGTCGTCACGCTGCCATCCGCGCCGTAGCTGCGAACTTCGAGCGCCTTCAAGCCGGCATTGGGTCCGCTGGTGAACCGAATCGTCCCGGCGCCAAAGGTGTCGTCAGGCTCGGTCCGCGCAGAGTCGCGGAAGGCGGAAGCGGATGTGACGTGGGTCAGCGTGCCGGTGACGGTGTTCGGCGCCAGCGGCACCTTGCATCCGGCGAATCCCGTGCTGCCGAAGGTTTTCGGGCACTGCGGCGAATAGGTCTCGCCGACCGTCTGCCCGAGGCCGTCGACGAGCGATAGGCCGCCGATAACGTAGCTGTCGTCGCGCAGTTCGGCTTTTCCGAACATCCCGGTGAGGATGGGCTCCTGGTCCTCGACGGGAGCTTTCCACGATGTGGCGAAGATATAGCACCGGGCCCCGTCGAACAGGCCGCTGGCGATGGCGGCGCGGGTGATGCCGGCGATGGCGACGACGCCTTCGATATCGATGGACGCGGGGGAAAAATCGGACGTGCTGCCAAAGCCGGAGAACTGGTAGCCAGAGCCTGAAATGTAGATTTCCGCGCCGATCAGCAAATCGCACACGTGATTCGTGAGGCGAATAATCGGCCCCGAGACCGGCACGATGCGCAGGCAATGGGTGCGGTACCGGTAGTCGGCGACGACGGATTTCATGGCTGCAGCAACTCGACGAGCTCGACGTTTTCGAAGAGGCGGTGGGCGGGTCCGGATTGTTCAATAACAAGGTCCATGTCGAACCGGGCCGGGATGTCGAACTCGCACCCGCCGGTAATGGTGTCTCCGACCAGAGGCGCCGGGGAGATGGTGACGCGGCCGGTCGTCGTATCGAGCGTCACGCCGGAACTGACCAGCGTGCCGTTCTTGGCAACGACGAGGGTGCCCGCGACGGGCTTGAATAGGGTTCGCTTGGGGCGGCCGATGGTGGCGGCCGGGGCGTCCTTTCCGTATTCCTTCACGAGCTGGTAGACGCCAGCGGAGATTCGAGTCAGCGTTTGGTCGTCTTTCGTGGGCGCGCTGCGGCCGTCCGGAGCCGTGGTGTAGTCGTCGAAAACCTTGACCCGGAAGCCGGCGTACTTTCCGAAAGCGCGGTGGTAGAGGTTGACGAGATCGGCCCAGTACGCCGCCAGCGGCTCGCGAACGACGAGCCGGAGCTGGCGTTGCGGGTAGGGATGGACCAGTTGGCGATACTCGGCGCCGGACGCGGTGACGACGATATTGACGGCGTAGGACTCGATGTAGGACGAGCCGTAGGAGACGGGGGCGGCCAGCCGTTGCTCGAGGAACTCAGACATAGCGCAGAGCGTTGCGATACGCGGCGAGCGCCTCTCTGGCGCCCTGTCCGACGGCACGGCGCACAGCGTCCGGGTCGCCTTTGGTTTTTGCCATGTCCATGTTTATCGTGATCGATAGCGGACTCGTGGCGGCGCCGACGCCGAGTTTTCCGTCGGCCCCTCGTCTGAGCGGCAGGATGGCTTCCGGGCCGGCTTCGCCCATCAGGCCGATGCCGCGCGCGAAGGGAAAATAGGTCGGACGATCTACGATTGTGCCGGAGTAGGCAGACAAACCGGGCGACCGAAAAACGTTGCCATCGGCGCTCGGCAGTAAGGTGCTCAGCCAGGAAAGACCCTGGCCGACAAGCCCGCCGATGCCGTTTCCGCTTCCGATGTCGCCGAAAAGGCGTCGTCCGAGATCGGCGGCGACGGCGTTGGCGATCATGCGGCGCACGGCCACGCCGAAGGATTCGAGCATGCCGCCGACGCCGTCCTTGAAGGGGTCGAAGAGGAAGTCGGCGAAGGCGTCCTGTATATTTCGAGCTGCCTGCAGCGCGAGTTCGTCCATGTCGGAGAGGGTTTTCTTGATGTGGTCGTCCTGGCGTCCGATGCGGGCGACGACCGCTTCGAGGTACTGTTCTTCAGCAATTTTCCCGGCTTCAAGGGCGTCGGTGAGAAAGACCATGTCGTCGCGCAGCTTTTCAAGCTGGGCTGTCGGGGTGGCGTCCAGCAATTCGTTCAGGCGATTCACTTCGTCGGCGGCTTTCTTGGCGGCTCCGGAGAGGTCGTCGCGAACAGCTTGTACGATGGCGGGATCGAGTCCGGCCGCGGCGAGAACATCGAGCTTTTCGAGTGTGGCGGCGAGTTCTTCGGCCTTGACGATGTCGGTTTGCTCGATCGCCCGCGCGAGACGCTCCATCAGGATGGCGTCGTAGTCGCGGACGCTGCCCGGCGCTTTGGCGTCCGCTCCGGAACGTCCGCCGCGGCCGGAACTCGGTTCTTTCGGCGAACGGGAGGTGTAGGCGAGACGGGGTTTTTGTGGGCCGCCTCCGGCGAGCGTCTTGTCGATTTTGTCGCGCAGCGACTGGACGCGTCCGAGTCGATTCTGCATGTCCTCATTGGCGGCGGTATTGAAATTGGCGCGCTGGTCGAGCAGGCTTTTTATTTTCGACTGGCCTTCGTCGGTAAATCCGGCGCCGATCGCGACGACGGCGACCTGGGCAAAGGTGGCGATGTCGTTCGCGACCACGGCAATCGAGCTGCCGAGCTGAAAAATTCCTTCCTTGGTCAGGCGCACGAAGTCGATCAGCGAAGCCAGCGCGGGAATCATGTCGATGACGATCGACTTTGCCCAGGCGCCGCCCTCGGCCGACGTGCGGTTCCAGGCTTTCTGCAGTTCCTCCGCGGCGGCGGCTTGCTCGCGGGTGAGCTTGCCCTGCAGCTTTTCCTCTTCGGCCAAGTCTTTCAAGAACGGCAGCAGTTGCGCGCCGGATTTGCCAAGCAGGTCTTGCGCCAGGGCCGTCTTGCCGGCGCCGTCGGCGTACTCGCCGAGCGCGTCGGCGACCTGCTTCATGGCGTCGGCCGGGTCGAGCTCGCGGAGACTGGTGATTTCGAGGCCGATGGCGGCCAGCGCGTGCGCGGCGCCTTTCGATTCGTCGTCCATGCCGGCGAGGCTCTTGGACAGCCGCACCAGCCCTTTCTCGACGCCGTCGAACTCGATGCCGCTGACCTTGGCGACGCGAGACAGCGAGGACAGCTTCTCGACCGAGGCGCCGGTGGTTTCGGATAGGTCGTCCATGCTGGCGGCAAAGGCGATGGTATCGCCGATCAGCGATTTCAGCGCGCCCACGCCGGCAAAGGCGGCGAGGCTTGCCGCGATGCCTCCGAAACCGGGGATGGCCTTGATGGTGTCCGATAAAGTCTGAATTCCGCGCGTGGCGGAATCGATGCCGGCTTTGGTCTGGTCGACCGCCGTGATGACGATTTTGGCGGCGTTATCAGGCATCGTGCAACACGCTCAAGGCGGCGCGCTCCATGGTGCGCAGTCCGGCAAAGACGGGGGCGCGCTCGCTCTTGGGAATACCGAGCGCGCGCAAGACGACGGGGAGCGACTCATAGCGCAGTCCGATTGGCCTGCCACTCATGCCGCCGGTGTGCCATTGCGTGTCCATGGCGATGAATACCTCCACGATGCGCCAGTTTTCCGGCCAGATTTCAAGGTGCTCGGCCGGTGGCAGCGCGCTTTGCGGTATGCCGAAGGCGGCCAGGGCGCCCGGATCGCAGGGACTGCCAACGTCTCCGGATACGAGACGCCTGGCAGCCCCTACAAGTTTTTTTGCCGGCTCTCGGTGATCTCGCGGATGTAGCCGCGCAGGAGGTCCTGGGAGCGCGGTCCGTGAGCGGCCAGAAAGCGGCGGAAATTCTCGGTCGAGAAACTTACCGGCTCGCCGGATTCGTCGACCACGCCACCCGTCCAGCGCACGACCACTTCGCCAAGCGCGGTGGCGGTGTCGCGGCTGCCGAAGCCGTCCACCCAGGCTTTGAGCGCTTCCGGCGATTTGTGCCGGAACTCGAACTCGACGACCGTCGGTTCTTCCTCGCCGGCCACCGAAAAGGGAATCGGGGCGACGAATAGGGGGTTGGGGATGATCCGCAGTGCCATCAGTGCACCACGATCTTGAGTTCGTCGTTGCCGGCCGAGGGCAAGACGCGCAGGTCGAAACCGATCATGAGTTTTCCGTTCACGTTGACTTTCTGTGGATTGGTGAGCTGGACGGCCGGCATGAAAATCAGGACTTTGTTTCCGGCGACGGTTCCATGCATGAGCCCGACGGCTTGAAGCGTGTTTGCCTTGACGTTCGTCATGAAAGTGGCCTCGTTGGCGGCGGTGAGGTCGAGCACGAAGCTTCCGGAGACGGAGCGATCGGTCACTTCGACCGCTTCTCCTCCGAGCAAAGGCACGTACTGCACGGAGTTTCCGAGGTCGAGCGAGAGGCCCTGGCTGGGGTAACCGGTGCCGCCGGTGAGTGTCGGGGTGGCGGCGGTATAGGTGCAGCCGAGCGTTACGTCGCCGGTGTTCGGCTCGCTCACGACAAGCGGGGTCTTGAAGGCGCTGAGGGTGAGCGCCGAAGGCGACGTGGCGGTGATACCGCCATCGAGTCCGGTGAATTTGAACCTCAGCAGCGGGCGGCTGCCACTGGTGAGGTCGATGGCCACCGATCCACGGCAGCCCTTGACGACGTGCTTGGCGCCGTCCCAGAATCCGTAGATCGTCACCGAATCGGCGACCGGCGTGACGAGGTTGTACTCGGCACGCACCGACGCGGTGAGGGTCTCGGCGAATCCGCAGGCGCGCAGGAGTGGTCCGTAGGGAGCGGCGGTGCCGGCGGCTCCGGCCCCCGCCAGTTCGACCGAGAACGCAATTTCGACGCTGACCGGTCCGATGAGCTGCTCGCTGCCGCCCATGTAGGGGCGCACCAGGTTGCGGTCGACGTTCTGGCTGGCGAGCGGCGTAATGCTGACGTCGGAAATCAGCATCGCATTCGTGGCTTCGGTCGGCGTCGGGTCGGTGCCGTAGGTGCTTTCGATCTTGGCGAGGATGATGGTGTTGCGCAGGTAACGGGTGGCCATGGCAAATTATTCCGAAGAGGGTTCGGCGGGCGCGTCCGGAGCAGGGGCGGGCTCCGGCGGACGGTTGGAAGACTCGCCTGGCCGGCGTGGCTCGATCGTGTTCATTACATGGCTCCCATGGCAGTCCGGTAAAGAATGCGCAGGCGCAGGGTGACGCCGGCGTCGTCGTAGTCCTCGATTTCCCAGGTGACGCTGCGGCCGGGCAAAATCTGCACGTCGCTGCCAAGCCCCAGGTCTGGGCTGGCGATGGCGGCGGCGTAGACGGCCGACAGGGTGGCGTCGGCGGCCTGGTCCGGGATGTCGCCGCGGGCGTAGATTTCTATGGCGACCGTCAGCACCGTGTCGGTGACGCCGAGCAAGTCGCCGGGCTCCTCTTCGGATTCCGGGCGGACGACGATCGCCGGCAGGGTCGGCATCTGCTCCTTGCGCGAGCGATAGACGCGGCCTCCGGCGAGGCCGGACAGCGCGGTGTGCAGGGCGGCGAGTAGGGTTTCGCGGGTACTCATTTGAGCATCAGCCGGGTGAATCCGGTACCGTCCGGCTGCAATTCGGCGATGGTCCAGGTGGTGGTGCCGATCACGACCGAAGTTCCGACGGCCGCCGCGGGAACGTCCGCGCTGGCGACCGTCAGCACGGGGCGCGAGTTGGCGACCATGCCGAAGGTGTCCGCCTCGGCATTGTCGAAGATGCCGGTCACGACAACCGGGCCGACGCGGGCGGAAACGCCGAAGTCGGCCATGAAATCGGCGAAGCTTTCGGAAACCGGCCGCATCAGGCGGCCTGCTTCCGTTGTTCGATGCCGGCCAACGCCTGCCTGACCAGGCCGGCGACCGTTTCGGCGCTGTACGAAGCCATGCAAGCGCTGGCCTTGGTGACGGTGTCGCGCGCGCAAAGGCGCGCGGCGGCGTTGTGGATGCGGTGGCAGGGATGGCAGGCGACGGGCGCCTCCAGCGAGCAGGTGTTGACCCAGTCGCGCGTCAGGTTCTCGACGCTGGAATGCGAGAGCAGGACGATCTTCGGCATCGGCTCCATGGCGACCGCGTTCGCGAAAACGCTTTCGGTCGCCACGACGACATCGGCGTAAAGGGCCATGGTCATCGCCAGGCGCAGCGGCCACTCCTGGCCGACGACGACGCCGTATTCCTTGCCGTTGCGCTCGACGTGATCGATGTCCGGCATGGTCTTGATGTCGCCGAGCAGCAGGGTGTAGATCCCGGCATCGGCCATCAGCCCCATGAAGGCCTCGGCGTGCGGCCAGGCCTTGAACGCTCCGGACCCGCTGGGCGCCAGGAAAACCAGCGGGCCGCGCAGGCGGTCGCGCGTGGTCTTCGCCCATTCGTGTTCCGCGGCGGTCGGGTAGAATTTTTGCCGGTTTGCCGCACCTTCCGGGAGATCGGCATACGTGTGCACCATCTCGACGTAGTTGCGGTTCATCAGCTTGTGGCGAACGGCGTGCGGCAGGTAGAACTCGTGGACTTCCTGGTGCGGCAGAAGGCGCTGCTCGACGCTGCCGTGCAGATTTACCCAGCGGTCGAACCGGGTCGCTTGCAGCATCCAAAATTCGATGCTTTCTTCGTCGGTGAGAATTCCCCTGGGAAGGATGCGGATGTCGGCGATGTGCGGGTCATGGCGCAGGACTTCCTCGCCGTTATCCGAGCAGTAGAGGGTGACGGCATAGCCTTCGTCATGCAGGTGCGCGGCGGCGCTCGCGGCCCACAGGGCGTCACCGTTGCCACCCATGCGCACGATGCCGGCGCGTTTCTCGGGTCGTGGCGCCTTCCATGGCTCGGACTTCCCGCTGCCGGGTTTTTCTTTGCGAAAGACCAGCAGAAAGCTGTATTCGTTGGTTTCGGCGCGCGTCTGCGCTTCCAGCAGGGACCAGTCGCCGAAAGCGAGGCGGCAGAAATCGATGATCAGTTCGGGCTGGAAATCGTGCTTGTGGTCCGGATTGGCACCTGGCTCGCCGATGCGCGGGTAGAAATCGGCGTGCGGCAGGTAGAGGATCAGGTGACCGCCGGGTTTGAGCAGGCGCCACCACTCGCGCAACGCGCCGTGCCAGTCCTCGATGTGCTCGAGCAGGTGCGAACTGAAGATGTTTTCCGCCGAGGCGTCGGAGAAGATTCCCAGTCGGGCCGCGTCGGGAACGATCAGATCGGGCTTCATGACGACGCCGAAAAGGCCGGCATCCTTGCCACTGTCGACGCCGATGAGATGCGGCCAGACCTTGGAAGCGCCGCAGCCGATGTCCAGGCCGCCGAGCGCGAGGTACGGCAGCACTTCGTAGCGGATTTTGGCGGCTTCGTTTCCCATCGAAGTTCGAAGATCCCAGACCATGTGCGTCCTTGTTTTGGCCCGCGCCGGCGAAGCGCGGGCCGGGTTGCGGTAGAGGTTAGCCGGCGAGCAGGTCGTCGTTCTTGGCAAAGGCGCTAGGCTGGCGGACGCCAAAATCGGCATACTGGTTGAGCGTGATCCGCACCTGACCGGTGGCCGCCAGGGTGTACGGATCGACGGTGACGTCCTGAGCGCCGAAGAGACCCAAGACGGCCATCGACCAGTCGCTGCCAAAGAGCGCCGACGAGCAAACCGTCGTCGACGTGCCTTTGGTGAGGCTGGATGGCACGTTGTTGCTCACCGCCGCGCGATAGCCGTTCAACGGAAATGGGCCGTTCTGCCAGATCATCGGCAAATTTGTCGCAAACTGCGTTTGTTTGAGCTTGCCGCGCACGCGCGTGTTGATCAGGTACCCGGATAGCAAATCCGGCTCGGCATTGGCGTTGGCGCACGCGCTTTCGAGATCGACAAAGTGCGACCAGGCGGGCGCCGCGCCATTGGCGCCGGAGACGACCGTGCCGATACCTGGGGTATTGCGCAGGCCGAGATACTGCGACGCCGTGCCGCTGCCGTTGATGGAAAGGTTTTCGACGGTCACGGCGGCGCTCATCACCAGATCGTCGCGGATCATCGATTCCAGAGCGAGAGCACTCTGGATGATCGCCTGCTTGGAAACTTCGACGAACGCCGACGCACGTTTCGGGCTGAGGCTGACTTTGGCGGTCGCCGGCGAGGTTTCCGTCGCCGAACCGACCTCGGTGACGGTCCCGATGGTGCTGGCGGTGCTCTTGCGCGGCAGATCGACGCTCGAGGTCAGGCCGCTGAGGATGCTAACGCCGAGCTGGCCAAGCACCAGCTTGTTGCGCAGGACGTCGACAAACAGGTCAGTACGCAGGTCGGTGGCCACCAGGTTTCCGGCTTCCGTAGCGGTTCCGACGTTGAAGTCTCGGAAGGCTTCGGGGGGGATGTAGAAGCCTTCCGGACTGCGGCCCATGATCTTGGCGACGGCTTCCGAGCACTCGCGCTCGAAGCCGGCCTGCGACCAGTCGCCGATGGTGGCGGCGCGGATGGCGTTGCCCAGGCTGTAGCGGCGGATTTCCTTCGGCGTCAAGCCAACGTGGATCTGGCTGGTGTCGGTGTGCTTGGTCTGGATACGCTCAATGATGTAGTCCTTGAACGCCTCGACCGAGCGGCCATTGCGGATGGCGTCGGCGAGGTCGTTGGGGCCAAGGTACTTGGCGTACTGCTGGCCGATGGCCTGCAGGGCGTCGCGGCGCTCGATTTCGATCTCGGCGGGGGATTTTTGTTCCATGGTTTTCTTCTCCAAAAAAATTCTGGGTGCGGCAATGGGGGCTTTGGGTTGTTGAGTCGCCTGGTCGTCGGCGGACGGCGGAGGAATCGTCTCGACGCCAGTCGAGCGGCCGATTCCAACGGACGGGTCTGCCGGGATGGGAACGATGGACGCTTCGAAAGGCGTCCAGCGCGTCACCAGGAATGTTGGCGGCGTGTCCCCATTGGCGCGGGCGGTTGCCTGACCGTGCCGCGCAAAGGTTTCGCCATGGAGTTCGCGCATTTCGCGCTGAAACTGGTCTCCGGTGAAGGTTCGCACCGGTGACCACTTGGTGAGGTCGCCGATGTCTTCCGGTGCCGGAGGCGGCGCCATCTCGACGATTTCTTCGATGAAATAGCCAACGGAAACGAGCTGCCGGATGCCGTCCCGAACGTCGACGAAGATTTCTTCGGCGTCTGCCGAGCGAGAAAACTTTGCCTTGCAGCGCAGCACCCGGTCTTCGCCGATGATCGGGTCGAACAGCACGCCGATCTGATCATCGGTGCAGTGGTTGAGCAGCAGAGGATGCGCGTTGTCGGCCAGGCGCGAAAGATCGACGGCGCTGAAATCGTGCGACAGAATCTCGATGCCGAACCAGCGCTCGTAAGGCGCCTCGCTCGAAATCGCAAGGTCGATCGTGCGATCGTCGCCGGCAGCCCGTGTGGCGGGAATTTTTACGGTGCGAGTAAATGGTGGCATGGTTGAGAGCCCGAAAGTGGGGCCAGCATGCGCGATCTCGCGCGGGCTGTTAAGGCAAAAAATGGCACTCTCACGCCCCGGTCGCCGGGGGGGGAGACATCGGCTTGACGGGCGGCGTCACGACCAGCAAGCCGGCGGCCTTGATGGCTTCCGATTCGGATGTAAGCTCGTCGAGCAGGTCGTCGAATTCCAAGCCCTGCTCGGCGGTGATGCGCGTGCGGCTGGTGAGCTGGCTGGCGAGCATGGAGGCGTTGGCCTCGGCGTCATGGAGCGGATCGACCCACGACCAGCGTCGGCCCTGAAAGCGGGAAGCGCGCGCGAACTTGTCGAGCTTGTCTGCCGGCAAGGCACTTCCGCTGTCGAAGGTGATGCGCCCGGCGAGCAGCGACAGGGCCAGCCATTCTTCGTAGATCGGCGTCAGGAAGGTGCCGATGAGCCAGTCCTGCAGGATCATCCACACTTCGCGCTCGCCCAGCTCGGCAATGCGGGCGGACGAGTAGTTGACGTCGGTCATGTCGCCGGTGAGATTGTGGGCGGCGACGTCCAGGCCGGCGGAGAGGCCGCGCAGGCAGGCTTTCAGGAAAGACTCGAAGTTCGCGTGCGGATACTCGGGGTTCCAGGAGTTCAGCTTGTAGCCTGGCGGCAGCTCGAACAGTTCGCCGGCTTCGACTTTCATCTGGGTGAGCCCGCCGGCTGTGCCGTCGGCCATCATGGCGGCGGCGTCCGGGGCTTCTTCGGCGCGCTCGAGGGCGGCGATCTTGCTCGCGCCGATCTGCGCGGCCGTGACGGCGGCTTCCTCGAAGTTGTGGATGATGCTGCCGCGCAGGATAACGGCGTGGAACCAGGTGATTCCGCGCACCTGCTCGGCCCGGTCCGGCACAAACAGGTGCAGCATGTCGGCTGCCGGGATGCGCTCGACGGTCTGCGTCGTCGTGCCCCACGCTTCGCCGGGGTGAGCGGTGCGCACGTGATAGGCGACGGCTCGCAGCGAGGAATCGATTTCGACGCCCTGGCGGATCGTGTTGCCGTTCGACAGGCGGCCGTTCAACGTGTCGTCGAGACGATCGGCCTCGAGGAGTTGCAGGCCCAGGCCGTAGGGCAGGCTGCGGTTGCGGACGATGCGCACCAGAGCCTCGCCGTCGCGGGCGACGCCGCGCACAAGGGTGCGCATCAGCGAGTAGAGGTTCGGGTGCCGGCCGGAGATGTCGGCGGTTCGGCCCCAGCGCTCCCAGTGCGACTCGATGGTGTCGTTGGCGGTCTTGTCCAGCGTGCCGGGCTTTTTCGGATCGCGCTGGTCGCGCAGGGCGCGCACCTGCAACTTGGGATTCTGGCGGCCGACGACGTTGGTGGCGACCAGCGTGAGGAATCGGCGGCCGTGCTCGCTGTTGGCGGACAGCGAGCGGGCGCGGGCGCGCAGAACGGGCAGCGCCATGTCGAGATCGGCATTCACGGAGCCCGACCAAGTGGCAAGGCTGGATGTGAGCCGCCCGACGGCGCCGCCAGCAAAACCGGCCACATGGCCGGTGCCGTAGGTGGCGGCAAAGGGGTCGGCGCGCTTGCCGGTAAGCACGCGCCAGGCGCTGCGGAGACGATCCTTGAAAGGCCGGGGCTGGGTCATATGCGGAACTGGATACGTCGGGGCTTGGCGACGCCGACAGCGATGCGGGCCGCGGCATCCTCATTGGCGACTTCGGCTTTGTAAAGCTGGCGGAGTTTCAGCAGCTCGGCGATGGGGATGTAGCGCATCTGCCGGCCGGCGATTTCGTAGGACTCGACACCCGGGTTGCGGCTTTCAATCCAGGCCTCGATGGCGGCCAACGTCTTGCGGGCGTGGCTGCGATCGTCGAGCGCGGTGGTGGCGACGCCTGACCGGTAGTCGGAATCGATGGTCGTGTATCCGGCGGCGATGGTGTATTTCTCGGCGCTTCCGCCTTCGACCCAAGCCTGCCAGGTCCAGTTTCCGGGGGCGTATCCGGTGCTGGTGGCGGCCGGTACGGTGATGGCGTGGTCGGTACCGGAGGCGGTGGCGACGATTTCGAAGCCGGAGGCGGTCGGATGTTTGAAGCGGTATTTGAGCGTCCAGGAGCCGGCCGGGTAGTCGGCGAGCGTGCGCGTCCACTTCCAGGTGTCTCCGGCGCGCAGTCGGGTCGGTTCGGTGGTGGCGATGTCGGTCATCGTGGCATCTCAGGCGGTGAGGACCGGGAGCAGCCCGGCGAGAACCAGCTTGCGGCCGCTGGGCGTCAGGGTGATGAGGCAGCGCAGCTTGTAGGTCGCGCCATCGATGCCTCCGACGATGGTTTGCATGACGAGGCTGCCGGAGACCAAAGGCGCCCCCGAGAGGATCGCTGAGGGCTCGGTGTCGGAGCCGCCAGCCGAAGACGCGGTGACGGTCGGCGTGCCTGTGATGGTCTCGCCACCGATGATGCCAGCCGAGAAATCGAAGGTGACGGCGATCTGCTCGGCAGGGTCTTTCGGCGAGAGCGTCTGCGTGGTCATCGGATGACGATCCGCCAGTTCGAGGATGCGGCGGTCAGAGTGGCGTTCGGCGCGGCCATGATCAGGGTGTAGCGCGGGTCGTCTATCGGCACCGACGAGCGTCCGCCGTCGTAGGTGTCGAGGGCGTTGTCATAGGTGTCGTCGGGGTCGTCGTAGGCGACGCTGGCCATGGGGATTCCGGTCTGTCGACGGCGAGGTTAGAGCAGTTTTGCCATGTTGGTGGCATGGCCGGCATTGAGAGTGGTGACAAGGGCGTTCGCGGTGTCGAAGGCCACGGCGCCGACCATGGATCTTGTGATGCCTTCGTTGGCGCCTTCTCCTGCCGGCAGGGTGGTGCCATAGTCGAGCGCGTTCCACTCGCGCTGTGCGGCCGTGAGTTCGTTGAGGCCGTCCCAAATCTTGCGGTTGGCGGCGCGAATTGCGGTGATGTAGTCCTGCTGTCTGGTGCCCATGGGCTTATTCCTTGGTGGTTAGGTGAGTAAGCCAAGCGCCCGCAGCTTGGCCTCGAGTTCGTCGACGCGGGTCTTCAGGTTGTTGATGGTGGCGATCGCGAGGTCGCGATTGGCGGCGGTATCCCATCCTCCGGCGGCGGTACCGGTGCCACCGGCGGGCGCGGCGGGCGCGGTGGCGGTCAGGGCGGCCGGTTTGACGACGGCGGTTGCGCCGTAGAATCCGAGGCGAGGGGCAGCGCCGTCGGCTTCGATACGCAGTCCTTCGCGCGCGGCGGCGAAGTCCCAGGCGGAGAACGCGAGGCGGGTCTTGCGGGTGGCGTGCGTGGCGTCGGTCCACGTGGCGGCGATGTCGGCCTGCGTGGTGTCTGCCGTGGTGCTGGACTCTGCGCCGAAGACGAGGCGCGGCCCCAAGCCGGCGGCGCCGACTCCGGCGCCGGTGACGTTCTTTATCAGCGATTCGACCGTGACGGGGGCATTGTTTGTGGCGTCGGTCAGGCTGTGCGTACAGGTCCCGTAGATGGTGGCGGCCGTCGTCTGGTTGATGGTTCCAAGAACGGTGGTATTGGCTCCGAGGCCGACGGCGTTGGCGCCGATGACGATGCTGTAGCTGTCGGCATCGGAGAAACCCCTGGACGAATACCCCAAATAGGTGCTGTAAAGGGCGTTCACCAGAGATGTGGCCCCGTCCGCCTGCATTCGCCCGGCGTACATTCCCAGTCCTACGTTGTAGAAACCGCCGGTTATATTGTAGAGCGCGCCATATCCTACTCCGGTATTGTTGCTTCCATTAGTAATGGCAAGACAGGCGCCAAAACCAAGTCCGGTGTTTTGGTTTCCTACCGTGCAGTTTTGCATAGCAGTACAGCCAAACGATGTGTTATTTGATCCTGTCGTGTTTTGGGACAGTGCAAAATAGCCGAAAGCCGAGTTTCTGATGCCTGTTGTGTTGTAACGCAATGCACCAAAACCCACTGCTACAGTTGTCTGCGCAATTGCGCGCGCTTCCCATACGTAGGTCGCTGTGCTACTTTTCAGAGATAGAGCTGCGGTCGAAACAGCCGTGATCTGTTTTACGGATAGAGCGGCGATTGCTCCATCAAAATCATTAGTTGGCGTGATCGTTAGTCCGGTCGTCGCGGTCGCGGTCGGGCCGAACGTCCCTGTATCCGTATTGGACGCCAGGGATTGCCCGCCAATGGATACCGTAAAACTTCCAGCGGTGCGGCCGGATACCGTCCAAGAGACTTGATATTTTGCTGCGGAGGTAATCGACGCGCTGTGGGAAAGCGCTGCTGTTCCACCGCCATTCGCATGAGCAAACACATCATCCGGGCTTTCAGTCCATCCGGACGGCACTGTCCATCCTGCGGTTGTGAGTAACTCAGCTCCTAGCGTCGGTCCATCTGTTGCCGTTGTTCCTTGAATCGTGACGTTTCCCCCTGTAGGGGATAGCGTTACAAAGCCGTTGCTCGCTACATTGACGCTCAGATAATTTGTTGAATCATAGCCAAGCCGAAGTTGCTCGGATATCGCCATTGCGTGCAACTTCGCCAGCGGCGAAGTGAGGCCGATTCCGAGGCGGTTTGTCAGCTCGTCATAGGCCGCCGAAACGCCGAGCAGGATTTTCCCCTTCGTGGCATGCCCTGTCGATTGCAGAGCCAGCGTTTCTCCGGCAAGCGTTCCCCCGACGAGGGTTTGCCCGCCTGCAACGCCTCTGAGGCGGGCGAGGCCAGGGCTCGAATCGGTCCCAATGACGGCCTCAATGACCTCGATCGCGTCGTTGGCGAGGGCGTGCTGCTCGGCGTGGCCGATCCTGGGGTCGGCGGCTGCCGGATTGCTGAGACTGTCCAACGAAACGGGAAAGCTTATTGGCATGGGGTGGGTGGCGTGGCCTGGGATTCGCTCCTTGGCAGTCTGACGATGGCGGACGGGAAAGTTAAGGCAAAAAATGGCACTCCCGGATCTACGCCTCGCCGGTCGGCAGCAGCGGCTCGATCTCGCGCGCGGTGCCGGTTTTCACAAAAACTTTGAGGCCGTACTTGGCGACGATCGACGCGAGGTCGAAACGATAGAGACTGCCCATTTATTGCCCTTTCCTGAGCCTGAAGATGGTTCTACGGGATACTCCGATGGCATGGGCGGCGCGGATCGGAGAGATTTCTCCGGTACCGAGCGCCTGCAGGTCGTGACGGTGCTGCGCTTTCGGGAGGCGCGCAATGTAGACGCGCTCCCCGGCATACTCGCGCCGCACGGCAAGCTCGCCAAGGCGCACGGCTTCGTCGAGCGTGCGGCCGTCGGCGAGTGACTGGCGAATGACGTCGGTGAGGGTTCGCAGCATGGCTTCGATCTCCTTTGGCATGGTCAAAAGCGGCCGATACGCCCAAACCGGCGCAATTGTGGGCGGGCGGCTGTGGCGCTGGGTGGAGGTGGCTCCGCCATCGGTTGTTGCGCTGCGTCGTTGGTTTCGACGGGCGCCGGGCGCGGGGATTGTGCGAGCAGCGCAGCGGCGCGGCGGTCCCAGTCGGCAACGCGCCACTTGTGCAGGCGCAGTTCGGGGTGATGGGTGACGGCGTAGGCATAAACCCAGGTGTCCAGCGGTTCATTGCGGGCGCCGCGGCGCTTCTCGAAGCGGTTTTTTCCCGGGTTGTAGGTCTCGCTGACCAGGCCGGAGAAGTATTCCGGCGGGAGGTCTGAGGAGAAGTGGCACAGGCGATCCTCGGGGCGCTTCTCGGCGTCGGTCGACAGGCGGCCATAGAGGACGTTTTTGACGGCGACAGTGCCGACGTGGTAGATCATGACGCCCGTCTTGTCGTAGGTTCCGCGCCAGTTAATCTCCTGCATCTTGCCCTTGCTGATCACCGGGGCGTTGTTCGGCACGGCACCGAAAATGACCATCATGCGGCGCAGGCTGCTGGCGCGGACGTAGGCCTTGACGGCTTCGGTTCGGTGTCCGCCGGCATCGATGGCGGTGGCCTCGATGCGCAGTACGCGGCCGCAGGCGGTGACGATGGGCGTCGTGAGCAGATCGGTCAAGGCAGCCCACACGGCGAGGTCAGCCGGATCGCCGGGGAGTTCGACGTAATCGATTGTCCAGGCGGCCATGCCGCGACCCCAGCCGACGAGCTGCACGGCGAGGCGGTTGTCCTGCGTGTCGACGCCGGCGGTGATGGCGAGGACGCCCGCCGGGGCGGTGCGCAGCGCGTAGGGCTCGGCGCGGTCGGCCACGACGTTGTGCTTGACCGAGCGCATGGCCGGGTCTTCCCAGGTTTCCGCCAGGCGATCGTTGATGAAGGTTTTTAGCGTGGCTGGGTTGTGCTGCGCCTCGAGCCACATCTCGACGAGGTCGGCCCAGCGCGGGCCGAGTCCGATCTGGTAGTAGAGTCCGTTGAGGCGGTAGCCACGAATGAGCGAATCGGGGTTTTCCGGCACCCAGCTTCCGGCGGAGATTATTGCGGACTTGTGGTGCTCTTCGATCAGCGCGCCGCACTCGCGGCAGACGTAAGCCACGCCAGTGCGTCGGCTGCTGGCGCCGGAACTCCAGCGCAAACCGGACCATTCCAGCGGCTGCTGCTCTCCACAGTGCGGGCACGGGACGTAGTAGCGGCGCTGGTCGCTCTTGAGGTAGAGCGCTTCGATGCGCGAGATGCCGGCGATTTGCGGGGTGCTGACGTAGAGGCGCTTGTACGTGGCGGGGAATGCCGACGTGCGGCCGTCGAGCATTTCGACAGGGTCGTCGCCGCTGGTGAGGTTGGCAGCGAATTCGTCGAGCTCGTCGACGATCAGCGTGCGGACGCTGGTGGATTTGAGGCGCTGCGGGCTTCCGGCGTGCTCCAGGTAGAGCTGGCCGCCGGCAAAATCCTTGAACTCTCGCCTGTTGGAGCCGTTTCGGCTGTCGGTGCTGGCGAGGGTGGCGCGGACGGCCGGGGTTTCCTCGAGCATGGGCCCGAGCTTTTGCGCCACCCATTTGTGCAGGGAGACTTCGCCGGGCAGGCAGACCATGATCGGTCCGGGGTTGTGTTCCATGGTGTAGCCGAGCGCATTGACGGCGATCTCGGTCTTGCCGAACTGAATCGGGAACATGAGCACGGCCACACGCACGGGCGAGCGGCTCGACAGGCAGTCCATCGGCTCGCGCAAAGGCGGGTTGCGATCGGTGCGCCAGCGGCCCGGCTCGGCGCTGCCCTTGCTCGACAGGCGGCGGTGCAGGTCTGCCCACTGGGAGACGGTCAGCGACTTGCGTGGGGCGAGCGCGCGCGCCAGGGTGGCGGCAATGCGCTGCCCAGGGTCGGCGTAGGCGGCCGGGGCGATCATGATTACTGCCTCCTGGCGAGCCTGCCGAATTCGTCGGCGAGCTCGGCGAGAAGGCTTTCGACCTGGTCGGACAGGATCGCGAGGATTTCCTGCTCGGCGCTGATGGCGGCGATCTGCGGCGCGAGGATGCTGGGCAGGGTTTCCAGCCGGTTGCGCAGCATGGTGGCGGCGCCGGCCACGACGGTGAGTACGTCGGCGGCGACCATCAGGCTGCCGCAGCGCTCCTCGTAATCCAAGCGCGCCAGCTCGGCGGCGTAATGGTCCTTCTTGTCGCGGTTGTCATGGTACATCTCGGTGACCACGGCGGCGCGCTCGGGGGCGCCATTGCTGCGCGCCAGGCTGGCCTTGCTTTCTTCGACGAGGACGCGGCCTTCGACGTCGGTGACCAGGCGGCCGGCTTTCTTCAAGGCGGTGACGTAGCTGCGGCCGACGCCGATGAGGCGTGCGAATTCCGCCTGGCTGACGGCTTTTGGGGCGTCCGGCATCGGCGTGGCGGTCACGGGGTGACCTTCCCCAACTCGCGCGCGATGGCGCGGTCGATTTCCACCGGTAGCTCGGCGTTGATCTTGGCCAGGATGCGGCTGCTGATGCGGCGGCTGCTGAACATCTGCGAAAAGCCAATCACTTGCAGCGGCTCGATCGGCAACCTGGAGCTGCCAGTGCGGCGAAAGATGGTGCGGCCCTTGTTGCCCACGAAGGCCCCTTCGAGCTTCTTGAGCCCGCCGGCGCGCTTGATCAGGAAGCCAAGCTGGCCACCGAGTCCGGACAGTGATCGCTTGCTGGCGCGCGAGCCGCGGACGTTGACGGACTGGCCGGCGGCCTGCACGGCGGCTAGGAAGTGGATGAGGTTGAGCGAGCGGCCGCGCTTGCGCGTGGAGCCGAAAATTTCGATCAGCGCTTCGGGATTGCCTGCGCGGGCCTTGCGCAGGGTGATGGCGTTGCGCACTTCGGACGCTTTGACCGCGAATTCCTGCGGGATGGCGCGATTGATCTCGGCGCGCGCTTTCTCGGCGACCTTGTTGATGGCCGGGCCAATGGCTTTATCGCGGACGCCTTGCGCCTGTTTGGCAAGTCGGGCCTTGACGTCGCCGACGTTGAGCACCTTGACGCTGATCATGGCTGGCCTTTCGGTGAGGTATCCGAAACGGGCAATCCGTGGCCCGGAGGGCGGACGCCGATTTCGATTCCGTTTTCGCTGGCCCAAAAGCTCGGCTGGCCATCGAGTCCGGCGCGAATGGCGGCATCGACCGGCGCGCGGCCGAAGGCCTCTCGCATGGCGTCGATGAATTCGGCAACTCGCGGCATTTCGGCACGCAGGTTATTCTTGGTCATGGCTGTTCCGGGTTCACAAGGGCTGTTCCGGGTACCCGGAACAGCGGGAAGCCTTGCCACGCAAGGCTTGTTCCGGGTGTTCCGGGTGTACCTCGCGTGTACACGCGAGAAAAGAGTTAACGTGGCGCGAAGGCGCGCGCGAAGCGTGCGCGCGTGTGTGTCGCGTATACGCGCGCGGAGACCCGGAACACCCGGAACACCCGGAACAAGCCTTGCCCAGCAAGGGTTTGCGCTGTTCCGGGTACCCGGAACAGACGCCTCGAACCCGGAACAAAATGGGCGCGAGTTACGTTCCATCACCGGCTCCCAGGCGAATCGCAGCGGAAAATCGGCGTACGCCGTCGGTCAGCCACTGCGATTGCGACATTCCCGCCGGTTGCTCGGTCCCGGCACGCGCGAGCGCGGCCGTTGGGGGCAGGATCAGTGGGCGCGGCTCAGTGGTCGTGGCGGTTTCGGTAAGGTAGATGCGGCACTTCTTCTTGTCCCAGCCGGGCAGCCTGGCGATGGCGCCATGAAAGTGGTTCGACGGGCGAGGCCGCATCTCGCCATTCGCTCGGCACCAGCGGTTGTAGGCGGTGTAAAGGTCGGCAGCTAGGCAGGGGACGACTGGCCAGCCGAGGTCGCCATCAATCCAGTCCTTGATGAAGCGGACTTCGCTCGGCGACGAGAGGTCGATCAGGCTTTGCTTGGCGGTTGTCATCGGCGGCCGCTTCTTCGGGTGGAACGTGGAGCAGTCGACCTTGTGCAGCAGGTAGTCGTAGAAAGCCTCGACGCCGCCGTTCTCGATCTCGAGGTGCACGCGGTCGTAGTAGTCTTCGGAGAGTTGCGGCGGGGTGTAGATCACCAGGTGGCGGCGGTCGTCGTTCTCGATCGGCAGCGGCTGGTTGTCGTTGGAGAGGTAGCAAATGTTTAGCTGGTTGCGCTGGCGGTACGCGGGGATGTTCTTCGGATTGACCCGTATCCATTCTCCTGTGACCAACTCCTTAAGCTCATTCTTGATGTGCCACATCTCGGCGCGGGTAACGACTTCCTCGGCCAGGATAAAGAGCTTGCTGTCGGCCCAGTCGGCGTTGAACTTGTCTTCGAGGCCGCGCTGGTTCAGGACGGTGGAGTAGTCGCCGTATATTTTGGCGAGCGCCTGAAACACGGTACTTTTTCCGGTGCCCTGCGGGCCGTGCATAATGACTGCCGAAGACATCTTGGCGCCTGGGTGCTGCAGCGGGTAAGCCATCCATTGCAGCACCCAGGTAAATACCTCGTGCGATTTTTGTTCGTTGGAGCACAGGTATTCAAGCAAATCGAGCAGTTCGGTGCAGCAACCCTCCCGCGGTTGCATCGGCCAGCCCTGCCAGGTGTTGAGCTTGACGGTCCGATCCTTGCCGGTGGGGTCGAAGCCGACTTCGTCGATGTAGCAGGCGCCCCGCTGCACCCAGGTATCGTGGCGCTTGACGTCATCCCTGCGTACGCCGGCAGGGAGCAGGGAGATCATCTGCGTTTGCCTGACGACCTTGCCTGTCCAAGTGTCGAATAGGTATTCGCCCGTGCCGTCATCGAGCGGGATGAAGCGCTCGACGGCGTCGTCAAGGCTCATGACGGCTTGAGCCGGGGGTCGCTCGCGGCCCCCTCTTCCCCCATTGTTCCCGCCCGCGGGGCGGCTGGATAGGGCAGTCGCCGGCGCAGGGGTTGAGGCGGTCTCGCGCCAGCCGAGCGCGTCCAGGCGCTCTTCGAACTGCGCGGTCACGACTTGGCGACCTTCCAGGCACGCCAGGTCGTTGAAGTCGGTCGGCCCCTTGCGGTCGCTCGGCCTTGGTGTGGCAAAGATCGGCCGGAAGTCCGCGGCGTTGTCGAGGGCCATCGCCACTTCGGCGCAGCGCGAGACCCCGGCGTTGATCTGCCGGTGGGGTTTGCCGCAGTGGGCGCAGTCCGGGCCTTCCACCGGGGTCCAGGCGCCGCAGGATTGGCACTTCTGCAGCCAGTCGTCGTCCGCACAGACGAGAAGCTTCGCGCGTCGCCTGGTGCGCGCGTTGATTTCCTTGGCGACCGGCAGCAGGTTGTTCGCGGCGAAGGCGATCGCGACGGGCTGTCCGGTCGCCTCGTGCAGCGTCATCGCGGTCGAGTAGCCTTCCGCGATCAGGCTCAAGCGGCGCGGCGATCCGCCGACCAGACAGTAGTGGCCTTCGACGGGAAGGCCACGCGGCCAGTAGGTCTTGTCGCGCCCGGTCTTGTCGTTGCGCTTCTCGGCGATGAACTGCAAGCCATGCACGCGGCCGGCGTTGTCGCACAGTGGCAGCACCAGATGGCCGACGAAAGTCGATAGGTAACGGTAGTCGTCCGCCTCGGCGCCTTCGAGCTGGATACCGTCGTTGCCGGGGAAGATGCGGGCGCCGCCGGTCCCTGCCAGTTGCTTGCGCACCAGGTAGGGATGGCCGGCCGGGGTGGCCTCGGCGCACTTTCGCCAGACGGCCGTCGCCCACTGGGCAGCTCGCGCATTGGTCTTGGCACGCTCGGCGGCAGCGCGCTTGCGGTCCTCGTCCATGCGCGCCTTGAAGGCCGCCCTCTGCTCGGCAGTCATCTCGCGCTTCGCGAAGGTCGACTTGCCGCAGGCGTGGCAGGACCGTTCGCGTAAGCCCACCTCCGCGCCGCAGGATCCGCATTGCTTGGTCAGCTCGACCTTGTAAGTCGTCGACTGCGCCCCGTGGAAGATGCCGTAGCTGCCGATGAGCAGCACGACGCCCGGCTCGATCTGCCACTCATGCAGCCGGTACCAACCACGTCGCTCGTGGTCCCCACCTTCCACCCGGCAGCGCTTCGAGAGGTCGCCGGAAGCCAGCTCGAGCGGCCCATCGATCAGCAACCCGATCGACCGTAGCTGGCCCAGGACGTCCTGGTAGTTGGCCCAGTTCATCGTGCGAACGCCCGACTACCTACACACCAATCGCGGCGCTTCGTATC
>Ga0116146_1001672_pt1 | contig 21865 bp, 24 predicted proteins | sample AD_JPNHG2_MetaG_FD_89748 | JGI IMG/M metagenome (GOLD analysis project Ga0116146, IMG submission 89748) | Active sludge microbial communities of municipal wastewater-treating anaerobic digesters from Japan - AD_JPNHG2_MetaG | ecosystem: Engineered > Bioreactor > Anaerobic > Digestate | place...
AAAATGTGGAAGAGGAATTAACGGGAATCTTTCCTTTACAAAAAGTTCGCTCGAATAGTGATGTTTGTTTCTGAATATAACCGGTAGATTCAATTATCCCTGAGATTCCAGAGTTCGCCGCTCGCACTATTGCTGTTCGATTTTCAACCGCCCGAAACACGGCCATAGAAAAATGCTGATAAGGCGCGCCTGATCGGCCAAACCACGCATCATTAGTGATGGTTACTATAAAGTTTGCTCCTGATTTACAGTAATTCCGGGATAACACCGGAAAGATAATCTCATAGCAGATAAGGACTCCGCATCGTGCCCGCGGAATCGCAAACAAAGTGAAGTTGTTTCCCGGTGAAAAATCCCCCACTCCCACGACCATCTTTTCCACAAAAGGAAGGAAGGGTTTCAGAGGAACATACTCTCCAAAAGGCACTAAATGAACCTTATCATATCGGCTCACCTTTTTATCCTCAGGAGAGACTAAAAACGCACTATTAAAATATTTACAGTCTGCGGGCTGGCTCGCTTCATAAGCCAAACTTCCAAAAAGAATTGGTGCAGTTACTTTGTTGGCCAAACTGAAAAGAAAATCCCCATACTCATGTTCAGGTGAAAAGTAACAAGGAACGGCAGTTTCTGGCCAGACAATTAGGTCAGGATGATCTTGGGCCGCCTTAATCGTAAGGCTTTGGTAGGTAGCGAGTGTCTTCCTGGTATAAGCAGGGTCCCATTTGTGCGCCTGGTCTATGTTTCCTTGAATGAGGGAGACTTGAAGATGGATACTATTTTTATCTGCTTTTTTGATTTTCTCCATGCGAAACTGTCCGTAAAAAATTAGGCTTAATAAAATACCCAAAGTAACTATCGTATAAACAAAGGGAAACGGATTAATACGGAATCGTGCCCACTTTAAAATAAGATACAAGGAAACATTAACAAGCACGATGAAAAAGCTTACCCCGTACACTCCGGTTATGTCACTTATTTGAATGAGGAAAAGATTTTGATATTGGGAGTATCCGAGCAATCCCCACGGAAATCCAGTGAGCAGATAAGTGCGAATAAATTCTAATAGTGTCCATACTACGGGAGCAATCACTGCCGGCTCAATACAAAAGCGGTTTCGAAAAAAATTTAGAAGCCCACCAAAGACACCAACATACAGACCAAGATAACCAGAAAGCAGTATCAGAAGAAAAAAACTGGTTACCACGGAGAGGTTTCCATAATGGGTCATGGATACAGTAACCCAGGAAAGAAGAGTCGAAAAATGAACAATGCCGGTTATCCAACCTAAAAAAAATGCTTTTCTGGGGGTAGCCCCCTCAAGCGCCATAAACAAAGGGATAAAGCTGATCCATGCAATCTGGGTAAAACCACATTTAGGAAAAGGCAGGGTGAGGAGAATTCCCGCAAAAAAAGATAAAAAAAATTCGGATAAAAATTTCTGAATCGCCTCTTTTTTCATCAAAAAAATGTCCTGAAAAGTTATGGATAAGCAGAAAAAATTCTCTCTAAAAACATCGGGCAATCTTATTGCCAACTGAACTACCCGGCCGCAAGCAGCGGGGTATTAAAGAATTTAAATTCTGTCATTCCGCACTTGATGCGGAATCCAGAAACTAAGGTAAAGTGACTAAACGCTTTTTTATTAGTCGTACCTGATACCCACCCTCTGGATTCCCGCCTAAGGAGACTGTGTCGTAATTAGTCATTCACCCTTCGACAAGCTCAGGGTGACCGGCTAAGTCATTGATTTTTAACGGTCATGGTGAGCTTGTCGAACCATAACCGGACTTACGACACAGTCTCAAGGGCGGGGGAAGATGAACTGATGCGCGCCCGTTTTCACGGGAATGACATCCACAGCTATTTAACACTGCGTCTCACTCCGTCGCAAGCGGACGGGGTATTAAAAAATAAAAAGGACAGTGTTTACCATCAAAGATGGAATAACTGTCCATGACTTTATTAATTGAAAAAGCAAGCGGAAGAGTATTATTCGCTGGGGACTTTAACCACTGAATCCACCTCAATCCACGGGCGTTTGTCCGCACAAGACGTGACAAATCCAGAAATGATGATCTTGTCTCCGGCCTTAAGCGCGGGGATAATTTCTGCTTTTTCTTGTTTTATAAAATATTGAAAAATCAAATTAGTTCGAAAATTCAGATAGTCCCTGGAACTAAATCGAGTATCTTTATCATGAAACCAATCATCTAAGATGCCCGAAGAAGCATCAAGATAAACTCCTTCGGTGACAATGTTCTTTTTTAAATAAATGCACGGCATTAGGGTTAAGCTTTTTTCATTTACCTTGACTTCTCCTCCGCCGTCTGCAGGTTCCTGAGCTAAAAGGGCAAGCGGTTTAGAAAGCAATAAAATCCCCAAAATTATTGCTGCCAAGATTATTTTTTTCATGGTTGCTCCTTGAATAAATGTAAACTCAAATTTATTGTTTTAAATGTGTTAGAAACTAATTTCAAAGTAATTTTTTAAAATTTTATCATAACCAAAATGGAAGATTCAAGATTTTTTTGATAGCGCCAGGTGATTATCAGCATGCCAAAAATTTTAAATAACCACCCATCATTTCTTCTTTTAATGTGAGGTTGGAGTTGGTTGACATGGTCTATTTTAGTTATATAATTATAAGTGAAAATTTTTTTGTACTTACTAAGTTTAGCTATACACCTTGCGAAATTTCAACTATGGGTAAAACCAATCCCGAACTAAAAGAAAGGGCAGGGGTTCACACTGAAGAAGCTCTCAGTGAACCGGCTCAGTACAAAATTTTAATGCACAATGATCATTATACCACCATGGATTTTGTGGTTCAGGTACTGGAAACAGTTTTTAACAAGCCCTTATCCGAAGCAGTACAGATCATGTTAAATATCCATCACCAAGGGGTGGGACTGTGCGGAATTTACACCGCGGAAATTGCCGAGACCAAAGTGGGTACCGTACATTTTTTAGCTAAACAGCAAGGTTTTCCATTAAAATGTAGCCTGGAAGAACTATAATGATCAGTAAAGAATTAGAAATGGTTTTTGCGGCCGCTGTCAGGGAGGCGAGAATTCGTCGCCATGAGCTTCTCACTATTGAGCATATCTTATATGCGCTTTTGGATGATGAGCTGGGAAGCCAAATTTTGCGCTCCTGCAATTCTAATCTTCTGGATCTCAAAAAAAAGCTTGAAACTTTTTTTTCCGAGCATCTTGAAACCCTCCCCGAAGGAAGCAACAAAAAGATTATTCAGACGGTTAGCTTTCAGCGGATGTTACAACGCGCTTTACTGCACGCCCAATCCGCCGAAAAAAAGGAGGTGGATGCTGGTGATATCCTGGCCTCCATGCTGGAAGAAGAAAATTCTTATGCAGTATATTTTCTTAAGTCCCAGGGGGTTACGCGACTTGACATTTTGAACTACATTTCCCATAGCGCACCTAAAACCGAAGACAGTGAGTGGCCTTTAGCGCCAGAAGAAAAGGAAGATGAACCTGGTACCCGGCAAAAGCAAACGAGTAACCTTGAGCGTTTTACCATTAACCTTATTGAAAAAGCTAAATTGGGCCAGATTGACCCCCTGATTGGACGAGAAGCAGAACTGGAAAGAACGATCCAGGTTCTGGGCCGTCGCCTTAAAAATAACCCGATTTTTGTCGGCGACCCCGGGGTGGGGAAAACCGCTATCATTGAGGGATTGGCATTAAAAATTTTTGAGCGTGCAGTACCGGAGGCTTTTTTAAATACCGAGGTTTATGCGCTTGATATGGGAGCACTGTTAGCCGGCACAAAGTTTCGGGGTGATTTTGAGGCGCGGTTAAAAGGGGTAATTGCAGAATTAAAGAAGCGGCCGGGAGCAATTTTAGCTATTGATGAAATCCACACTGTGGTTGGAGCAGGATCAACTACCGGAAGCTCGATGGATGCCTCAAATATCCTTAAACCAGTACTTGCCTCCGGTAAGCTTCGCTGTATCGGCACCACCACGTATGAAGAATACAAGAATTATTTTGAAAAGGATCGGGCTCTTTCCCGACGTTTCCAAAAGATCGAAATTGCTGAGCCCTCTGTTTCCGAGACCGTTGAAATTCTTAAGGGTCTGAAAACTTACTACGAGACCCATCATCATATTATCTATACCCACGGAGCACTTAAGACAGCCGCAGAGTTAGCCGCCAAGCACATTAATGACCGATATCTCCCGGATAAAGCTATTGATGTGATTGATGAGGCAGGCGCAATCTTTAAGGTAAGTCCATCTTACAAACACCGGAAGAACATTACCACTGCCGACATCGAAAAGGTCGTCGCTCGCATCGCCAAAGTTCCCCTTCGTAGTGTTTCCTCTTCGGATAAATTACACATTCAAAATTTGGAAAAGGAACTTAAAGAAAAAGTCTTCGGTCAGGATGAGGCGATCCATAACTTAGTGAAAGCAATTAAACGATCCCGGGCCGGACTGAGGATCCCCGATAAACCCATCGGCTCTTTTCTCTTCATCGGGCCAACTGGCGTAGGCAAGACTGAGGTAGCAAAACAAATGGCTAAAGTTCTGGGCGTAAATTTCTTGCGCTTTGACATGAGCGAATATATGGAAAAGCATACGGTTGCCCGACTCATTGGCGCTCCTCCGGGATATATTGGATTTGACCAGGGTGGCCTGCTTACTGATGCGATCCGCAGGAATCCTTATAGCGTATTATTGTTGGATGAAATCGAAAAAGCCCACATCGACGTTTACAATATCTTACTCCAGATTATGGACCATGCCACTCTTACGGATAATAATGGCAAAAAAGCCGACTTCCGCCAGGTCGTTCTCATGATGACCTCAAATGCGGGTGCACGGGAGATGGCAACCTCAAGTATCGGTTTTGAGGGTATTAAATCTGAGGATAAATCTGATAAAGGATTAAAGGCCGTAGAGAAGCTCTTTAGCCCTGAGTTTCGCAACCGCCTGGATGCCATTATCAACTTCCATTCTCTTTCTCATGAAATCATGGAGAAGATTGTTGACAAATTTATGGCAGAACTCAACGAACAGTTAGTGTTTAAAAAGGTTAACGTCCGCTTGTCTCCGGAAGCCCGCACCTGGCTTGCGCGAAACGGATATGACCCGACTTATGGCGCTCGTCCGCTTGCCCGGTTAATGCAAAAAGAGATTAAAGATCCCTTGGCCGAAGAAATTCTTTTTGGAAAACTTTCTGAGGGCGGAAATGTACTTATAGACTACAATAATCAAAGCAACCTTCTTTCCTTCGTCTATAAATAAACCCCTTGACAATCTACCGACTTTCCAAGGAACTGGTTTTCCCCTCTCCGGAAGAAGCAGAACCGGAAGGTCTTTTAGCCATTGGCGGTGATCTCAGCGTGGAGAGGTTACTGCGGGCCTATTGTTTGGGCATCTTTCCCTGGTATTCTGAAGGCTCTCCGATTTTATGGTGGTCTCCTGACCCTCGGCTTATCCTCGAGCCAGGGAAACTTCATGTCTCCAAAAGTCTCTCCAGGGTCATCAAAAAAGGAACTTTTAAAATTACCGTTGACCAATCTTTTGAAGGGGTTATTCAAGGATGTGCACATGCCCAACGACCCGACGAAAAAGGCACCTGGATTGTTAATGACATGATCAAGGCTTATATCCATTTACATGAAGCTGGGTTTGCTCACTCGGTAGAAAGCTGGTTTAAGGGAACACTGGTCGGCGGCGTGTATGGCGTTTCGCTCGGAAAAGTCTTTTTCGGCGAATCGATGTTTTATACCAGGGAAAATGCTTCTAAAGTAGCTTTCGTTTATTTGACACGGTTGCTACAAAAATGGAAGTTTGACATAATTGACTGTCAGGTAACTACTGCTAACTTACTCAGATTCGGTGCCCACGAAATCTCCCGCTTCCAGTTTTTAAAACGTCTCGCAAAAGCTCTTAAACATCAAACGGTACGGGGTCGGTGGCACCTGCCGGAAAATTTTGTAGTCTAAACGTTAGTCGCACTTCTCTCATCCTGAAAATTTTCCCCAACTCCTCTTTACCAAAGAGGGGTTGGGAGGGAAGTTATACGATGTCTACTAATTCAACCTCAAAAAGCAAAGACTCACCAGCTAAGGGGTGATTAGCATCAATAGTGACCATATCTCCATCTATGCTGGTAATAACTAAGTCTAAGACTTCTCCATCCGGCATGGTAATCTGCAAGGGTTGACCGATAGTTGGAGTAATATCAGGAGGAAAATGAGTTTTTTCTACTATCGCGACCAATTCCTCGCGTCTGGATCCATAGGCTTCTTCTGGCAAAACAGTAAAGGTCTTTGTATCCCCATGTGCCATGCCAATAATTGCTTTTTCAAAACCAGGCATCATTTCGCCAGCGCCAATGGTAAATTCAAGGGGCTTACCATCTTTTGAACTATCAAATATCTTTCCGTTTTCCAGTTTGCCGGTAAAATGCACTTTTACTTTATCACCGTTTTTTACTAAACTCATTAAGCCCTCCGATTCATTACGAATAAATATTTATTTTTAATATCTTTCACCTTATAGTAATAAAATAATAAAGCAAGTATTTTTTATTCATTTTTATTTGGTTACGAGGGGCCATTAAGAAAGTACCATGGTATCAATATGTAAAAGCGAATATTCCTATGATGACAAAAGCAGATGAAATGACCAAAGAAAAAATAAAAAAGATTATTCCACTCCTTAAAAAGATGCACCCTCAGGCGCGGTGTGAACTTAATCACAATAATCCCTTGGAATTGCTGGTTGCCACGATCCTTTCAGCCCAGTGCACGGACAAACGCGTCAATCAAGTAACCCCGTACCTTTTTAAAAAATATCCCACTGCCAAGGCCTATACGGAATCTGCTCCCGGAGAACTGGAAGAAGAGATTAAATCAACCGGCTTTTTTCGAAATAAGGCAAAAATAATCCGGGAATGCGCCCGTGAGCTGGTGACGCGCTTTGGCGGAAAGGTGCCGGATAGTTTGGAAGACCTGGTCACCCTGCCCGGGATTGGCCGGAAAACCGCTAATGTCATCCTGGGTACAGCCTTTGGGGTGCCGGGAATCGTGGTTGATACCCATGTGCTTCGGGTAAGTGAGCGTCTGGGGTTAACAAAAAATACTGACCCGGTAAAGGTGGAGTTTGACTTAATGGAGGTTGTGCCGAAAAATGACTGGATTGATTTTTCTCATCTCCTGGTCTTTCATGGTCGGTATGTGTGCAAGGCACGCACGCCGCTTTGCGAAAAATGCAGTCTTACGGCATATTGCGGTTATTTTCAAAAATCCCTACCCTTAAAATAATAAAATCTTCGTCTTTGAAATCCTTTCCGCCGGGGAAAAACGTTTATGAGAATCATACCGGCGATAAATCCGCCTACATGCGCCCACCAGGCCACTCCGCCGCCTCCGGTTTGTGCGGTTACCGCAATTGATAAAGTACCGCTAAAAAACTGGAGCACAAACCAAAAGACCAAAAGAATAACTGCAGGTATTTCGATAACCGTAAGATAAAAAAAGATAGGCACTAAGGTTACTACTCGGGCAAACGGAAAACTGATGAGGTACGCGCCTAATACCCCGGCAATAGCACCACTTGCCCCAACACAGGGCACCGTGGAGTTGGGATTGAGAATAACGTGGGCCACAGCCGCGCCGATGCCGCACACTAAATAAAAGATAAAAAACCATACATGTCCCAGACGATCCTCGATATTATCCCCGAAAATCCAGAGGTACCACATATTACCAATGACATGAAGCCAACCACCATGGAGGAACATGGAAGTAAAAAAAGGGAAGAAGACGGACGTTCGTGGTATCACCGGGCTATTTTCAAAGAAAAAAATGTTGGCGGGAATCAAAGCATAGCGGTGAAAAAACGAAATCAGATTATCACGCAAAGAAACCTGATAAATAAAAATCAGCACATTGGTGATAATTAAGAGCACTGTGACCAGCGGAAACCTTCCCGAAGGATTTTTGTCCCGTAAAGGAATCATTATTTTTTTAAAACATTCCCAATTGGCAGGAATTAATTTTGATCGCCATTTTTTCACACGCCGACGAAACCATCATCTTTGGCACCTTGAATTGCGCCGCCAACGTAAAAGCGGCAGCACAGGAGAGACGACCATTCACAAGTTCTTGCTGAATTGCCTTCTCTAAATCCGGTGCAACAGATTCCGCAGGTTTTATTACTCTCCTTTGGGGTGCATATCCCATGAGTCCGAGTTGACACTTCAAAATGGGAAGCTCCATAAGGTCCGCAGTGCGGCCTACGTCACTGGGCAAAACTGATAAATCCCTGGCAATCTTAAAAGCTATTGCGCAGAAAAGCCCTCCTTCGAAAATCTGAGCACGAATCGCTGGAGCAATCCTTTCATCTAATGTGGCCCCAGGATGTCTTTGAGCAAAATGCCCTTTGTTTTCTCTCGTCATATAATTTTCCCTCCTTTGGTTGAATGTGATTCTAAACCTGCCTCACATAAATTTGCGATGCCATTTCTTTGTCAAGGGCAAACTGGCTCTTTCCTATTTGAATCACGTAGGAGGGGAACTTCTGAAGGAGAAGGATTTCAGTTTTAGGTAATACCCCCATGGCAATCATTTTCTGAAGAACGTCACGATTGCCGGTTTGCAGGTAGGCTACTTTCCCCTTTCTCTTTACCTCCAGTTCGGCTAAAGGCATAATAATTCTTTTAAGATAGTCTTTGGAAGCCCCCCGGCAACAACTCCCCGGTGGAATCGGCTTCCCGTGAGGGCAGGTTTTTGGGTGACCAAGGAGCGTACAAATACTTTTTTCCAGGTCTCTATGAATGAGATGTTCAAATTTACAACTGGTTTCATGAATTAACTCACTCTTTTCAACAAACACATCCGTCATAAGCCTCTCCGCTAAACGGTGTCGCCGGATACACTTCTGGGCTTCAGCTTTTCCGACGTCGGTCAACCCAAGTTGGTTTTCCGTAATATAAACATATCCCCTTTTTATTAAATCTTTTACTGCCTCATCATCCTTTAAGAGGCCAAAGTCACTTTTATCTTTTTGCCCCTCCACCGTGATAATCCAAAGTGATTCTAACAATTCTTCAACCCGGTCTTTTTGCTCCATCTTTTTATTCTCCGTTTGTTTATAAACTAATCCCAAACTTATTTAATACCAGATTAACCACAAACGCAATGCCAAAGGATACCAAAAGGGTAAAAAGCGATATTCCCACGCCGGTCTTCCATCCTCGTTCCTTCAGGTTCATCAAAAATTGAGCAATACAGGGAAGAAATAAAGTCAGAGCAACGCAGGCCACCAGAAGCTGGTTTCCGGTCAAAAACCCATCTTTATGGAGGTCATAAAGGCCAGCCGCTCCATAGTCACGCCGGAAAAAACCAAAAAGAAATACCTTCGCTGTCTGCTCCGGAAGACCAATCATGGTTACTGGCTTGGCAAGTAAGAGGATTAAAAAATCAAAGACTCGGGTAAGCTTACCCAACCAGATTAAAACGCTTGCCAGAAGAAACAAAGGCAAAATTTCTAAAAAATACCACTTTACCCTCATGTAGGTTTTGGTAAAAATATTGCCCAGATGAGGCATCCTCAGAGGTGGGATTTCGATATAAAAAGACGGCCTTTCACCCGGAAGAAGCTTTGCAGTTAAAAATCCGATAAACAAAAATACCATCATAATAATTACTGTCCAAAGCACCATCGCTTTGGGATGGCTTCCAAGCAGCGCTAAGATTACTCCTAATTGAGCAGAGCACGGAACTGCCAGGGCTAAAAGCATGGTAGCGATAAGCCGTTCTCGTTTCGTAGGCAGGGTCCGGGTAACTAACGTGGCCATAGTTGCACAACCAAACCCTAAAACCATCGGGATTACCGCCCTTCCGCTGAGGCCGATTTTTTTAAAAGTCCGGTCAATCAGCATTGCCAGGCGAGGAAGGTAACCGGTATCTTCAATGACTGAAAAGACAAGGAAAAAGAACGCAACGATGGGAAGAATAAGCGCTACTGCATATCGTAGGCCGAGGGTCAAAATCCCATACTCTCCCACCATGAGGTCCTGAAGTATCCTCCAGGGAAGAAAGGCAGAAAATATTTTTACCAGAATCGGATTAAGGTAGCCATCATAAATTGTTTCTTCGATATACCCAACGGCCGTCCCGACTCCAAAGACCCCTACAAATTTATAAAATCCAAAATAGAGAATCAGAAAAAGGAGGGGTAACCCGGTCACCGGATGCATCATCACAACACTTATTTTTTCAGCAATCCCCTGTGACCTTTCCTTGACCTTCACGACCCGTTTGATGATCCTTTCTACTTCGTCCCGGCGGCGGAGAGCAATTTCATAATCAATCGGATAAGCATAGTGTGCTTTCACCCCAGAAACGATTGTTTCTATCTGGTTCATTATCGCCGGCTGGCTTTCTTTTACCATCTCCTGGATCTCCTGGTCCTCTTGAAGCAGGAGAAGGCCAACCGCGCGACGCGAGAGCGGATAGCGGTCGTGGAGTAATCCTGCAATTCTTTCCAAAGCTATTTCTAAAGAGTGTTCTATCGGGCCATCATGATTTTTTTTGAATTGCATATCCGACGATCCTCTCCTTCAGAATATCCATCCCTTTTTTTGTGGTTGAAATCGTCCCCACCACTGGAATCCCGAGGAGTTTTTCTAAAAGGGCAAAGTCAATTTTCATCCCGGCTTTTTGCGCTTCATCCATCATATTTAAAACCAAAATCACGGGAAGTCCGGCTTCGATAAGTTGAAGGGTAAAGGCTAACATTCTTTCTATGTTTTTAGCATCAACAACATGTAAAACGATGTCAGGCCTTCCTTGAATTAAAATTTTTCTCCCTACCCGCTCCTCTTCAGTGATTGGAGTTAACGAATACATCCCCGGAGTATCTATGACCTCAAATCGCATCCCTTTAATGTCGGCAAATCCGCTGGTAACCTCGACTGACGTCCCGGGATAATTGGAAACAGTAACATAATGATTCGTAAGATTATTAAACAAGACGCTTTTACCCACATTGGGGTTGCCGATAATAACAATCTTTTTGGGCTGATCAGACGTTCCTTCAGCATGTTTGGGACCGGTAGAAGAAGGCAAATTATTTCTGCGTTTCGAGCAAACTTGTTTCATGGTAACATCCATGGTATGGTGACCAAAATTTTATCGCTCCTTTTTATCCCCCGCCATTTTTTTATCATCATCCTTACCGCCTGGCTTGCTTTTATTTTGTGAAAAAAAATGCTCCAGAGAATCTTGCAAGTGTTCCCTACATTCTTCTTTTGAGCTTCCCTGTTGGCACTGGCTTTTAAAATATTCCCAAAAATCGGAACTCCCCTTGGGACACGACTCAATAAACCCGATGAATTTTACCAGCTTCTTAAGGGTAGCAGGACTTATCGTGTGCTCCATCCGGCAAGCTTCGTTATCTGCCTGTTTAGAATTAACTCTAAGCACGTTTTTTAAAAAATTAAAAAGAATCATGTGCTTGTGAATAGCCTTCTGAGCTTGTTTAAGTCCCAAAGGTGTCAAATCCACATACTCATACCGCTCATGGGTTATCAGATTTTTTTTAGCCAGGTTATTTAACATCGACGTCACGCTCGGCATTTTTACCTGCATTCCCCGGGCAATATCACGAACGCGGACAATCTTATTTTCTTGCTTAAGCTTTATTATTAATTCCAAATAATCTTCCATTGCTGAGGTAAGTGTTTTATCCATGCGCGCCCCTTTTGGAAAATTAAGATAACGATATTTAGATTATCTTTATATTATTAGATTAATCTAACTTCGTCAAGTCCAAAATTACATTGACTAATGCAACCTGCAGGTTTATAGTGGCAGTTAGATGTTATCAAAATTTGCGATCCTTAAATAAAGGGAAGGCTCAATGCAAGAAATCACCATCCTATCAAAAGAAGAGATCAAAGCCACGCTCATCAAAACCCACCGGGCAAACCAGATCCTTTGGAGAAAATGGCTTCATCAAACCCAGGACTTTTCCGAAAAATCCGGTCTTTATCGTTACCGGGAGGGATTTGACAGCGCGATTTTAAATTTAGCCCAGCGGTTGCACATCACCCTTGGGACTTCACCTCTCCCACCCAAAAACCAAGAAAAAAAAGCGACCGTCCTTACCTTAGAAAAAATCTCCATTCTTCCTGATGAATCAGAGGTGGGCTGCCCTTATTGCCATGAACCTCTTTTTTGGAAAGGTAACAAGCGTTTGTACTGCCCGTCCTGTAAGGTAAATTTTCGACTTAAAGAAGAGGAGAGGTAAGCCGTTACGCGGTTTGCGAGAAGTTTGGTTTTAAAAAAAAGCCTTCATTTCCTGGCAGACATCCTCAGGTTTAATGATGGAGAGAGATTCGTCATGAAAAAGACCGGTAAAATTTACATCACTGGTATTCATTGGTGGAATAACGAATCGAGGGGTTATTCGGGCATGGGTCCAAAAATAATCTTTTTCTTTTAACCCGGAAAAAATAGTCAGATTAAAGCTTATCAGGTTATTTTTGTCTAAATAAAGAAAAATTTTCTGAAGCCCTCGCGCAAAATCATGGAACTCTCCTGACGAAATCTCTAAGAGGGAAAGTTTATTAACAAAAATACTCATGATATCAAACATCATACCCTTAGGAGCAAAATAGAGAAGCCAGGAAACTGCTCCGGTTTCACCCAAAAATCTTTCTTCGAACCTTTTTTCCTCCTTAATCAAATCTGCCCAGTAGTTTACCTGGAATTTTTTCCAGAACCGCTTTCCCCGTTTCAAGACCAGGTCATGATAATCCGAAGGATCCCGGTCAGCCATCAGGTGGAGATGGGGATGAACCAAGCTGGCCCCAGAAGGGGGCATATAGTTCCAATTTATGGAAAAATATTTGTTTTTGGCATTCTTTTTATAAACTTTTTTAAAAAAACTCTGCGCAGCCAAAAATCCATTTGCTAAAATTTCTTCGGAAAACTGGGTTAAACCAAGAAAATGATCCGGGGAAAAAATCACCACCGCATTGTTTTGACCATAAGGCATAAAATTTGGTAGTACGACGGCGCCGTCGAGCCTGACTCTGCCTTCAGGAATTAAACGGGGAACAAATTTGGGAGTCATTTTTTCCAGATTCGCTTCACAAAAAGGGCAGGGGTACCTTAGAGACATATCAACCAGTTCTTTCAAATCGGGTGACGCGGGCACCTTAAATTTTAAATCCATAATGCGCGCCCTTTTCCGGGTTAGAGGGTCGAATCGGAACTCAAATTTTATGACTCTCTCCGTAAAACCTATGGTAGGATCAAGAAGTTTGCTTTCTCGTATGGATTTTTTAAACCGAACCGCCATAATTTCCTCTTTATCTAATTTTGTCACCAGCAAAAGGCTTCCAGTATATAGAAATCTTTTGTTTTTGCAAAGATAATTTCGCTCAGGCGCAAACACTGCTCTTTCGGTAACATCTATTTATGAGCCAAATTGAGCGATTCTTTGATGCCGTCATTCTCCGGCTTGACTCCAGTATCAAGTACGGGACAGGCTCCGAATCCAGAACTAAGGATATTCGTCATTCTCCGGCTTGACCGGAGAATCCATGGGTAGGTAAGAAATAACTCAGTTTCATCGCTTCATGAGTCTCACCCCTCTGGATTTCCCGATCAAGTCGGGGAATGACAGGGCTTTGAGTCGGGGAATGACACCCAATGGGTGATTACCTATTCTCAAAATTCCTTGATTAATAAGGTCATTATAAAAAAATCGCTCAATTTAGGTATGAATTAACTGGCACGCGAATAACGTGCCGGTGTCTGATTGTTTTCTCAATGAGCCATCGTGGATCTAAATGCGGGCTGCTGCAATAGGGAATAACAACTTCCTCTCCCTGCCGGTGAGAGGATTGAGGTGAGAGGGAGGTTTTCAGTTACGGATCCTGTTTTTCCATAAGCATTCAATTATCCCCGGTTAATGGCGGCTGCACAGTATTTAACGCCGTTATTTTTATACAACGCAGGGACTTCTCAGGAGGTTCGAAAGGAACATCAATGGTTTTTTCTTGGTCAACTATAGCGACATCCACCGGAGAGGAAAAATACACACACATAGTATTCGCTATCCACGATACCCGGATAATATCTAACCCTTCAAACCCAATTGCTGAATTCACATCTAACTCAACCATATTAGAGTTAGCCTCATCTCCTTGCGTTTCTAAAGACGGCGTATCTCGTAATGTCTCGATTTGAATTTTCGGTTCCCGATACTTTAGTCCCAGAATATTGGTGGTTTCCATAATTGACAGCGCTTCTACCTCCCTTAACTGGGCTATTATTTTCATTTCTCCCTCCGCTAAATCAAAAAAAGAAATTATTGGTAATCGTCAATCCCGTATCCTCAAAGCTTCTTAACCCTTCAAACGGTTATTCGATTGCGCTTGCCATCGTAAAGATGGGCAGGTACATAGCGATAACCAGGGTTCCGACCGTAGCCCCTAAAAATAATATCAAAAGAGGCTCAACCATAGTGGTTAAGGCTTCAACCGCAGCATCAACCTCCTCATCATAAAAATCAGCAATTTTACCGAGCATGGAATCTAAAGCTCCGGTTGATTCTCCCACCGCAATCATCTGGATCACCATTGGGGGAAAAACGCCGGTTGTGTTTAAGGGTTCAGCAAAACTCTTACCTTCGGAAATGCTTTTTCGGGTAGCATCAATGGCATTTTGGACTACTTTGTTGCCGGCAGTGCGGCTCACGATATCCAGGCCATCCAGGATAGGGACGCCACTGCTGATCATTGTGCCCAAGGTGCGGGTAAATCGGGCAATGGCTACTTTCCGGACCACGTCACCAATGATCGGAGATTTTAAGATAAAACTATCAACCAGCAACTTGCCCTTTGGAGTTTTGTAAAACTTCACGAAAAGGAATGAGAACAATCCAAGGAAAAAGAGTATGGGAATTATCGCCCTGGTCAGCCAATGACTGAAATCGATCACCATCTGGGTAAACGCAGGAAGTTCCTTGCCGAATTCAGAAAACATTTTTGCAAAAATAGGGATAACAAAAATAAGGAGTACGGCAACAACGCCCACAGCGACTGTCAAAACAATGATAGGGTAAAGCATGGCGCCTTTAATTTTTCGTTTAAGGGCCGCGATTTTTTCCATGTGGACCGCGAGCCGCTGCAGGATGATGTCAAGAATCCCGCCTACTTCTCCGGCGGCGACCAAATTAACATAAAGCTCATCAAAAACCCTGGGATGTTTTTTAAGGGAATCAGCTAACGTGGAACCACCTTCGACGGTCTCCTTAATATCAGTGAGGACACGCTTGAAGGATTTATTGACTTGCTGCCCAGCTAAAATTTCCAATCCCTGAATAAGAGGAAGTCCTGCATCAATCATGGTAGAAAATTGACGGGTAAAAACAACCACATCTTTCACTTTGATTTTTTGTTGCCGGGCGCCTCCTAATTTGTTAGTGAAAACGCTTTTTGATTTTTCCCTGACCCTGGTAGGGGTTATTCGTATTCCTCGCAAATAGACCTGGACGGTAGCTTCATTCGGAGCCTCATATTCTCCTTTTTTTACACTCCCGGTTCGGTCTTTACCCTCCCACAGAAATAACGGCATAAACCTTCCTCTATTTTAAAAAACTTTTGCAGCTTAAAACATAATCCTTTATTCGTAAGTCGTGAAAAGTGAATAGTGAATAGTAAAAGGTTAATAGTGGAACATTAGGTATAAGTTTTACAATTTACTTCTAACGACTCGCTTTTCACGCTTCACTCCCTGCACTTGCTCACCGCTGATTGCCGTGAACCATGAGCGATCAGCCACGAGCTACGATTGTTACCGAACTGGCTTCCGAGGAGCCATCCCGGCAGAAGGGCCGACCTGTCCCTGACTAATTATCTGCCGGAGTTCATCAGGATCAGAACTTCGGCCGAGAGCATCCTCAAAAGAGATTAATTTTCGCAAATAAAGGGAAGCCAGGGATTGATTCATGGTCTGCATACTAAACTTTGTCTGTCCAACCTGCATCTGAGAGTAGATTTGATGGATTTTGTCCTCACGAATGAGGTTTCGAATTGCCGGGTTGGGAATCATAACTTCAAGGGCTAATACCCGACCGGTTCTGTTTAACTTTGGTATGAGGGTCTGACATAACACTCCTTCCAGTACAAAAGAAAGCTGGGCGCGTATCTGAGGTTGTTGGTAGGGAGGAAATACGTCTATTACCCGGTTAATAGTCTGGACACAAGAATTAGTGTGAAGCGTGGCGAAAGCAAGATGGCCTGTTTCGGCAATAATGAGGGCTGCTTCTATGGTCTCCAGGTCTCGCATTTCACCAATCATGACTATATCCGGATCCTGGCGAAGGATGTATTTTAAAGCATTCTTAAAACTTTTGGTGTCCGCCCCGACTTCCCGTTGATTTATCAGGCACCCTTTATGTTTGTGAAGGTATTCGATGGGGTCTTCAACGGTGATGATATGTTCGTGCCTTTCCCCATTAATTTTGTCGATCATTGATGCCAGGGTAGTTGACTTTCCGCTTCCGGTTGGCCCGGTAACCAAAATAAGACCCCGGGGTTTTCGAACCAATTCATCTACAATCGGGGGGAGGCCAAGTTCTGCAAAGCTCAATATTTTGTAAGGAATGAGACGAAATGCAGCTGCCGGCGCTCCGCGCTGCAGAAAAATATTTGCCCGAAACCGGCTTAACCCCTTTACTCCAAACGAGAGATCAAGCTCGTTTTCCTCTTCAAACCTATGTTTCTGGGATTCGGTAAGAATACTGTAGCAAAGTTGTTTGGTGTCATTAGGGGTAAGGGGGGTAGAATCCACGGGGACCAGTGTTCCGTTGATTCTGAGCTGAGGCGGACTTCCGATAGTGATATGCAGATCGGAAGCTCCTGCTTTTACCATTTCTTTCAAAAGATCATGTAAACTGGCCATGGCTATATCCCGGTGTGATTTGGTTGTGTTAATCTATCGTTGTCCCCGATCAAACCAACGATTTTTGAAAAGGTAAATAGAGAACAAGAAGGGCACGTTATCTTTAAAATATAAAGCATCTTATTAACCCAGGCGCTTATTGTCAAGCAAAAACGCTCGCATAGAAAGTAACGGAGCGCTTTTACAAACTAATGGTTTTAATTGCTCTGGCTTTCCGGTAAAATGTTAAACGTGAACAGTGAAATGTGAAAAGTTACTTCTAACGTTTTACTTTTCACGTTTCACTTTTTACATTTAACAACTAACCTAACGCCTAAAATTCAGCATGAAAAAAATTGATCTCAAAAACTTAAACCCCGCAGACTTAGAAAGCTTGGTTTTAAAATGCGGATGGGCGCCCTATCGAGCAGGTCAGATCATGTCCTGGCTTTATCAACAGGGCGTAACGGAAATTGATTCCATGACTAACCTTTCTCTTTCCTTGCGCGAGGAATTAAAAAAGGTTGCTTCTCTATCCTCTTTAAAACCCAGCCAGGTCCTGGTGAGCGAGGATGGGACTAAAAAATATCTTTTTCTTCTGGAAGACGGTGGGGTGATCGAGAGTGTGCTGATACCTGAAAAGAGGCGCTTTACCCCCTTAGAAAGTCCTGGTGCGGAAACGCGGGAGTCCATTAAAGATAGTTGTGCGCTTGCACACAAGAAGGGTCAGGGTGAAAGTCTTCTCACCGGGCTTACTCTCTGTATTTCCACTCAGCTGGGGTGCAGGCTCAAATGCCGATTTTGTTATACCGGCAAGCGGGGGCTGGTCCGCAACCTTACCGCGGCTGAGATTGTAGGCCAGGTGGGAGCGGTGTTGATGCATTTAGGAGGTAAAGGCAGAGTTAAAAACATTGTTCTCATGGGAATGGGCGAGCCTTTGAATAATTATGAAAATACCCTGAAGGCTCTGGAAATAATTTTCCATCCTCAAGGGCTTAATTTTTCCCATCGCCGGGTTACCCTCTCGACTGCGGGTTTGATCCCGGAATTAAAGTGCCTCGGAAAAGAAAGTCCGGTTAATCTGGCAATATCGCTTAATGCTGCGGATGACGAAACCCGGAGTTTTCTCATGCCCATAAACCGACGGTATCCTCTGAAAGAGCTTCTCGCGGTTCTAAAAAACTACCCCTTGCCTCCTCGCAAAAGGATCACCTTTGAATATATCCTTATTGCCGGGGTGAACGATGCATTACGCGACGCAGAAAAACTGGTTGACCTCTTACGCCCCTTGCGGTGTAAAATAAACCTGATTCCGCTTAATGAGCATCCGGGGGTCAGCTTTAAAAGACCGGAACAAGAGAAAATCGTTGCCTTTCAAGATTTCCTGATTTCTCACGGGTATACCACGATCGTGCGAGAAAGCCGGGGGAATGATATTTTGGCTGCCTGTGGTCAGCTCGGAGGAACTCATGGGTGAAAAAAAAGACTCGACCAAATTGATCTGTAAAAATAAAAAAGCTCATTTTAATTACCAGATCGAGGATACCTATGAGGCGGGCATTGTGCTTACCGGCACCGAAGTAAAATCGTGCCGCCAGGGACAGGCGAATCTTACCGACAGCTATGGCCGGGTTAAAAACGGAGAGGTATTTCTTCACGATATGCATATTAGCCCTTACTCTCATGCGGGGTACAGTCAGCACGACCCGCGGCGCGTAAGAAAACTCCTGCTCCATAAGCAGGAAATAAAAAGGCTTTTTGGCAAGACCAGGGAGCAGGGTTATGCTTTTATTCCGCTAAAAATGTATTTTCGCAACGGCAAGGTTAAGGTTGAGATGGGGCTTGCCCGGGGGAAAAAACTCCATGATAAACGAGAGGATATAAAAAAGAAAGACCTGAGACGGGAAGCTGCTTCTGAACTGCGAAGGAAAAGCAAACGGGGTTGATTTTTCGGAGAGAAGCTTTATACTATAAGAGGAAAACCAAAGGGGGGCGAAATGGCTTCGACGGGGGTAATTGAGGCCAGAGTTGCATACCGAGATTTCACCATCTCGTTAAACTGGTGAAAATAAACATAATCGCCAACGATTATAATTACGCCGTAGCTGCTTAATGCGGTTACCGTCTCTCCCGCTTTTTCCTGTGGAGCGGGAAGAGGCGTCGAATAAGCAGGATAGCCTCACGGCAGGATCCGGATGGTGTGAGGCGAAAACAACCCGGAGAGACGCTTTTATCATCCGGTCTCGGGGAGGATAAAAGCGCTTAATAAAACCGAGACTGTGTATGGAGATACTCTGAGCTGAATGCTTCCGGACGGGGGTTCGACTCCCCCCGCCTCCACCATATCTGAAGTTTTAAGTTATTCCCCCTGCCCCCAGATTGATTTCGATTGCCTCGCCCGTGGAAAGCGATTCCTCAATGCTGGCAATCGCCCCGTTATTCATTTTTTTCCTCTCTTACCGGGTTTTTTTACAAAAGGTTTATTAATTATATGGTGCATTCGGATATGGCTACCCCGTTGGCGAATTACTTGATAACCAAGCTTTTCAAAACATTTGACGGCCTGTTTGCCAGAAACTGAAGGAAGAAGTTTAGGCATAACTTAAGGTATGAAAACTGATCTCTTGAGGGCGGAAATTTTTGAGGATCATGCGGTTTTCTTGTTCTTCTAAACACAAATCAATTACTTCACGAATATTTTTCAACGCTTCATCAATAGTCTGGCCTTGAGAATAACATCCGGAAAATATCGGGCATTCTACCACATAAAACCCGTCTTCATCTTTCTCAATAATTATCGGCAGTTGGTGAATCTTCTTCATTGGTTACTCCTTATTTGGACAATAAGTTCGTGCCGTCGGATTTTTGCGCTGGCTAACCTCGCTAAAAATTACCATACAACCTGCTAATTTTTTTAAACTACTATATCACAAATTCAATTGTTTTTCGATACCCCCTAAATCCTCAAAAAGCCCTTTTCCATCTTTTGCCTTTAATCTCCGTATGTTTATTCTGTTAACCCGAACCAACGCAGTTGGCCATCTTGAAAATTTCTTCTTCCCCAATTTCCTGAAGGGCAAAAGGGAGGAAATTATTGATCAAAATTAATTACTTAACGTAACCGGGTTAATCAAGTATAATTTCTCGGGAATATGGTCTTATCTCAATTTTAAAAATAGAGAGAAAATCCATTCCCAGCAATCCATCAACATAAGTCCCAAATGGCAGGGTATGGGCTAAAATCTCTTTATTTACTATTGACTTGCCTAAGCAATGAAATTTATTTACTAAAACTACCGGCACGATTTCGTATCCAATTCCGGTTACAATTCTTTGTCTTCTGGTGGGAATAACCGGGCTACATCCTATTGATTCCAAGATTTCGTAGGAAATAATTGTGTAAGTAGAACCAGTATCGAGGAGAAGCTTAGGATAAGTTTTACTTTCTGTTCCTTCAAGGCAAGCCTTAACTACAAGAAGGGAGCCAAACTTTTCTGCCCGATAAACCTTCATAACATCACTGCTAAATTTTCAGGAACTTTTCCGGTGTATTCAATAGCATAATCCTTTGGCCTCAGCTCAAGAAGTTTCCTGTAAATCTCATCTTTGTCTTTAGAATGATGAAGGATTTTCCCCTCCACCACTTCGAAGTTTTCATCCACTTCTTTACATTCGATGAGTAACCACTCATTTCTATATTTTTTGAAGATTTCTTCCCTTTTCATGATTTGACTTATCTCCCTTAGTTCATATCAAATTCGTTTTAATGGTATAACCTGCCCTGGGTTCCAACGTTGTCTTCAACTTAAATCCTTATTCCGCTCAGCACTCTCCTCTTCCCATGTTCCCAGGTTTTTTAATGAGTAAAGTGGCCTCTCGCCTTTTTATCTTTTTTGAAAATACTATATCACAAATTCAATTGTTTTTCGATACGCTAAATCCTCAAAAAGCCCTTTTCCATCTTTTGCCTTTAATCTTGAAACTTGTTCTTCTTCTGATATTTCAAGTTGTTCTACGAGGTTAATAATATCAGAGAATTCTTCAATGAGCTTTGTAAAATTACTTTCTATCATTGACCGATAAGAAGTTTCAGTTTTTCAATTCGTTGTGATAGTTCACTCGCTACCTTGACCAGATATGACCATTCAATCCAATCATCGTGCCCTTTCATTCCAACATCTTCTTCTTTTTCTCCGCAACCGGCGCCTCCAGCTGGGGGACCTGGCTAAAGCCGTTGAATTTTAACGAAGCTCGCACCCTTTTAATAAGCTCGGACCGGCTGATATTGCCCTGCATGTCCCGTAAGTGTTTGGCTAAATAGTAAGTGAAGGCCCCATTATAACTGCCATTGATATAAGCATCGGCTGAGGTCTGGTTATCCCGGCAGCCAGCAAAAAGCACATGGTTCAGAGGATTATTCCCCTTTAGTAACCGCCTTACCTCTATATCGTCATCATCTGCCCGGCAGGCAATATCCACCGGCGGAGGCAGGAACCGGGGCTTAAAAGAAAGCTCCATCGGAAGGGCGGTTATCCCCATCATCTCTCTGGTGCCGGTTCCTGAATGGCAGGAATCAAGCAGCACTTCCAGGTTTACCTCCTGGGAAAGATTTTTAAACTGGTTCCTCAGATCATCATCAGTGATAAAGTTCCCGTCCCAGTCCATATCATGGGGACAGATAATCTCATCCATTCGGTCTTTAAGTTCATCACCGTCCCGGTCAATTATCTGCGAGCCATGGCCAGAATAATGAAACAAAAGGCAGTCTCCTGCCCTGGCTTTGCCTACCAGCCACGAAAGCCGGCTCAGGATGTTTTTCCTGGTTGCCCTTTCATCCGTCAATACCCGGATGTCTTTTGTGGTAAAGCCAAAATACTTTAACAGAATGTCCCGGATGTTGGTCACATCATTCACACACCCCTGC
>Ga0116146_1001695_pt1 | contig 21648 bp, 21 predicted proteins | sample AD_JPNHG2_MetaG_FD_89748 | JGI IMG/M metagenome (GOLD analysis project Ga0116146, IMG submission 89748) | Active sludge microbial communities of municipal wastewater-treating anaerobic digesters from Japan - AD_JPNHG2_MetaG | ecosystem: Engineered > Bioreactor > Anaerobic > Digestate | place...
GTCTTACTGACTGCTCTTAACTGTCAAATCCCCCGTAGTATGTAATCGCGTTTTTATCGCTTTATTGTCATTTATTACAAGATGTTACACGTATTGATTGCGCCTATTGGCGAAAGTTCTGTTTGACGCTGCGTTGAATGCGGCAGCGGAAATTGATTTTAGCGTTATTAGTAGTGAAAGGACAGCTGGGGTTATTTCTTTAAGACAGGAGAAAACCGCTGGAAAGAAAAAATATGAAAAACGCATAAATGTAAAGATTAAAAAAGAAAGTGACACGGTTATAGTTACTACTAAAGCCTCATCAGGTGATGTTAGCTTCTTTAAGGCTGCAATTATTGGTAACAAGGCACTTGAGGAATTGACACGTAACTTTTATTCCTATTTGTTTAAAGAACTTAAAATAACAGATCCATCTCAACGAGAGGTATCCTTTGAAGATGAAGAATAAAAATCAATTTTTGAGGCAGCATATATTTCTGATGTGAATTCCGGGGGGGTATCCATGATAAGAAATGTCATGGAGAAGAACGGAGATTTTTTCTCGACTTGAGCGAATGTCATCAATGGTTAAATTGAAATCCCGCTGATGGTTGAGGGGATGTTCAACGTGCTGATTAGATTGACGCGTTACTTCGCTCTTCAACGACAGAAAACACAAAAACTAAGATTTGCGTTGTGTGAAAGTGACGGATTTATTGGCATGTTCTGGGTTTTCAGCTTATCCTTCCAGAAGCCTTAAATATTCTTTTGCCGATTCATAGCAGGCACCGACAATAAAGTTGATAAACGGCCTGTTGTCGCCCTTGTGGGTTTTGTTCAGGCTGTTCAGATAGTCGCGCCGCAAGACCGGCGGTATGACGGTCACCGGATAACCTGCCTGCAACAGGGCAAGATTCATCAAGAGACGCGCCGCCCGTCCGTTGCCGTCAATGAAGGGATGTATTGTTACAAGTTCCTTGTGGATGACTGCCGCAAATTCAACCGGGTGATGCTTGGACCTGTTGTCGGGAATTGCGGCAATGAAGGACTTCATCAATTCCGGTATCTTTTCGGGTGCGGGGGGGATGAAGTCCGTCCCTGTAATGATCACTCTTTGCTTGCGGTATTTTCCGGCCTGACTTTCATCAATCCGGTAATAAAAGAGCCGGTGCAGTTCTTTGACGTTCGCTTCCGTGATGCCTTGATGCTTTGCCAACCGGAAAAGCAAATCATACGCTTCCGAATGTCCCAGCGCTTCCAGGTGATCTTTGAGAGGTTTGCCGCCAATCGTGATGCCGTCTTCAATAACGATCTTCGTTTCCGTTTCGGTCAACGAATTCCCTTCCAGTGCGTTGCTGGAATAGGTCATGCCGATGCGGAAATATTCCCGAAGCTGTTTGAGCAGGTGAGCGTCAATCGGCCTGAAAGCGTCGATCTTGGATTTTATCAAATCGATTTTCTTGAGGGTGTCTTTCATCGCTTTCCTTTTGCAAATACTTTACGGTATCTGATTAGAGAAAGACACGGTAATCTGTCTTTAAAGCTTCAGCAAAAAGCTTCGCGTTTTTCTTGCCAATGGTGCGCCTGCCGTGTTCCATTTCGGAGACATGGCGCTGCGGGATTCCGGTAAGCTTGGAAAGCTGAACCTGGGTTAATCCTTCACGGGATCGTGCGCCGGCTAATGCTCTGCCGGTAAGTTGACCTTCGGAACATTCAGGATAAGCTTCGCGCCAGGGAACAGCGTCGGACATGTCCACAAATCCCATCGGCCTCAAAGCTTCAATAGCCCGCGCCATATTAACAATAGGCCCAATAAATTTAATTTCAATGGTATCAATAGGGCGCTTTTTCGTGTGTGCCTGCATAGGTCCCCTCAATCAATCTTATCTCTTTATTTTTAACTTCCCATATTGCCACATAGGTGTGTGTTATTCAGACTTCGTTTTTCCGTAACCGTCCATGTCATGATTTTATTCTATACCAATAAAAGGTATAGAACAAGTTTTTATTACTTCGTGTTTCAGCGGGATGTTGGTGTTGGGAATCAGAGAAAAACATCCCCTTGACTTTTTTATGAGGCAGGCGGATAAGAAGCGTCAAGAAATTGATGATGGGTGAAAAGAAAGAATAAACCATGCAACCGGAGGCGCTGCCATGAGCCGGCCATTGAGACCCTGTTTCTTAATAGAAACGGGGTTTTGCGTTTGGTCACCCTGCAGGATGCACCCATTTGTTGAGGGTTCAGAAACGTATTTGCCCCATAAGTTCACAACGCCCAATCTTTAATGACACGGAGACGCGGTTTTGCATATCCTGAAGAGCAAAGGAGGAGTGAGCCGATGAACATTATTCCCTACACGGCGGAGCATGTGATCTTCCGGGACAGCCTCCGGAAATTTCTCGACAAGGAAATCGTTCCCCACGTGGAAGCGTGGGAGGAAGCGGGCATCGTTCCCAAAAGCGTCTGGAAAAAAATGGGGGAACAGGGATTTTTGTGTACGGATATTCCCGAGGAGTACGGAGGCGCGGGCGGCGACTTTCTCTACTCCGTCATCGTCTGCGAGGAGTTGGTTAAAAGCAACTTTTCGGGACTTACCGCATCCCTGCACAGCGACATCTGCGTCCCCTATATTTCAGCGTTTGCTTCGGAGGAGCAAAAGCGCAAATATCTGCCCGGCTGCGTGTCAGGCGACATCATTACGGCGGTCGCCATGACGGAGCCCAATGCCGGCAGCGATCTGGCAAAAATGAAGACCACCGCCGTGGAAGACGGTGATAATGTTATTCTCAACGGCCAGAAAACCTTCATCAGCAACGGCATCAACTGCGACCTGGTGATCGTTGCCGCGCGCGATCCCGACGTCAAGCAGGAACATCAGGCGGTTGACCTCTACCTTGTCGAGGCGGGGACGCCCGGTTTTGAAAAAGGAAAACAGATCAAAAAAATCGGCTGGCACAGCCAGGATACCGCGGAGCTCTATTTTACCGACTGCCGGATTCCCAGAGAAAACCGTCTGGGCGAGAAGGGAAGCGGTTTCATCAAACTGATGATGAAACTTCAGCAGGAGCGTCTGGTTTGTTCCATCGGCGCGGTGATCGCCGCGGAGTTCATCCTGGAATTGACCATCAAATACTGCAAAGAGAGAAATGCATTCGGGCGTCCTCTGTCCAAGTTTCAGAATACGCAGTTCGAAATCGTCGAGATGGCCACGGAGGCCAAACTGGGGCGTACGTTCCTTGACAAGCTGATCATGGATCATATCGAGGGCAAGAATATTGTGGTCGAGGTTGCCATGGCCAAATACTGGACAACGGACATGGCATTCCGCGTTGCCGACCGGTGTCTCCAGCTTTTCGGCGGATACGGATATTGCGAGGAATATCCCATCGCCCGCGCCTGGCGGGACATCCGCGTGACGAGGATTTTTGCGGGAACCAATGAAATCATGAAGACGATAGCGGCGAAATTTATGGGTTTATAGGCGTCGTTCCATTCATCAACCAATCTTTGGGCACTTAAAACCATGTAGCGCAGGGAGGTGGAAGCCATGATGAATTATCCTTTGTTGCTCACGAATTTCATGCAGCACGCGGCCAAATATTATCCGGGTAAGGAGATCGTTTCCGTTTACACAACCGGCACGTTCCGTTACACGTATGCCGACTGGTACAAGCGCACCTGCCGGCTGGCGGGCGCGTTGCGCGCCTTCGGTATTCAGAAGGGCGACCGGGTGGCCTCCTTCTCGCTGAACAACCATCGCCATCTGGAGCTGTACTTCGGCGTTCCCTGCATGGGCGGCGTTCTGCACACGCTCAACATCCGGCTGTCCGTTGAACATCTGGTGTACATCATCAATCATGCGGAGGACCGCATTCTGTTCATCGACGAAGATGTCTATTTCCTCATCGAGCCGTTTAAAGATCAGCTCAAGACTGTTGAACTGTACGTCATCCTGTCTCAATCCGGCGTCATGCCGCAAACCACGCTTTCGCCGGTGGTCCTGTATGACGATTGGATCAAAGATTATCCAGAGGACTACGATTTTCCGGTGGACCGCGATGAAAACGATCCCTGCCTCATCTGCTACACCTCGGCGACGACGGGCGATCCCAAAGGTGTTGTATACAGCCATCGAGGTTTGGTGACACACTCTTTTACCACGGGCCTTAGGATGGGCATTCAGGAGAAGGACTGCGCCCTGCATATCGTTCCGATGTTCCATGCCAACGCCTGGGGAGCGCCTTTTGTCTGCACGCTGTGCGGAATGAAACAGGTGCTGCCGGGAAGGCAGATTCTGGACATGGCGGCGTTGTGCCGGATCATCGCGGAAGAGAAGGTCACCTTTTCCTGCGGCGTGCCGACAATCTGGATCATGCTTCACAATTATCTGGAGCAGGGCGGTGCGCATGACTTCTCTTCCGTCGTCAATTTTTTCTCCGGCGGATCGGCGCTGCCGAGGCATCTTATCGAATCCTTTGAAAAGAAATACGGCGTCATTCTTTCCCAGGGTTACGGCGCCACGGAAACGTCTCCGGTGGTTACCCTATCGATCCCAAAAAGCTATATGCAAACACTGAGCGCGGATGAAAAGATTGACATCCGGACAACGGCGGGAATGCCCGTGCCCGGGCTTGATGTTAAATTGATCAGCCTGGAAACGGGGAAAGAGGCCCTCATGGACGGCAGGGACATGGGAGAAATTCTGGTGCGCGGACCGTGGATCGCCGGCGAATATTACAAAAACCCGCAGCAGAGCGCCATTACTTTTAAAGACGGCTGGTTTCATACCGGAGACATCGGAATCATGAATCCAGAGGGCTACCTCACCCTCGTGGACCGGACGAAGGACCTCATCAAAAGCGCCGGCGAGTGGATTTCCTCCATCGATCTGGAAAACGCCATCATGGGATTCTCCGGCGTGCTGGAAGCGGCGGTCATCAGCCTGCCGGATGCCAAGTGGCAGGAAAGGCCGCTGGCCTGCGTGGTGCTCCGGCCGGAATCGGCAAGCAACGTCACCAAGGAGGTTATTCAGGATTATCTGAAAGACAAGGTCGCCAAATGGTGGATTCCCGACGAAATTGTTTTCCTGCAGGAGCTGCCCAAGACCAGCGTGGGCAAGTTCGACAAGAAAAAACTGCGGGCAACGGTGCTGCCGGAAGTTCTGAAAAGGAAAAAGAAGGCGTAAAGGCCGGTCATCAGGACGGCGAGAGATGCCTTTAGCGCTTTTTGCGGAAGATCAGCTTGATCGGGACCTTGTCGAAGCCGAATTCGGAGCGGATGGCATTCATCAGATAGCGCTCATAGGAAAAGTGGACGCCTTTGGCGTGGGGGACAAACAAGATGAATGTGGGCGGTTTGATGCCGGTTTGCGTCGCGTAAGAGATGCTCATGGAGCGGTTCTGAAAGCGGGCCATGGGGTTTTTCCGGACGCATTTTTCCACCAGGTCGTTCAGGGGCGAGGTGTCCACCCGTTTTGAATACTGGCTGTAAACCTCGTTGATGAGATCGAAGATCTTCGGCGCTCGCTGTCCGGTCAGGGCGGAGATGAAAAGGATGGGCGCAAAATCCATGAATTTGATTTTGTCGTGAATATCCTCGACAAACTTGCCCACGGTGGCGTTGTCCTTTTCAATCTTGTCCCATTTGTTCACTACGATAATGCAGGCTTTGCCGCGCTCATAGGCCAGCCCCACGATTTTGGCGTCCTGTTCGGTCATGCCTTCTTCCGCATCGATCAGCACCAGTGCGATATCGCATCGGTTGATCGATTTGAGCGCCTGGATGACGCTGTATTTTTCCAGCGTCAAACTGATCTTGTTTTTCCGGCGGATGCCCGCCGTGTCAATGAGCAGATAGCGCCGGCCGTGCACTTTGATGGTGGTGTCGACGGCATCTCGCGTGGTGCCGGGAGTGGGATTGGCAATGCTTCTCTGCTTTCCGGAAATCAGGTTGACCAGCGATGATTTGCCGACGTTGGGTTTGCCGACAATCGCCACCGCGATGGGTTCATTCTCATCCTCTTTGCCTTCAACGGCGTCGGGAAACCCTTCCGTCAGTACGGCCAGCAATTCATCTACGCCCAATCCGTGCTGGGCGGAGATGGAATAAAGTTCGTCAATGCCCAGCCGGTAAAACTCCGTCAGAAGTTCTTCATGGCGCACGCCGTCCACTTTGTTGGCGGCATAAAACACATTTTTGCCCCGGCCGCGCAGTTGTCGCGCGATTTCAATGTCCGAGGGCGTCAGACCGTCCCGGCCGTCCATCAGAAAGATGATGACGTCGGCTTCTTCAATGGCCAGATTGGTCTGCTCGCGCATCTGCACGAGAATCCGCTCCTCCGTCGCCGGCTCGAATCCGCCGGTGTCGATCAGGGTGAAGGCTTTGTCGTGCCAGACGCAGTCCATGTAATTGCGGTCGCGCGTGGCGCCCGGTTCGTCGATGACGATGGCCTTCTGCTTGCCCGCGATGCGGTTGAACAGCGTCGATTTACCCACGTTGGGCCGGCCGACAATGGCGATGACGGGTTTTGCCTGCATGCGCTCCTCTACTGGATCAGTCCCAGCTCTCGCAGAATTTTATCCGAACGGGTCCAGTCTTTTCTGACGCGGACGAACAGCTCCAGGAAAACCTTTGCGCCGAAAAGATTTTCCATGGCCAGCCGGGACTGCGTTCCGATTTTTTTGAGCATGGAACCTTTTTTGCCGATCAGGATCGCTTTTTGCGATGCTTTTTCCACCAGGATTGTCGCGCTGATGCGGATCAGGTTTTTGCTTTCGTCTTCCTTGAACGCGTCAATCTCGACGGCCGAAGCATAGGGGATTTCCTGGCCCGTCAGGCGCAGAATCTGCTCGCGGATGAACTCGCCCGCGATGAACCGTTCAGTGGCTTCCGTCGCGATGTCCTCGGGAAAAAGCTTCGGACCTTCCGGCAGCGCCTCTTTCATGCCGCGGATCAGTTCGTCCAGGCCCTGCCTCTTGAGGGCGCTGATGGGGAAAATATCCGTAAAATCATAAAGTTTTCGGCACCGGTCGATCAGGGGCAACAGAAGATTGTTATTGATCCGGTCGATTTTGTTGATCGCGAGGAACACCGGCGCGCCGACTCCGGCCAGGGCTTCGACGAGGTAAAGATCGTGTATCCCGATGGGGCTTGCCGCATCGACCATCATGAGGAGAAGATCGGCGTCGCCGATCGTATCCCGGGCCGCTTTTACCATGGCCCGGTTCAGCGGTGTTTTGGGCTTGTGCATCCCCGGCGTGTCCAGAAAAATCATTTGCGCGTCGGGCAGGTTCAGGATGCCGGAAATGCGGTTGCGCGTGGTCTGCGGCTTATCCGCGACGATCGAAATTTTGTCGCCGACCACGGCGTTGAAAAATGTAGACTTGCCCGCATTCGGGCGTCCCAGTATGGCGATAAAACCGGATTTGAACAAGGGGTTTCTCCCGTCCTTTCAGAGGATCCCCGGAATCCTGGCGGAGACGGTTTTCCCCGTCTCGGTCTCCAGAGATAGGTGACCCGGATCTCTTTTGGGATCGGAGTCTATAATGATTTGCGCGTCGGGGTAAAGCGTTTTTATGGCCTCAATGTTTTTGCCGCCGTAACCGCGACTATGCGACTGGTCGCAGTCCGCGACGGCAAATCGCAGCATCTTTGCGTTGCGGGGGGCGTGGCCCAGCAATTTTTCCATCGCGGCGTAAAAAACGGCCGAATAGACCAGGCTGCCGAAGGAGGGATGCCAGGGGCCGGCCGTTACAGCGCCTTCCTGAAGCATTTCCGGGGTTGTCTGCAGCCCGAAGCGGATGATGGAAATGCCCGCCGGCACAAGCGTTTCCCAGGCCAGGCGGCACCAGTCGATGGCCTCTTCCAGGGACAGCGGCCGGTAGCGGCCGGCCCGGAATTCCTCCGCAAGCGGCGTGTCCCGAAACACCAGCACGGGGTGAATGCGCGCCGTATCCGGTCGAAGTTCGACTGTGCGGGCCAGCGTCTGCAAAAAGCTTTCTTTGGTGTCGCCGGGAAGACCCGCCATCAGGTGCAGGCCGCTTTTCAATCCGAGAGCATGAATGCAGCGGACGGCTCTCACGATGGCCTGTGCGTCATGCCCCCGGCCCGCCTGGTGAAGGACCCGGTCGTTGAAGGATTGAGCCCCGATTTCAATGGTCCGGACGCCGCCCGCATGCAGAAACACCAGTTCTTTTTCATGGAGTTGATCGGGTCTCGCGGAAATTCGCATTGCAGCGACCCGCCCCTGCCGGATATACGCATTGCCCCAGGCCAAAAGCCGCGTCTGTTCCTCTTCGGGAAGCCCGGTAAAACTGCCCCCGTAAAAGGCTATTTCCACGCTGCGTTTCCGATCTCTGTTCCGGCGCAGATAGGAGGCAACTTCGGCATCAAAGAAGGATCGGGTGATTTCCGGGGAGAAATTTCCGGCGGCGATTTTTTCGTTGCAGAAAACGCAGCGTTGCGGACAGCCTCGGTTCATGATGAAGATGGGGATAATCAGCGGTTTCTTGGTTCGATCGGGAAGCAAACTTTCCCCCGTGTCCCCCGCCGGCGGGGGTGGCGCGGTGCACCGGGGGAGGTGGACTTTGCTGCGCGGGATATCAAGTGCCGTTTTCGCCATGCAGACTTTCCCAGGCTTTCTGCGCCGCCTGCTTTTGGGCTTCTTTTTTGCTTCTTCCGCGTCCGATGTGCCGGATGTCGTCCCCGATGACGACTTCCATCTCGAAGATTTTTTCATGCTCGGGGCCGCTTTCGGCAAGCAGCGTATAGATCGGTGCGGTTTTGTACTTTTTCTGGCAAATCTCCTGGAGGGCGGTTTTGTAGTCCGGGTATTGGGCGGCAATCGCCTCGTCCTTCATCAGGGGTTTCATCAGCCGCCGCAGGAGGGTCTTCACTTTACTGAAACCGGAATCCAAATAGATCGCGGCGATGACCGCTTCCAGCGCGTTGGCCAGCAGGGACTCTTTGGCTCGGCCGCCGGAGTGTTCTTCTCCCCGGCCCAGAAGAAGGCAGTCTCCCAGTCCCAGTTGAGAGGCCAGAGACGCCAGGGGTTTTTCATTGACCAGCGAGGAACGGATTTTGGACAGGGTGCCTTCGTCGAAATCCGGGTATTTTTTCATCAGAAGGTCGCTCACGCAAAGCCCCAGAACCGCATCGCCCAGAAATTCGAGCCTTTCATTATCCTCGCCGCCCGTCTGTGGATTTTCGTTGACGTAGGAGCGGTGCGTCAGAGCGGTGGAAAGGCGCTCCGGATCGCGGAAGGAATAGGAAAGCTTTTCCTGAAGCTCGGCCAGTTTTTTCGTCCTGTCGTTATTCATCCAAAACCCTCCCGATCAGCTTGCCGTCAAGAATCTGATCGATCCTGACGTTGACGAGATTATTTACTAAAGAAACGGCGGATTTGTCCAGCAGTACCGGAAGATAATTGTGTGAAAAGCCTTTGGCGAGACCGGTATGTTTGTCCCGGGTCTTCTCCACCAGAACCGGAAGGACGCTTCCCAAAAAGCGCCGCGAGAAGGCCTCTCTTTTTTTTGCACCCAGCGCGCGCACGGCGGCGGCCCGCTCCTTTTTGACCATCGTCGGGACCTTGGGCTGCAGCTCCACCGCGGCGGTTCCCGGTCGCTCCGAATAGGGAAAGACGTGAAGATAGGCGGCGGGAATCTTTTCCAGCAATTCCATGGTACGGCAAAATTCCTTTTCCCCTTCGCCGGGGAAGCCAACCATGACATCGATGCCGACGGCGATATCCGCCGCCGTTTGAGCGATGTTTTCAATAAGCAAGCGATAAAAGGCCGTGTCATAGCCGCGCTTCATGCTTTTTAAAATGGAATCATCGCCGCTCTGCAGCGGAATGTGCAGATGCGGGCAGAGGTTCACAAAGCGCTTGAACAGTCCCAAGAGTTCATCCGAAATTTCGTTGGGTTCGATGGAACTGAGCCGAAACCTGGTTTCCGGGTGGTTCGACAGCAGGACCTCCAGCGCCCGGACCAGGCCGGTCCGGGGCTGCAGGTCGTGACCGTAGTCTCCCAGATGAATGCCGGTGAGAACGATTTCCCGAAAGCCCTGATCGATGAAATTCCGCGCGCCTTCCAGCACCTCGCGAAACGGCAGGCTGCGGCTTGGTCCGCGGGCGAACGGCACGATGCAATAACTGCAAAAGGCGCCGCATCCGTCCTGAATCTTGAAAAAGGCGCGTGTCCGTCCCGCAAGGCCCGAGGCAGAGGCAGAAGGAAAACGTTGCTGCCGCAAGATATCGCCCGCCATTATTTGCGGCGTGTCGGAAGCCGGACGGCAAAGAAGTTCGGTGATTTTGTGCTTGTGATCGTTGCCCACCACGTGGGCTACGCCTTCCATGCCTGCCAACAGGAGGGGCTGCGTCTGGGCGTAACAGCCGGTCACCACGATGCGGGCTGCGGGATTTTGCCTAAGCGCCCTGCGGATAAGCTGGCGCGCCTGAAAATCGGCAAATGCGGTGACGGTGCAAGTGTTGATGATATAGGCGTCGGCAAAGTTGTTGAACGGCACCAGGGAAAAACCGGCGGACTTCAGATTTTCCGACAATGCCGCGGAATCGCATTGATTGACTTTGCACCCCAGTGTGGCGAGGCCGATTTTGAGCATCTTCGTTTCCCTGGTTCCTCCGGACGGTTTTTTTCTAGGGGACAACCGATTTCTTGTCAAGACAAACAAATGGATTTTATGATTAAAATGAGCTAAAGGCTCCCCTAAAGAAAAGGGAGCTGAATGATGGACGCTTTGTTTTCCTATTTATCGGCACATCCGACGGTTTTCACGCTGCTCACGATTTTTGTCCTCATCGCCGTTCTTTACTTTATCCTCAGCAAATTCATCAAATTGGCCGTTCTTCTGCTCATCGTGATTCTGCTGGCGGGCGGCGCAAATCTGCTTTCAGACCCGGCATCCATGCCCGGTAAAATCAAGCAAAATGCCCAGACCTTCATCACCGGCGGAAAACAGATATGGCATACGGTCAGCGGTCTCTGGAAGGATGCAAGCGACATCGCGGATCGGATGCAGAAAGCCCCCGAGGAAATCAAATCATCCCTGAAAACGACGCCGGAAAAAACCGGCGAGTGCGATGAAAAGAAAAAGAGCGCTCCGGAGAAAAAACCGGCCGCTAAGTGATAAAAAGATCGTTGGTTGAAAAATTCGGGTCGCTGGTCAGATTGACGCCCATGCGCCTGAGCCCCGCTTCGTCGCCGGGTGTGGGGATGTGAGTCATATGCACTTCGCAGTTGTGCAGATCCTTTAATTTTTCCAGCGCAAGCTCCGCCGCCGGATTCGTCGTGGCGCTGATGCTGAGCGCGATGAGCGCCTCTTCCAGATCCAGACTGACGTTTTTTTCGTTGAGAATCTCCGTCTTCAGCTTCCCGATGGAATCCGTGATGCTGGCGGGCAGCAGCTTGATTTTGCCCGGAATATCCGCCAGGTGCTTGATCGCGTGGATGACCACGCTGGAGGCCGCGTGCATGAGCGGGGAGTTGCTGCCGGTGATGATCGAACCGTCTTTGAGCTCGATGGCCGCGCCGCAGAATATGCCTTCATTTCCCTTTTCGCGCTCCATCGCCTCTTCGGCCGCCTGCCGCGCCGGAACGACAACGCGCCGGTCCTCCGGTTTCAGATTGAAGTTGTTGAGGAACAGTTCCACGCGCTGGACCGTTTCCTTGTCCGAAAAGCCCATGGCGTATTCGCAGCGATACCGGAAATAGCGGCGGATGATTTCCTGATTGGACGCCTCTTTCGTCACCTCATCGTTCGTGATGGCGAATCCGGCCCGGTTGACGCCCATGTCCGTGGGGGACTTGTAAAAAGACGGCTCACCGGTGATTTTTTCCAGAATCCTTCTCAGCACGGGAAAAACTTCAACGTCGCGGTTGTAATTGACCCGGGCCTCGCCGTAGGCCTCCAGGTGGAACGGATCGATCTGGTTGAAATCGCGGATATCGGCGGTGGCCGCTTCATAGGCGACGTTGACCGGATGCTTGAGCGGCAGGTTCCAGATGGGAAAGGTTTCAAACTTGGCGTATCCGGATTTCACGCCGCGTTTGTAATCGTGATAGAGCTGGGACAGGCATGTGGCCAGCTTCCCGCTGCCGGGGCCCGGTCCCGTGACGATCACCAGCGGCTTTTCGGTGGGAATGTAATCGTTGACGCCGTATCCTTCGTCGCTGACGATCATGTCCACGTTGGTCGGGTAGCCTTTCGTGAACCGATGCGTGAAAACCCGGATTCCCCTCCGCTCCAGCTTGTTTTTAAAAAGGACCGCGGAGGGCTGGTTTTCAAACCGGGTGATGACGACGCCCATCACGTTGATGTTCCAGCCGCGCAGATCGTCGATCAGCTTCATTGCGTCCGTATCGTAGGTGATGCCGAAGTCCGCCCTGATTTTTTTCCGTTCGATGTCGCCCGCATAGATGCAAAGCAGAATATCCGCGCGGTCTTTCAGCTCTTTGATGAGCCGCATCTTGACGTTGGGATCATAGCCGGGCAGCACCCGGGCCGCATGGTAATCGTAGAGCAACTTGCCCCCGAATTCCAGATAGAGCTTGTTGTTGAATCTTTCGACGCGCTGAAGAATTTCAGCGGTCTGCTCGGTGATATACTTTTCATTGTCGAATCCGTTTTTGATGATTTCCATGGGAAAGTCGCCTTTCTGATAGGGTTTACATCCGGGACAAAAATGTTCAAGCAGGGAACAAAAATGAATATCCATCCATGCGGATTCGTTCCATACATCAAATGCGGATTTTTATCCAAAAGAAAATAAGAAAGACCGCGGGAAAATGCGCTCTTTTCGGATAATGTCGGTAAAATGGGGATGTTATAATAAATTGATTTCCATGGCGCGGACGGGGCAGGCGGAGACGCACAGCTCGCAGCCGTTGCACTTTTCAGGGTCGAACAGGACCTTTTGTGTCTGTTTTTCGAAGGATAGGGCTCCGGTCGGGCAGAATCCGGTGCACGCGCCGCAATGAACGCATTTTTCGATGTTTTGAAACACGCTTTTGGAAAGAGCCTCCACCTGCAGCCCCATTTTCTTGAGGAAGCGGATGCCGCGGTCAAAATCTTCCTTTTCCCCCGATAATTCAAGGACGATGACGCCTTCGCGGCGCGGGAAAATCCTTGCTTTCAGAATGTTGAAAACAAGGTTGTGCTTTTGGGCCAGAAGATGAATGACCGGCTGCTGGACGATTTCCGGCGTGTAGCGAATGACTATTTTTTTCGAGTACATAGGTAAAAAATGCGCCCTTCTTCGCGCTGGCGCGCATGTTAAGAGATGCAAAACATAATGTCAAGGAATAGTTGTCCCCGGTGCCTCATATTCCATGCAACGGCGGCTTTCGTCGTCAGGATTTGTCCGGTTTCTGATTTTTGGCTTCGGTACCCGGGAACAGATCCAGCAGGGATTTGAAAGGCGCAAGGCCGGCCATGTCCTGCGGGTTCATTTTGGTGTAGTTTTCACCGAAATCGAGCCACTGTTTAAACTGATCATCAGCCATGTTGCGGAACAAAAGATAGTTGCGAATCGTCTGTTCGAGGTATTTTTCAAAAAAATCCGTCAGAACATTTTCCCCATACTGAATGATCAGGTAGAGCAGGGGAGGGGGCAGCAGGAATTTCTTTTTGCGCGCCTCTTCCAGAACAATCTGCGTCAGGATGGCAGGGGTGACGTCTTCGCCGGTTTTGGCGTCCGTCACCTGAATGCGGTGTCCCAGGCGGATGGCATCCGTCACGTAATCCAGCGTAACATAAATGCTTTTTTCCGTATCGTAGAGCCTTCGGTTGGTATACTTCTTTAAAATCAGCTTATTCTGATCCATGCGAACCTCCTGGCTTCTTCTATTCAATTCCAGCCGACATTGCAAGGGAAAAATATTTTGCAGCGCAACATTTTGTTCTTGACAAACAGTAAATGGTGGCTATAATTAGCCTCAAAGCAAACGGAAAGTCTGGAAAATATTTTTATATTATATTGAATTTAAAAAGATAATTTTAAATTTTGTTGGAAAGCATCAAATATAACCTTCTTGCTTATTGGATTTTTGCAAACGCAAAATATCTTGACCGGCGTTGTTGCGGGAAGGAAAAGTCGAATTGAAAAAATCCGGCAAAACCAAAAAAACGGAAAATAGACCCGTCAAGGGTGACATATAAACAGCCGTAAACAAAAAAATAAGGAGGAAATACAATGGAACCCAAGCAGATCGCAAAACAGATGGTGGATTTTAACAAGAAGGCTTTTGATGCCTCGTTTGAGGCAATGGCCGCCATGCAGGAACAGACGGAGAAGATGGTCTCCACGATGATGCAGCAGTCTCAGTTTTTTCCGGATGAAGGCAAGAAGCTGATCACGGACTGGCTGAAAACCTACAAGAAGGGCCGCGAGGAATTCAAGGCGGCGGCTGACGAGAATTTTAAAAAGGTTGACGCGTTTTTTTCATCGAAATAAGAAATTCTGGTTTGACAAAAGGGCCGCCGCGAAAAATTGCAGCGGCCTTTTTTGGACCGGACATTACGACTTGGGCGCCTTGGGCGGACTGACCAGGCCCTCGCCCGCGAGCACGGTCACGCCGTCCTGATTGCTGCACGTCGTTTTCAAGCGGACCCGGTTCTTTTCGGTGAGAAGCTCCAGAACTTCCACACGAGCCGTGATGGTGTCGCCGATGCGCACCGGCGAAAGAAAGCTCAGCTCCTGCTTAAGGTAAATCGTCCCGGGGCCCGGCAGCTGATTGGCGATGATGGCGGAAATGAACCCCGCCGTGAGCATTCCGTGTGCGATGCGGGTTTTGAAAAACGTGTTTTTGGCGTACGCTTCGTTGACATGAGCAGGATTGAAATCGCCGGTAATGCCTGCGTATAAATAAATATCTGTTTCCGTTACCGTTTTGGAAAACTCCGCCGCATCTCCAACCCGCAACTGATCAATTCTTTTTCCGGTGATCATCGATAATGCCTCCTTTAACTAAAACCAGGATTTATGACTCCAAATATTCTCCTTCAAATCCTTAATGTCGTCCTGCATGATCATGTAGGTGCAGGCATTGTTGATGGCCAGGCCGCCCTGGTAGGCCAGAGCCGTCACCAGTTCGATTTCATCTTCCGTGAATTTTCTCTGTCGTCCGCTGTAAACAATAAGGACGCCGATGACGTCATCCTTGGCTTTAATCGGAACATAAAGCATGGAGACGATGCCTTCCTCCTTCTTTTCTTTTTTGTACTGGATGCCGTTGTCCTTGAACACGTCCTCGATCGCGATGGTTTTACCCTTGAGGGCAAGGGCGATATTTTTATCCGCCAGGATGGGGCCTTTCCGAAGGTATTTTTCGCTGAGGCCGAAGCTGGCCACCGATTTCAGGGTGCGCCTGTCTTCGTCCAGCAGCCGCACGGACGCCGCCTTGAGATCCAGAGACTGCGCCAGATCCTGCGTCAGGGCCTGCAGAATGTCTTTGACGTCGAGGCTTTCGGAGATGCTGGCGGCGAGCTTCAGGAAAGTCTGGGCCTGATTGCGCAGCCTGCGGATGAGGCGGGCGATTTCAATCGCGGAGCCTCCCTGTTCGGCCAGAATGGACAGAAAATCGATTTCGTCCCTGGTGAACGAGCGGATTTCTTTGGTGTAAACGCTCAGGATGCCCAGCATCCGGTTCTTGTCCATGACCGGAACGGACAGAATGGAGCCGATCCCCTCTTTTTTCTTCTTGTCGCGGTTGGCCAGCCGCCGGTCCGTCGTGGCGTCCCGGAAATACATGTAGCCGTCTTTCAGCAACTGAGGGCTGATCTTGACGGCGTGCGCCGGCCCGGCATGCGTGTATTGTTTGGACAGCCCGACCTGGGCCACGGCCGCGTTGTTGATGGCGTCCTCCGTGTCGTCATCTCTCCGGAAAATCACGGCGGCTTTGACCTTCAGCGTTTTGACCGCCGTGGACACAATCAGGTGAAGCATTTTCGACGGATCTTCGGTGGTGCCCATTTCCTTGCTGAGATCGCTCAACGCTCTGAAATAACTTTTTTCCGTTGCCATACTTCTTCTCCCTTTCAGATCGCTTCCGCAATTTTTTGGATGAGGGACTGCCTATTTTTCCGGACCGGTGCCGGGGGGGTGATGTTCGTCCCGGCGGGCGTCTTTGGCTTTGCTCCGGCTTTCCGGACGGCCCGTTTTTTCCGGACCGACGGCTTGTTCAACGGCACTTCGCGCCGGCTGCCGGGCATTTCCTTAGCCGGGGCTGCCTCCACCCTGTCCTCTGTGTCCCGCTGCTTGAGCCACTGGACGATGCGGGGCGCGAACTGCCGCTGGAACCTGGAGCTGACATAAATGCCGATGTGTCCGGTTTCCAGGCAGACGTCCTGGGCATCGCTGCTCCCCACGGCCCCGGTCAGTTGATTGCACGCTTCCGGGGGAACGAGGTGGTCATACTCGCCGAAGAAGTTCAAAAGCGGCATGGTGATTTTTTTCAAGTCCACTCTTGTGCCGCCCACCCGCATTTTGCTTTGAATCAGCAGATTGTTTTTATAGCCGTCTTCCACAAACTGGCGGAAGGTTTCCCCGGGAACGTCGGGGCTGTCGAAAATCCAGCGTTCCATGCGCACGAAGTTTTCCACGAAATCCCGGTTGTCCATGTTTTCCATGAAGCCGACGTACTTGTCGATCATCAGACGGGCGGGGTTGAGCAGAAGAAACCCGAAATTCATCAGGTCGCCGGGAATGTTGCCGAAGGTGCGGACCATCCGGTCCGTGTCCACGTCCTTCATCCAGACGTGCAACAGGCCTTTGTCCGTGTCGAAATTGGTCGGCGTCACGGTGGTGATCAGGTTTTTGATTTTATCCGGGTGCAGCGCGGAATAGATGACGCAAAAGGTTCCGCCCATGCAGATGCCCATCAGGTTGATTTTGGGGACGCCGTGTTTTTGCCGGATGAAATCCACGATGTTGTCCATGTAGCCGTTGACGTGATCGTCAATGGTCAGGAAACGATCCTTGCTGGTGGGATAGCCCCAGTCCACCATGTACAGGTCGATGCCTTCCTGCAAAAACGTTTTCACGACGCTTCGGTCCGGCTGCAGGTCCAGCATCGTTTCGCGGTTGATCAGTGCGTACACCACCAGCAGCGGGACTTTCAGCTTGTTTTCCGCCTCTTCGTTTCGGGTGTAATGTTTGAGGCGGACGCGGTCTTCTTCATACACGATGTCATAGGGGGTCGATCCGATTTCGTAATGGAGTTCGCCCAGCAGGACGTCGGAAGCACGGGAAGCCCGCTGCCGGGCCTTTTCCGCGTCTTCGGCCATTCGTTCCAGAATCAGATCCAGGGGAATCTTTGTTTCGGTCATGAAAACGTCATCCTTCCGAAAACTATGCTTCCCGCCCGGGAATCGGCGGAAAGAAACTTTACTTGACGACCGTCAGGGTGTTGGGGGATATGCCCGCTTTTTTCTCCAGTGCTTTGACCCTCTTTTTGAGCAGGTGAAACTCCTTGTACATCTCGTCCATATCTTGTTGCGTGACCACGGGCAACAGTTGGAGAAAGTCTCGCACGGCTTCATTCTTGGCGATAAGGAAATCCTCCAGTTTGTTGAGCGTGCGGTGCAGCGCATCCGTGTATTCTTTGGACTTGAACAGGTTCATATAGTGGCCTTCCAGGATCTTCAGCCACATGGCGTAGCTTTCCTTCACATCGCGGGGGATGTTTCCCTCTTCCGTCCGCTGTTTGAGCTTTTCCTGAAGCACGTTGAAGGACTTTTCCATCGGCAGGTACAGAATGGACAAAAATTCCGCCAGCGTGGTTTCAAAGAGATTGTGCTTGTCCAGCATCTCGTTGAAGCGCTCCTGGTAGAATCGCGTCAGCCCCAGCGGCGGTATCTTCAGGTATTGACGAAGTTCTTTTTCATAGACTTCGGTGAGCGCCCGGAAGACTTCCTGGTCCAGGTTGTCGAAATTGTACGCCTCCGTGCGCTTGCCGATTCTGGCGGCCTTTTCCATCACATGATTTTGAAGCTGCATGGCCGCTTCAAAGCCGGAGCCGGCCATTTTCAGAAAAATTTCCGGCAGCGCGCTCATCGTATTGGCGGTGGCCGAAGCCGATTCCGGCTCGCTCATCATTCGGGAAAAGGATTTGAGCAGGTTCAGGCTGGTTTCCAGCTGCCTGGTGAACCGGTTTTGCACGTCGGTCTGTGTTTTCAGTGTCGTGTCCGAATCGGGCGGAATGGTTTTAGCCATGTTCAGCCACATATCCGCGGCGGTTTTCAGCCATGGGAACACGGTCGATTCGTGAAAGGGGAAGGGGCTGCCTGCGTCAGTCATGATGACCTCTTTTCGGAGCCGAACTCGTGAAGGGGTTGTCGGGATTCTCCCGGCCGGCCCGCGGTTTTTTTGTAATCTATCCGCCTGTGTTTGTCAATCGGTTTCGGCCGCCGGCCCCCGTTCCAGGAGCAGAGGCCAGGGAAGTGTCGGAAAAACGGCGTTAAGCGGATGGTCATCCTCCACGAAGTGATGCTCCAGGCGGGCGAAGGTTTTTTCGGCGATGGTTTTGACGGTCTGCGGAGGGACCACATCGTCGCGTGTTCCGTGATACAGGACCGTCGGAATTTGAAGCGGGCGCTTTACGGCCTTTTCAAATCCTTCGATGGTCAGGGCGGGGGCCAGCAGAATCAGCTTTTTGATGAGAGTTTCGTTGTCCAGCGCGAAGCGGGCCGCCATCAGGCCACCATAGCTGGATCCCACCAGAATCAGGCCGGTTTTGCCTGCAAGGACGCTTCGAAGCTTCTGCATTCTGGCCGCGAAGCCTCCCGCGTAATCCTCGATGATCATTTCCGGAAACGCTTTGCGAAAGTATTGAGCCTTGTTCCCCTGGGAAGTGCTTTCCAGGCCGTGAATAAATACCAGCGTGTTGTTCATGGACATCCTTTCCGGTTGAGAATCGAATTTCATTTTGACGTTGCCCGGATTATGCCATTGTGTTAAATCTTGCGCAACTTTATTTTGAAAAAGGAGAAGTGTATGGCTCTGGTATTGCCTTTCAAAGCGGTTCGACCGCAGGTGAAATATGCGCAGCAGGTGGCGGCGCTTCCTTATGACGTCATGACGAGGGAAGAGGGGCAAAAGGCGACGGCCGGCCGGCCGCTCAGCTTTATGCACGTGGAGAAATCGGAAATCGACGTGCCGGACGGCACACGTCCGGACGACCCCTTGATCTACGAGACGGCGAAACGCAACTTTGCCCGGCTGCGGGAAGAGGGGATTCTGATTCAGGACCCGTCTCCCTGCTATTATGTTTATCGCCAGCGGATGGGGCCGCAGGTGCAGACGGGCATCGTCGGCCTCATGAGCGCGGCGGAATATGACGAGGGAAAAATAAAAAAACACGAGCTGACCCGACAGGACAAAGAGGATGACCGCATCCGCCACGTCGATCAGGTGAACGCGCAGACCGGCCCCGTATTCATCAGCTACCCGTCGCGCTCCGGCTTAAACGCAATCGTGGAGAAAATCACGGCAGGCCCGCCCGAATATGATTTCACCGCGGAGGACGGTGTGGTTCACTCCGCTTGGGTGGTGGCGGACCAGACCCGGATGGATGCCATTCGGTCGGAGTTCGGTCAGGTGAACGCCCTGTACATCGCCGACGGGCATCACCGCGCCGCGGCGGGCGCCACGGTCGCCCGAAAACGCCGCAGGCCCTCGCAGGTGCAGGAATCAGACGGCGTGCTGGCGGTGTTTTTCCCCCACGATCAGCTCAAAGTCATGGATTACAACCGGGCCGTGAAGGATCTCTGCGGCCTGTCCGCCGAACAGTTTCTGGAAAAAATTTCGTCATCCTTTATCGTGACGAAAGGTTTTGCCGCAAAATCCCCAGAGCGTCTGCATGATTTCGGGATGTATCTGGGCGGCGCGTGGTATTGCCTCACGATCAAAGAAGGCGTCTATCATGCGAACGATCCGGTGGCCAGCCTCGACGCGGCCATTTTGCAGGACCATCTGCTGGCGCCGGTTCTGGGCATTGCCGATCCGCGAACCGACGACCGGATCAAATTCATCGGCGGTATTCGGGGAATGGCGGAGCTCGAGAAGCTGGTGGATCAGGACGGATTCGCCGTGGCCTTTTCGCTTCATCCCACGACGATGGAGCAGATCATGAAGGTGGCGGACGCCGGCGCAATCATGCCCCCCAAGTCCACCTGGTTTGAGCCCAAGCTGCGCAGCGGTTTGTTTGTTCACTCGCTGGAGTAGAGGGAGCGGAATGAAACGGACGGGGGTGGAAAAAGCGGACGCTTCCGTTTACCGTCCCCAGTGGAAGGCGAAGAACTCGCATCCGTCCGAAGCCAGGACCGTTGCTTCTCCACGGGGATGATGCCCGTCGAGATTTTCGTTGAAAATCCGTGCCCACTGTCCGCGCAGCATGTGATAGTCATTGCGCCGGCCGCGGGGCTCCGTCAGAAATGAGATCACCTCCGCCATGACGAAATTGTCCACACAGCTCTGCGTCACGTTGATGGGGGCGTCATGGGCAAAGATGGAGTCGATCAGCGGGCCATAGGACTGGTAAACCGACACGGCCAGCTCCGGAGAACGAAGATGGGGAGTGTCGTTGTCTCCGTCCATTTCCATCAGCAGCAGATGTTCCACTTTGCCGCTCATTTCACGAAGGTGCGTCGCTTTTTCGTTGCGGGGCATGTGGTGGTAGGCCAGGGACAGGAGCGCGACGTCAATGCCGGAGGGGAGTTCCCCGGCGTGCTCCTGAATCCGGCCGTGGCGCGGATCAACGTACAGATCGGGAAACGCCTGCCGGAGCTTTCCTTCTGCGACCTTCAGCATGGACGCCGAAGAATCCACCAGAATGGCGCGGTCGATTTTTTGTGAGCGGCCGGTTTTCATCAGACGCTGCAACAGAAGCATCAGAAGGCTGCCGTCGCCGCAGCCTACGTCCAGAACCGTCAGGGGCGCCGCAAAGCAAGGCAGGGAGGAAGAGGCAAACCGGAGAAACTTTTCCCGCATGCCGACGATCGCCGGCACGGTGGTGAAATGTTCGTAATCGCGCGGATCGGCAAAGATTTTTTCCGGCATGTAAAACCGGCCGTCGTGCCGATCCAGGTAGGAAGCCATAATCGCGTTGAAGATTCCGTCTTCTTCAAGCGCCCCTTCCCGAAACCAGTCCGCCGCTTTTTGCGGATTTCCGAGACCGGCCGCCAGACCGCCGATGTAGAAATGAAAGTGCGCGCGCAGGGCGGGCCGGATGCCGTCCAGCGAGGACCGGGGGGTGAGTTTTCCGTCCACCGTTTGCCGGGCGTGTTCTTCCCAAACGATTTTTTCGTCGGATGCGAGATGATACATGATTTTTAGCCTTGCCGTAGATGTATTTTGGGCGCAACTATAAGAAAGACGAAACGGCGTGTCAAGGGAATCCTGATTTAACGATAGTGGAAACACAAAGCAAAGCCGGGAGAGCTATGAAGCTATTTGCCGTAAGTGACATCCATGGGGCGACCAAGCCGATTGAAAGGGCTGCGGCGCTCATTCGCGAATCGGACCTGGTTGTCGTTGCCGGGGATATTACACACACCCAAACGCGCGCTGAAGCGGTCGACGTCATTGCCTGCCTTGAACAATTTTCAAAGGGCATCCTTGCCGTCCATGGCAACTGGGATAAGATTGAAGTCAA
>Ga0116146_1001703_pt1 | contig 21593 bp, 15 predicted proteins | sample AD_JPNHG2_MetaG_FD_89748 | JGI IMG/M metagenome (GOLD analysis project Ga0116146, IMG submission 89748) | Active sludge microbial communities of municipal wastewater-treating anaerobic digesters from Japan - AD_JPNHG2_MetaG | ecosystem: Engineered > Bioreactor > Anaerobic > Digestate | place...
AGAAAGGCCACAAGGAAGACGGCCGAGACGATCGGTCGGAACGCCCGCACATTCGCGCGTAGGCTCGACCAAGTCGACTCATCCGCCGAGTTGCCGTCACCACGGCGCTGACTGCTCCGGCTCACCACTGTACTCCCCGACGACCACCGAGACTGCTTACCGCAGGTACGTGAGTTCCACGATGCGCTGACACAATTGCGAGAAACCCAGACCCGCCTGTTGAGCCGCCTTCGGCAGCAATGAATGATCCGTAAAGCCAGGGATCGTGTTGACCTCCAGCGCGAACGGCCGGTTGGTGCTCTCCTCCACGATCCAATCCACGCGCGAGAAATCCCGGCAGCCCAACGATTGATGAGCCCGGACGCTCAAGTCGCAGATCTCACCAAGCAAGGTTGCCGGCAGGTCGATATTGAAAAGGTATTCGGTGTCGTTGTCCAGATACTTCGCCTCATAATTGTAGAATTCGCGTTTCGGCCGAATCTGGATCGGCGGCAAGGGTTCGTCGCCGAGGACGCCCACGGTCAGCTCCGACCCTTTGACGAAACGTTCGATCATGCACTGGCCGTAGATCTCGATCTCTTTGCGAATCGGCGCCTCGAGGTCCTGGCCTTGGTGAACGATCACGCAGTCCACGCTGCTGCCCTCGCAGAGGGGTTTGACGACGGACGGCGGCGTCCACTGCGCGAGCACCTGCTCGATGTTGTCGGGCGTGACCACTTCGAACAACGGTGTGGGGACGCCCACCTCCATGAAGCGGGACTTGGCGAGGGCCTTGTTCATCGCCATGGCCGACGCCTGCGGGCCGGAACCACAGTACCTGATACGTCGATCATCGAGGATCTTCTGTAACTGGCCATCTTCGCCGAACGCCCCGTGGAGGGCGATGAAGACCATATCCACCGGTCGGTCAAGGGCGGACAAGTCCTCAGGGCTGATGTCGGCGAGATAGACGTCATGTCCGAGCGATTTCAGGGCCGCCGCCACGGCCCGCCCGCTCTTGAGGCTTACTTCTCGTTCCGAACCAGGCCCACCGGACAGAACGGTGATTCGCAGGCGACGCTCGACCGTCTTGCTGTTGACTGGTGTAAAGGCGACGTGATCTGCTATTTGTGTCATGTTGGACTTCCGTTTCCTCTTGAAACCATCCTTAGCCAAGGCGGTCGCTCATTTTAGCGGATGGGCTCGCCGGCGCGAAGCCGCCGGCGACCCCAGATCTGGACTTCCGTCTCCAATTCGACGCCGAAGCGATCGGCCACCTCCCGACGGATGATGCCGATGAGTGTCAGCACATCCTGTGCGGTGGCTCCGGCCTCGGTGACGATGAAATTCGCATGCCTGGGCGAAACGACAGCCCCTCCGACCCGGCGGCCCTTGAGGCCGGCCTGGTCGATGAGTCCGCCGGCGCTTGCACCGGGGGGGTTCTTGAACACACAGCCCGCCGAGTTATCTGCCAGCGGCTGAGTGTTCTTTTTCATTTCCCAGATCTCCCGGAACCGAGCCTTCAACTGATCGGGATCGGCCGGCTCCAACGTCAAGCCGGCGCTACAGACGACGGTGCCGCCCAAGTTTGAGCCGCGATACCGGAAGCCGGCCTCCTTACGGCTGAGTGTGCGCAATTCGCCGGCCGCGTCGACAACCGTTACGTGGTGCACCACATCGCAGATGTTACCAAACCGGCCCCCGGCGTTCATGCGGAGGATCCCGCCTATGGTGCCCGGGATGCCGGCCATTCTCTCAAGTCCGCCCAAGCCGCTACGGACTGCATCGGAGGTGAGGCGGTACATATCGGTGCCGGCTGCGACCGAAATCGTAACCGGCTTATCTCGCTTGCGGGCATCTTCGTTGCCCCAGTCTACGGATTGAAAGACTGGTTCGCCCAGACGGATCACCAAAGCGTCCACGCCTTCGTCGCTGACCAGGAGATTGGCCCCCAGACCCAAGGGAAGAAACTCGACACCTTCGCTGTTGCAGCGGCGAACCAGTTCCCGGACGTGGTCGATGGATCGAGGTCTGGCGAACCAACGAGCAGGACCGCCGACGCGCAGACAAGTGTGCGAGGCCAGCGGCTCGTTCTGGGTGACGATCCCGGAAAGGTCTGAGAGAAAATCCGTTTTCATGTCCGTGCCCAGCGCGGCCCCGGCCGCGCGTCCATCTCAGGTCGTCCCGTCCCGGTCGCGGCCGAAGGCTGCAGTGCGCCGAGGCCGGGGAGCTTAATGATCGGCAATGTCGCCCATGGCGACAAACGGGTCACCGTCTTGCTGCGCGCCGGCCAGCCCGGCGAGCACGCTGTCGGCCACCTGCCAGACGTTACCGGCCCCCATGGTGATCACCACATCACCCGGACCTACCTCTTCGCACAGCATTCTGGTGATGGAGTCAAAATCGGCCTCGTAGCGGGCATCACGGTCTTGTTGGCGGAGCAGATCCACCAAGTCCTTGGAATCGATCAGTTCTCGTTCCGATTCGCTGTCGCGCACGAAGTAGATGTCCGGCACGACCACCACGTCGGCGGCTCCGAAGCTCTTGGCGAAGTCATTGAGCAAGAACCGGGTGCGGGAGTGCTGGTGCGGCTGAAACACAACATAGAGCTTGTTCGGGTTGTAGTACTCCCGGACCGTCTTGAGCGTTGCCTGGATCTCGCGCGGATGGTGAGCGTAGTCGTCGAGAACCGTTACTCCTCCTATGCTGCCTCGCGGCGTCATCCGGCGATGGGCCCCGCGGAAGTCGGCCAGAGCCCGCGCGATGACCTCAGGCCGCACCCCGCAGTAGAAACAGACAGCGGTCGCCGCGAGAGCGTTCATAACGTTGTGCCGCCCCGGAACCCCAGGCGTGATCTCGGTGAGCACCTGCCCTTTTCGAAAGACCCTGAAACGATACGAGCCGTTGCGGACTTCGACGATCTCGCCCCGCCAGTCGAAGAGGTTCTGGCAACCGAAGGTTTCGACCGTCGCCTTGGCTCCGGCTACCGCCTCCATGGTGTTCCGGTCTTCGCCGTTGACCACGAGAAGTCCGTTCGCCGGAACCAGGGCCGCGAAGTCGTGGAATGAGGAGATAATTTCCCTGATGTCGCGGTAGTAGTCGAGATGGTCCTCATCGACGTTGAGGAGGATGGCGCAACGAGGCCGCAGGTTATGGAATGATCGGTCGTACTCGCAGGCCTCGACGACGAATTGTTCTCCGTCGCCGACACCTGATCCGCCGCCGAGTTGCTCGACACCCGCGCCGATCACGAAAGAGGGATCCAGACCTGCCTCACGAAGCACGTACGCAATCATTGCGGTGGTCGTGCTCTTACCGTGGGTTCCGCCGACGGCGATACCCAGTTTACGGGACATGAGCAGCCCGAGCAGTTGGGAATACTTGACGACCTTAAGGCCGCGGCGGACCGCTTCCATCATCTCCGGGTCCGACTCCTTGACGGCGGCGGAATGCACGACCAGATCGCACGGATCCGGAACATGACCGGGCTTGCTGCCGATGTGGATGTTCGCTCCCTGTTCCGAGAGCAGGACGAGGGCGGTTGACTCCTTGCGGTCGGAGCCGCTGACCCTGGCGCCTGCGCGCATGAGCACCCGGGCGGCTCCTCGCATTCCGCATCCGCCAATTCCGATCATGTGGACCCGCAGGCCCACGGGGTTGAAAACACCGTCCTCGGCGGCCGGTCGGTCCGGCTTCGTCAAATGCGTCGGCGGACCGTCAAGAGCCAAACCGTTGCTCGCCTCACAATTGGCCCCTGCTACATGGGACATGAAAGACCCTTCCGTGTGATGTGAAACATCTCCATCAGGCGACCGACCGCACCTTTCCCCCGGGCTTGCCCATCACACCTTCACAAGCCGACAGTTGCCCCCTCCCGATCAGGCCGGCTCCACAACCTGACAGACTGAGAAATCCAGGAGCCAGGGCATTGTTCTCGCTCAAGGCGCTTCGGCTTGGTGTGCACATTCTACTGTGAACGAGGCATTGGTCCAAACACGCCGTCGACCGCCGGCGGTGCACCTCCGGCGCAAGCGTGCGGCCCGCACTACCAAGCTGAACCGCTTCACTAGTTGTATCGGGAGTCGCTTCAGCTTTCCTTGAGAGACGGTAAGGAGTTGCGTTGCCGAAGAGAAACGTCGCATGTCCGGCTGCTCCAGCCGAGGAGGTCCGCTAAAAATCAATGCCGGCAGACTGGCAGAGATGTTGTGCAATCTTTGCGGCCGCTTGGGGCCTGCCCAACCCACAGGCTGCCGCGCCCATGCGTTCGCGATGCGAGGCGTTGTTGAGGATATCGGTCAAGACCGGCCGGATCTGGCGAGCGTTTTCCTCGCCATCCTTGAGGTCGTCAAGAAGAATAGCCGCTCCGGCTTTAACCAGGACTTCGGCGTTATGCCACTGGTGGCGGTCGCGATGAAAGGGATAGGGAAGAAGGATGGATGGTTTCCCTACCGCGAGAATTTCAGCCAATGTTGAGGCGCCGGCCCGCGAGACAATGAGGTCGGAGGCGAGCATGGCATGAGCCATTCGGTCTGTGAAGGGCAGGACGGCGGCTGAGAGGCTGGACCGGCGGTATTCCCTAGCGACGCGTTCGTAATCTGCCTGCCCGGTGAGGTGGAGCACCTGCCAGCCGGCCGAAGCGATTTGATCAGCCAGCCGAATGAACGCCTCGTTGATGGTGCGTGCTCCCTGGGACGCTCCGGTGATCAGGAGCATGGGGCGAGACGGATCCAAGCTGAAAGATTGCTTCAACTCGCCCATTTTATCGCGGACGGCTTCAAGCGTATTGAGCTTGGCGGCAGACTCGCAGACGGACCTGAAAGCTTTTCGTACTGGGCAGCCGGTGACGTAGACTGGCGCTGTCGGGGGAAAAGAGGCTTTGGTCACGTCCCACTGAGCGAACACGCCAGCGAGATCGGGGCGCTTGCCGAGGTGTCGGTTGGCCCGTCCGGGTACCGCGTCAGGATTCAGCAGGAACGTCGGGATGCCCATCTTCAACCCGACATGGACAGGCGGTCCGGAGGCATATCCGCCAGCTCCGACAATCACCGCTGGTCGTCGCTGCTGGAAGGCCTGCCGGCAGACAGAGACGGACTGGCGCCAATGCCACAGAAATCTTGGCCATGCCCATGGACGGGTCGGAAACGGCAGTACGGACAAAGGGTAGGCCTGGATCTGAGCTTCGTCGAGCACATTCTGGTCGATGGGGCGTTGCGTGCAGAAAAACGAGACGTCAACCGGCAGGCCGCGTTCACGAAGCAATTCCACGACAGCCAACGCGGGGAAAAGGTGGCCGCCAGTGCCACCGCCGGCGAAGACGAACCAATGGCGAGACTCGCTCACATTCGTGCCTTTCGCATGAAAGCCCATCGATGAGCTACCGAGAGAATGGCCATGCCTTCGGATTGATCGCCCGCAGCTCGGGAATCAGGCCTTCTCCGGTGGTGCCGAACCGGAGTGCCGTGCAATGCTGGCCAGCACCCCAACCACACCCCCGAGGAAAACCGTACCGGATCCACCGGCGGAGACCAGCGGCAGGGCAATGCCCTTGGTAGGAACCGAGGCGGTGACGACGGCGATGTTCATGGCTGCCTGGATGCCGAACATCAGCACGATGCCGAAGGCAAGGAGGCGACCGACGGGGTCAGGGCATCGAAAGACGACGCTTCGCCCCAGCCACAAGAAAGTGAGCAGCAGCCCGATCACCGCGATTCCACCGACGATCCCCAACTCTTCGCAGATCACCGCGAAGATGAAATCGTTACGGGCTTCCGGAAGGTATCCTTTCACGAAGCCGTTGCCCAAGCCGCGCCCCCACCAGCCGCCGCTGATAATGGTGCAGAGGGACTGGATGATCTGGTAGCCTTTTCCGGTCGCATCCTGGAAAGGGTCCAGGAAGATGGTCAAGCGATCGACGCGGTGCGACTTGCTGATGATCAGATAGCCAAAGGCCGGTACTGCGGGCAGGGTCAGCAACAGCAAGTGCCAGATCTTCGCGCCGGCGACAAGGAGCATTCCGCCGGCGACAAGGGCCAGCAAGGCGGCGGTGCCGAAGTCCTCGATGCCGATGGTGCCGGCGCAGAGGGCGATAACGGCGCCCATGGGCACAAGCCCGGTCCAGAATTTGCGGATATCAACCCTATAGACGGTCCAGGTGGCTATGAAGATGGGCAAGGCTCCCTTGACCAGTTCCGAGGGCTGAAACCGGCTCGTGGTGCCGGGTATTTTCAACCACCGATAGGCACCGTGGGAGGCCACGCCCAGCCCGGGCACGAACACGAGAGAAGCCACGCCAAGGGCAAGGATGAGCAGAATCAACGCCAGATAACCGCGCCCGAGGGAGAACCAGGTGTAAGGCACCCGTGTCATCAGCAGCATGGCAAGCAAGCCGGCGGTGACGAAGGCCAACTGGCGTATGGCATCGGTCTCCCAGACGGGCCAGATGACCAGCGGGTGGTCGATTGAGGTACTGGCCGAGAAGGTCATGACGGCGCCGATGGCCATGAGTCCACCAGCCACCGCGACAATCCAGACGGAGGTAGCGTGGGCTCTTTCCTCGGCAGTCAGACTCTCTGTCTCGGACAACGCGGGATCCATCTCCATCGTCAGAGCATCGCTCATGGTAATTCAGCTTTCGAGCCGGTCGACCCGGATGATCCCATTCGTGAGGAGCGGCCGGGCCGCCATCGTCGTCGATCAGACTGCCTACCGGACCGCGTGGTTCCGCACGGCCAGACGCCCCTCTCCGCAGGACAGGGTTTCACCCCCTCTCCCTGGGAAGACCAGAGAGTCGATCCTGTAATCATCGGCGGACAGCCGCCTCGGCGTTTAACATTCCTATCCGCGAAACAACTGAGGGGGCCGGATGGCCGTGGCCGTTGTTCGATGCCGGTCCTGCCCGACGCGCAATCAAGCGACTTTCGGGCCGCGGCGGTAGAATGATGGCACGTTGAATTCGTGGAGGCCAACATGAGTACACTGGCATTGCTCGGCATCCTGTGTGTCGCAAGCTATGAGCCCTCCGGAGCGGCGATCGACTGGGAGGACGGCGAACTTGGGCAGACGGCGATTGTCCGGATGCGCAGCGCCCCCTTTCCTCACGCGAGCCGTGCCGCCGGATTCAAAAGCGGCGATAAGGTCTTTCCTCGCGATCCGCACTACACGGACAACAGCGTCGCGCTGTTCATCCCCAAGGGCTATCGCCCTGAAAAGCAGACCGACCTGCTGATCTACCTCCACGGCCATTTCAACAACATCCACCGGGCGATGTTTGAATGCAGGCTCCGCGAGCAGGTGGTCGCGAGCGGCCGCAACGTGATCCTGGTTTTTCCGGAAGGGCCGAAGGAATCGCCCGACTCCGGCGGTGGCCGCCTGGAAGAAGAAGGCGGCCTCAAGCACCTGGTCGAGGAAGCACTGGACGTCCTCGTGGCCGAGCGGAAGATTGCCGGAAAGGAATTGGGACGCGTCGCACTGGCCGGCCATAGCGGGGCCTATCGGGCGATTGCCTTCTGCCTGGAAAGAGGCGGGCTGGAAGACCACGTCGGGCCGGTGTGCCTGCTGGATGCAAGCTACGGCTTGCTGGACAACTTCGTGGATTGGCTCGCCGGGAACCAGGACGCCAGGCTTTTCAGTGTTTTCACTGCCCACTTGGCTGACGAAAACGTGTACCTGATGACGCACCTGCGCACGCTCAAAGTGTCATATGAATTGCTGGACGAGGAGGATGCCTCAGAGGCGATCATTCAAAGAGCGCGTGTCGCTTTTGTCAACACGCAGAAGCTGAATCACAATGAAACGGTGCGGTGGCTCGAGCGCTGGTTGCGTGCGAGTCCGTTACCGCCGAGGCCGGGGGCGGTTTCATCCCATCCAGCGGAATAGGGTCGTGCCGGTGCGCATATAGTGGACGTAGTTGGCCGAAATGGCCAAGCCGAGCAGGACAACGGCAAGGCCGCTCACGGCCGGCACGACGCGGAGCAGAATGAGCCTGCCGCCTCCGGAGAGACGTTCCGCCTGGTCGTCGCTGGACATCAGCCGAGCTGCAAAACGTCGGCTGGACAGCGCCAGGAAGCCGATCAGCATCAGCGTCAGGGCCAATCCAAGGCTGAACACGGCCACGGCGTAGAGCGCTCCGACCACCACGTTCGCGCCGATCCCGAGCAACATGATGATCGTAGCCGTCGGGCAAGGGACAATTCCGCCGGTGATTCCCAACATGAGGATCATGCGTCCGGTGACGCGATCGGAAGCAGTGGCAGACGGCGACGTTGCATACGGCATGGGGGGCATGGCCGCGTGGTTGTGGTCGTGCGGATGCCCGTGGTCATGACCATGATGGTGAGCGGTTGCATGGTCGCGGGGATGATCGTGTGCATGGGGGGAAGGATGGACATGTGAGTGACTGAACAGGCGGCGGAACCGGGATCGGAGCTCGGGATGTCCGTGATCGTGATGATGCCGCGCCAGGCTGCCGCGGCAGGCCCGCCAGATGAGGGTGAGCCCCATACCGGCGACAAGCAACCCCGAGACAAGCCCGAGCCAGAGCTGGACTTTGGGACCGAGGGCCGGGTTGGTCGCTTGGTAGAATGCCCAGATGACCCCGAGTGCCACGACGAGTGCCGTATGGGTGATCGTGACGACGACGGCCAAAAGTACAGCGTGCCAATAGGTGCCGCTCTGGCTGATCAGATAGGCTGCCACGACGGTCTTTGCGTGGCCTGGCATCAATGCGTGGGCGGCGCCCCACGTGAACGCCAGTCCTGTGATCATGACGAACACCATCAGGCCCCAGCGGAGCTGTAGCAGTTCCATGAGTCGGTTCGCCTGGGCCTGATAGGTCGTCTGTACACCCGCCACGGGGGCGGTGAGGCCTTTCTCGTATCGATCGGGCACGTCGGGGCGTCCCGCTGCGTGGGGACGACCGCTCACGGTCTTTTCTTGCGTGGGGCCCGTAGCCGGAATACCCGCATCGGCGGCGAGTCGAAACTGTATGATCGCTGAGCGCTCCTGTGGCAGGTTAGCGGGGTCATACTGCTCAAAGAGAAACGGATCCGTGGTCCAGAACTCGGGATGCGGCGGCAGCACTTCGATGTCCGGCAGACGTTCGAGCAGGATGCGCTTGAGGCCGGGGCTGCTCAGGTAGCTTGAATCCTCAAAGGTCAGCATGTGTACCGCGTCCGTTAATGGACGATCAAAGCGGGTGACGTAGCGGATCAGCAGGCGGTAGGTGGGCATGCCGCCAAGGCCGGGCTGCTCAATGATGAGGCGGTTGGAGAAAGATCGCATGCCGCTGTTTGGGTCAACAGGGGCTTCGACCGTCCTGAGCGGCAATGGTCGGCCGTCGAGGGTAACGCGCAACCTGTCTTTCTGGCGGCCGGCTTCCAGCTCCAGCCAGGCTTGCTGCTCATCCGTGGAGGCGAATCCGTCCTTGTCGGTGTCGATTTCATCCTGCTTGATGCGGGAGGATTGGTTTTCGGCGATGAACAGCAGACAATCCACCTCGACTCGATCGGGGAAGATCCAGAGCACGTTGACATGCTCGACATTGTCATTGCCGAGGGGATGAGAGAGAGCCGTTGCGGCGAACATCAGCCCAATCGCCGCCGCGAACCGCCACTCAAGCCGGCGTGAAGGTGTTGTTCTCATCGGGACCGCAGCCGCGAAGCGATACAAGTAGCCCGCAGGGACTTGCTCATGCCATCGCATCACCTAGCCCGGGCCTGCCGGAGCCGGTTGAGCCCGTCGAGCGCCCGGCGATAATCCGCGATATCCTTCCGATCCGATCGACCCTGCAAGGTCTGCTCGTAGATCCGAATCGCGAGATCTCGGCTCTTGTCGGCTTCCTCCCCGGTCTGGAGCGATGACAACAGGTAGCAAACGGCGGCCGCATTCGCGTTCAGGACCCAAAGATTGTCGAGGGCCGCAGATGCTTCGCGGTAGCTGTTGTAAGCCTCACGGGCGACGGCAATGGCCTGCTCGCGGGCCTTCCTGGCCTCTTCCGCCGCGGCAGCGGCTTCATAAGCGAGGGCCGCATCGTCCTGCGGTTGCTGCGGGCGAACGCCCATGCTCTCAGCGTGGCTCAGAACCTGGGCATGAGCCAGCAAGTCGCTGACCCTTGCGGCCTGAACGTAGGCGGTCAACAGGGCGATATCGGCCTCGAGCGTTTGGGCAGAGCCGACAAGCATACCGCTCTTGGTGATGATCTCAAGACGTGGGTTTTCGACGCCCGGCTGCTGCCTGTTGCGAGCCTCACGGATCTGGTTGTCGGCGGCCGTGCGCGCGTTCTGCGCTGCTTGTCTGCCGTCTCCGCTCAGCAGTTCGATCGCATCCCTGGCCAGCTTGTCGGCCTCGGCCGTGGCTACAACGGCATCTTTGATCGCCTTGGCGGCCTGTTCCTTCAATGCCGCCTGTCTCTGTTCAAGGGCGGTCAACCGGGCGGAGTCGTCGCTTTGCCGACGTTGAACCGCGGCGACCTGGACATCGATAGTTGCCAGCAGGTTCTTGGCTGCTTCGTGCTGTTCCTCCGCCGCCTGCAACCGCTTTCGGACGGAGACCAAGCCTTCGGTGGGGTTCATGGGTTGCGCCGGATCGGCCGAGACCAACGGGGCATTCAGGTACTCCCGCTCATCTTGAGTGTCCGGCCTTGCATTACGAATGCCGCCATTTTCGAGCAGCGCCGCTTCCCGCACCTGCTTGCGATACTCGGTCGAGGCCTGCTGATAATCGCTCTTGAACCGCTCTATTGCTTCGGGATCGGTGGGGTCAACTCCCTGTTCTTCGAGCCGCATCATGCGGAGCTGGGCGTCGCGGGCAGCCTGCTTGGCGCCGGCAAGAGCATGTTCCAGGTCAGATACGTGGTCTCGCAGTCTGGCCACGTCTGCCTCGGCGGCAGCGATTTGAATGATTGCCTGTTCTCTTTGGGCGGCCAGTTCGCGCAGCCGTTGTTGCGGCGTCGGAGGCTTCACGAACGCCGTGGGAGCCGGGGGCTCCGGACTCTCGACCATCGGCTCCTTGGTTTCTCTGTCAGCCTGGGCAGGCGCCGGCTCGGGTGACGTCGAATCCGGCGGGACGGCATCGGGCTTTTTCTTGCCGAAGAGAAGGCCGGTCAGCCGGCTCACGACGCCCGGCTTGCCTGCCGGCACGGTTTTCTCGGGTGGCCGGGTTGCCGCCTTCGGAGGTTCCGATTGAGGCACGGCCGGCGCGCGGGCTGCGGCGGGCACTGAGGCAGCCTCTCTATGGGCTACCGCCTGGATCGCAGCGATCTGGGATTGAAGCATCTGCCACTGGGCTCGGGCCCGCTCGAACTCTGCCCTCGCGGTGACGGCGTGATCGCGGCGAGCCGCTGCTTTTTGACGCAGCAGGTCCGCCTGATGGTAGATCAGGACGGCCTCTAACCGGGTGGCGACGGGGTGGTCCCTGCCGCTGATGGTCCGGTCACCTGCCTCGACGGACATGTTGACAGCGGATTGGACGATCTTCAGGGCCTCGCTGACCTGAGCAAGGTTCTTCTCCAACTGTTCTTTCAATTGGGAATAGCCCGCCGCCGTACCGGGTGCGGGCGTCTCACCGCTCCAAGCCCGGTACCGTACGTTCAGAGGCTCGATCTGGCCGGCAACCGAATCGAGGTGTTCCCGCAGCGTCTTCAGGCTGACAGGCCATTGATCCTCGGGAACAGGTTCGGTCATCGGCTGCGTTGAGGAGGCAAATGCGGTGTCAATGAGGGTGGTCACCCGCTCCCCAACGGGGTTGTAGTTGGCGAGCATTCGCTTGGCCTTTTCGACCTCGACCTCGATCTGACTGTTGAGTTTCGCCTGGGGAGGTTGCAGGCTTTCGGTCGTAAAGTACAGGATCGCCAGTACAACGACCACAATGGCGGCAGCCACGAATGCTGCGAGGTTCGATTTGAGGAGATCGCCGAGGTTGTGAAGGGCGACCTGAGCGGGGGCCATGGCCAGAGGTTTGTCGTCTTGCACTTGGGGGCTCCGGTGTAGGGTACGGGCCGGTCATCCATCCGGGGCGGTGCCCCCCGCAACCCTGCTTCGGCACTTCGGGGGCGGGGAGGGAACCACATCAGGCAGGGGGCTTGTTTGTCGCCCCCCTACCCTTCATCTGTACCAGTTTCGGCCCGGAGCGTCAACGTACAAAGCAACCGCTGCAACCGTTGGCGGCTGGGAGCCGGGTCTTCCGGCTATCGCAGGGTGGGCACGGACGCGGGTACCAGGCCGGCCGGTTGGCTGATGGCCTTTCGGCCGGGCCCATCCAGAACTTCGATCTTCAGCTCGCCCATGTTAAGCCATACCGAACTGACCATATCGGCGATGCCGCTGTCGCCGGCGTCGCTGAGGCTCAGGGCGATGTGGGTCGGGTCGGCTACGGTCTGGCCGAGGGCCGAGTCCAGGTCGACCCACCGGCCGTCGATGAAGAACTGGGTCCAGAGGTGCCCCACGAAGACGCCTTCCTTGCCGGCAAAATGCCTGGCGTAGACGATCCCGGTGACCAGCCGAGTGGGGATGCCCACGGCTCTACCCAGGGCCGCCAAGAGCACCCCGTGCTCGGTGCAGTCGCCTTCTTTGCTGCGGGCCGTCTCACTGGCCGTGGCGAAACCGACGTTCAGGTTCTTGTCCTCGACATAGTCACTAACGAATTGACATAGTCTCTCGGCCAGTTTGAGGGGGTCTTTCTCGTCACCGGCGGCCTGTTTGGCCAGATCGGCGACGGTCGGGTCCTTGAAATTGACCACCGATGAAGGCGTCAGATACCTTTCTTTTTCCTTTGCAGCCAGTCTTCGGGCCGGCGAGTCGCCCAGCTTCTTGGCGCCTGGCCTGTCACCTTCGGAGGTTCTGCGAGTCACGACCAGATCAAGTTCCGACTCGTTGCGGCGAAGTACTCGCTGCATGTCCGTCTCGGGTATGTCGCTGAGGCGAACGCGATCGACCTTGTTTTTAAGAGAGATTCGGTAGGTGATTCGGTCGGACCTGCCATCGATCGGCCTGCTTACGGGAATCAATGCATCGGTCATCAGTTCGGTCGGTTCGTTGGGCGACAGAGCGACGGATTTGCTGGCCGCCAGGATCTCGATTTTCCATTTCGCGACCATCATCTGGCTGCGGACGATGTTTCCATCGTCGGTCATCCAGCTGAGCGTCTCGACGTCCGACTTCTGGCCCAGCATGTTGGTGATATGCATCACCTGGCTGGTCTTGGTTGCCTGAACCTTGCGGCCGAAGAGATCGATCGTTTCGGGTTCCATGATCTCGACCGACATGGGAATCACCTTGTCGGCGGATATGCTCGGTTCGTATGCCATCAGTTCGTACTTGTCGCCGGGCTTGAGCCCGCGTTTCATCTGCTCCCGATAAACGGCCCAGCTCATCATCGCGCCTTCGGGCATGGGGTAGACTCTCGGCTCGGTTTCCTGGCCGAACTGGGAAGTAGTGATGGTTACCTTTCCATCGGCGACGGTGCCGCGGGTGGTGATGCCGCCGGGCAGAGCGCCGAGTCGGATGGTATTCATGAATCGGAGGGGCTTGCCATCAATGGTCTCCTCGCTTTGCTGAACGAGGCGGACGCCGGCTTCCTGACCGGCCCGACTGATTTCGATCACCATATCTGTGCGACTGGTGATCACGTCGTCGCCGGTTTTCTGTGAGCGCTTCATGGTTATGTGCGCGTGGCCGCTCTTCTTGCCTTCGATTCTCACCACGTACCATTCGTCGACGAACGTACCAACCGGAGGATTGTTGATGTCCAGCGCGATGGCCGGAGGAGAGGCAACGGCGGTCAGAGTCAACAACGTGCGGAGCACTCGCCAGGTATTCATGTGAGCACCATGATAAAGATAACAACCCCGTGGGCCGGGGGCGGACGGCAATTGTATCCCCGGCCGGACGATCCGAGTGTATCGGAGGGGGAGTCGGCCGGCAATCCGACAAGCTGTTGCCGCGAGAGGATGGCACTGGTCGTTTTTTCGTCGGGTCTGGACTTGGGCAGTTCGCGGTCGAGCACCGAACCCTTTGGGGCTTTGCAGGCCGCTATCAGCCCATATTGCACCGGCCGTTCGTTCAACGGCCTCTTGTGACGTCCAAGCCGGCACGTGCGGACAAGTCACCCGGAAAACCGACATTGGCCGGCGGCCGAGGCTTGCCGCGGACCGGAGTGAGGCTGACCACGCCCCGCAAGCGTCTTGGTGACCGGCCCGTCGCCCGCTCGCAAATCCGTGCGGCAACGAGTCTTGATGCCGCGATACTGGACACCCTTGGCGCGGGACGATATCATTATGTGCTCAACCGGCGCCAATCGCCGTAAGCACCGCTAGCTCAACTGGATAGAGCATCGGTCTACGGAACCGAAGGTTGCAGGTTCGAATCCTGCGCGGTGTAGTTCAGATCCCTTGGTGCCTGGCGATGCCAGTGAATACCTGGAAATGTTGGATCACTCCATCTTATCCGGATTTGCGATTTCCCTCGTGGCAAGGGGTTCCGTAGTACCTGCGGCCTGAAGCTGTTGGTTGTGATGAACCGAGTATCGGCACCCGTGCACCGCTGCCGGGCAAGTAAGAGGGCAGGTCTTTGGCGGCTCCGTCGCGTCCAGGAGAAGTCCAGTCGCGCCTTCTGCGTTGGCCATCCGGTGTCGCTTCGGCTCGGAGATGTCCGGCTCGGAAAGGCGTTCAAGGCCCTCGCTCCGTCGCCTACGGACAAGTAGCTGCACCGGGCCATCGTCAAAACGGGTCGCCTCGAGACGGTGGACCTGAAGGTGCTGCCGATCCATCATCGTCTGGTGGATCAGGTGCGGGCGCACGTGCTGCCGTGCATACTGGCGTACCGCGTGTGGTGGCACATGCGGCAGGTGCCGGCACCAATCGTGTTCGACGACGACGAAGAGGGAACGGGCGAGGCGGACGTCGGTAGTGGCCGAGGGCCAGCGGTCGGCGCGAGCCGAGGCCAAGGCCCTGAGGAAGCAGACCGCCGACGGCGAGCGGGTGCACAGCTTCCCGATGCTCTTGGCGGACTTGGCGACGCCGGCGAAGAGTAGCGTTCGGTTCCAAGGCTTGGAGACGGCCAGAATGACCGACCGTCTACGCCCAACCGACGCCGCTCCAGAAACGCGCGCTGGGACTGTTGGACAGGGCAACCGGAATACGGGCAGCCAGGGGAAGCTCAGCATCGCGAGAACTCCCGCAACCACGGCCGATTACGCGTTTTGCAGGCGTGGGACTTCGGCTTGAACCGGCCTTCGAGAAGGCCGGTTTGCGGTGCAAAGGCGAAGAATTCTGGGGGAAAACACCCGTAAAGCGCGCGGATTCGAGCCCGGGCGCCGGCAGTTCGCGTGCGGATTGGCCCGCGGCTGACGGGGAGTCGTGATGCTTGAGGGGCAGATTGTGCGCCTTATCGGACTTGGGAGCGATTACGCCCCAAAGCCGATTAACTTGAAGGGTCTTCGATGCCGATAACTAACAGGCTAGAATGAAGATGCGGCTGTTGGCAACGCGGCGACGGCGCGCGTCTTTCCTTGTCGCCTTCGGGAGGTGTGGTGCCGCAAGGCACCGGATCGCTGGTGGAGTCGGCGACAGTCGCGAGCCGAGAGGGGCACAGCAACGAGCAATGCCTGTCGTTGCGGCCTCGAAGGGGCTGGCCGAGCAGCTTCACGCAAGCGCCTTCCTCGGCCGACCTAGGTGGCAGTAATGGCATTCTTCATACCCACTGCGGCAGCCGGTAACGGGCTGGTACTCGCCACGTTTGGCAAGTCCGGCGAGATCATGGGATTTTTCTATCCGCAGATCGACTTTGCCCAGAACATCCGTGAGGCCATGCCGGCGATTCGTCTACCTGGTCAGGGCAACCGCTTCTTGTGGTGTTTCGACGAGTCATGGCGTGTGGCCCAGTCGTTCGAACCTTCGAGCAACGTGCTGATCACGCGGCTGGCACATCGGGAGATGGATCTGTCGCTGGAAATGACCGACGTGCTTCCACCCAACGAGCACGCTCTGCTTCGACGCGTGGTGATTACCAAGTCTTCGAGCGTGGGCCCGGTTCAATTCGTGCATTATTTCAAGCTCGCGGTCGGCGACGCGCTCGATCGCAACTGCGTCTTCTACTACCCACAGCAGAATCTCACGGTGCAGTTTCTTCGGGACATCGCGATTGCCGTTGGGGCCACGGAGGCGTTCCGCTGCCGTTGCGGCTCGTACCGTGACGGCAGGCCATCGGAGACGAAGGCAGCGATGGCGGCAGGCGACTACGGGGCATTTGACCTGTCGATCGGGCGGGTCGATTTTGTGATCGGTTTTGAACCCGTGGTGGGCGATCGCTGGCAAACGATGCTGGTGATGGCGGGCGGATCAAGCCCTGAAACGGCGATGGCGGCCGCGGACCGGCTGACGCGCGTGCCGTTCGATGAGGCCGTGGCAGCGGCGGACCGGCGAGTTTCTGAGGAGCTCAGCGCGGCCGGAACGTGTCCGGTGCCGGAACTAGCGGACGCGTTCGATCGGGCGGTCATCTCGCTGCACGACCTGTACAGCCAGTCACAGGGGACGTTCATTGCGGCGCCGGAGTTTGACCCGGGCTATGAGCTATCGGGGGGCTACGGCTACTGCTGGCCGAGGGATGCGACGGTTTGTGCATTGGCCGCGCAGGATATCGGCCGCGGCGACATGACCCGCCGCTTCTTCGAGTGGTGCACCCACACTCAAATGACCAACGGCCACTGGTACCAGCGATACTGGACGAGTGGCTCACCCGGGTCAGTGTGGTGCATTCACGAGGACAAGATTCAACTCGATCAGACCTGTGCGATCCTGCATGCCGCCGGGCAATTCAGCCGGGTACTTGGGAGTGAGGCGGAGTCTTTTCGCGAGAGTTTTCGTCCGACCGCGGTGGCCGCCACGCGGGCGATTCTTGACTACATAGGCGAGGATGGCCTGCATTGCCCCTCGATCGACTTGTGGGAGAACAGTGTTGGGAGTTTTGCATACACGCAGGCAGGCGTGATCGCGGCCCTGCGCGAGGCAGACGAGGTTTTCGGCCTGGAGCCGTCTCGCACGGGGCCGGCGGCCAGAGGGGTGCTGCGCGACAAGCTCATCAAGACCTTCTGGCAGCCCGATCGCCAGCGGTGGCTTCGCCGAATCACTCCGGAGGGGCACCCTGATGCGACGCTCGACTCTTCGGCCATGGGGCTGATTTATCCGTGGGCGGTCCTGAATCTGAGTGATCCCCACGACCGTGGGCTGGCAATGGCCACGTTGAACGGTATTGCCCAGGATCTGCGTTCAGATGTCAAAGGGGGCGGAGCCATTCTTCGATTTGCGGGTGAGTCTTACATGGGCGGAGGGCCGGGCTGCGTCAACACCATCTGGCTGGCGCTATGCCGGCTGCTCGCGGCACGGACGGCCGGCAGCATCGACGAGAAACGGCAGCAGATCGAGCTGGCAATGGAGCACCTGCGGGTCGCGTTGGCCAACACCAGTCCCACAGGTCAACTGCCGGAACTGATTCCGAAGATTCTCTTTGAGTATTGGGCCGCTCCACACGCCTGGGCGTGTTCGCTGCTGATCGAGGCGGTGAAGGTGCTGCGCGCACTGGTCGGCGAGCGTGTGGCCCCTTTCGACGCCGCCCGCGCCCGCGTTAGGAGGCGGGCTCCTTCACACTGATCGGTTATCGGCATGCTGAGGCGAAAGCCCGATTGCAAAGCTCTCTCGCCGGAGCGATTCCCCCGGATATAATGCAGGTGCGGAGGGTGCGGGCGCGCTGTGCCGCGTTGAGGGCATTGGCGATCCGCGACCAGAGGCCCAATCCGGTGTCGACGATGAAGGAAGTGACAAGAGTAGTACGCGAGTTCCTTCTTCTGGCCGTCGTCGGGGTGAGCGTCGGCCTGATTGCCAACGCGCTCAATCCGAACGGGTTGTCGCTCAGGAGGAACTACTTCACCAAGCCGGTCGTTAGCAGAGGCTCCGCCCGCCCGTACAGCGGTCCTGGAACGAACCACGGCACGCAGACAGGTCCGGCCTCTCGAGCGGCGGACACCCAGATGACAGCCTCCGGCGGCGGAGGTGAAACGGGGGGCCGCAACACGGCGAAAACGGGCACAGACCCGTCGGAGCAGATGACGGAAGACGAAATGGTCCAGCGGCTGAGAGACCTCGGTTTCCAGGCCCTGTACCACCATGAAGTGGTTGACATCTTCAGCAGCCCCTATCGGGCCGACGGTCTGTACGTCATCATCGACGCCCGTACGGAGCAGCACTATCGCAGCGGCCACATTCCGGGGGCCTACCACCTGGATCACTATTACCTTGATCGGACCGTGGGCAAGGTGCTGGAGGCATGCAGAATGGCGGACAAGATCGTGGTCTACTGCAACGGCGGCGTTTGCGAAGACAGTGAGCTGGCGGTTGGCGATCTCCTGGAAAGGGGCATCCCGTTCGACAGGCTGTATATCTATGCGGGCGGCTTTACGATGTGGGCGGGTGATGGAATGCAATACGAGGTCGGGGAGCGCAACAGCGGCGAACTGGTCTGGGACGTGCCTGCGAGCGGCGGGCAGGCGTCCGAAGGGGCAGCGAAATGAACTCTGAGCCGGGCCTGATTCGGCGACTCTATCGCAGCGGCGCGCTGATGGTTTTTTGCCGGCTGGCCATCGGCTTGCTGTTCGTTTACATGGGCTTCAAGAAGGCCATGGATCCGGTGACTTTCCTCAAGCTTGTCCGCGAGTACGAAATGTTTCCGGACAACATCTGGTGGCTGTTGAACTTCACTGTCGCCACCCTGCCGTGGGTGGAAATCCTGTGCGGGCTGTTGTTGCTCCTGGGCATTGCCCACCGCGGCACCGCCTTGCTGGTGATGGTCATGCTGTCGGTCTTTACGCCGATGATCTGGCTGCGGGGCCTGGGCATCCACGATGCCGAGCACATCCCGTTCTGCCGGATCATCTTCGACTGCGGGTGCGGGGCGGGCCCGGTCAACTTCTGCTGGAAGATGGCTGAGAACATTGCCTTATTCCTGGCGGCCGCGTTGATTCTGTTCTCGCGAATCCATCGGTTTTATCTGCGCGTCGAGTTTGTCCGGTAAGACCCTTCGGGCCGGGTGCTGTTGTCGGTGAGTCGAGTGTTGCAGCGGCGGCCGGCCGCGGCAACCCCCTTCGAGGAGGCGAAATCCGCCGACCTTGTCGGTCGCTCATCTCGCCCGGGACGGCGAGGGTATCATGGGCGGTCGCAAGCACTTGCAGGACCGATTCCGGCATGGACAATGAAGCCGGCCTGATGCAAAGGAGTAACCGATGTTCAAGCGACTCGCCGTATGTCTGTCATGCATGTGCTGCCTCGACCTGACCGCCCCATCGCTCGCCCAGAATACTCGAGCGACTCCGGCCTATCGGCAGATGAAGTCTTACCTGGATGCCATCCCAGCCATCGACACGCATGACCACATCCGGCCGTTCGATCGGCTGAGCTCGGATGCCCAGCCAGGTTCCAATGAGGAGGCGATGAACCTTCGTGCTCTTCTGCAGCATTGCTATTATGCGTGGTTCAATCCGCTGGCGCCGCGTCCGGCGGGGATGTCGTTCGACGACTGGTGGAGCAAGGCCAGGAACAATTTCGACAACGGCCGGGCGACCACTTTCTATCGCTTCTTGCTGCCGGCCTTCCAGGACCTTTACGGCGTCGATTTCGACCGGATCACGGACGACCAGGCCCGCGAACTGGACCGCAAGATTGTCGAAAACTACCGCGATCAGCGCTGGCTCTACGAAGTGGTTACGGAGCGGGCCAACATCGAGGTCATGGTGGTGGATCGGTATTGGGCGCCGCTGGAGATGCCTTCGGATTATCCGTTTGCGGTTTCGGTGCTGAACATCAACAGCCTGATTCGGGGGTTCCATCCCTCGGAATACCGCGACCAGCATTCAGATCCGTATTGGTACGCAAAGGAGCACGGGTTGAAGGCCGATTCTCTCGACGACTATGTCGGCGTGCTGGACGCGATGATCGCTGACGCGAAGCAGCGCGGGCTGCCGTGCCTGAAGAACACTCTGGCTTATTCGCGAACGCTGGAGTTCCGCAACGTGGCCAAGGAGCGGGCGGCAAAGGCTTTCGGCCGGCCCCGGGCGGAGCTGAAGCCCGATGAGATTCGCGATTTTGAGGATTTCGTGATCTGGCGAATCTGCGAGCTGGCCGCCAAGCACGACCTGCCGATCCAGATCCACACCGGCCAGGCCCGCATCCAGGGCTCGAATCCGATGCTGCTGGTCGATCTGATCGAGGCCAACCCGAAGACGAAGTTCGTCTTGTTTCACGGCGGGTTTCCGTGGGTCGGCGAAACCGGCGTGATTGTGATGCGTCACACGTCACACGTGTGGGTCGATTCGGTCTGGCTGCCGACGCTGAGCTACACGATGGCCAAGCGGGCGTTTCACGAATGGCTCGAAGTCATGCCGTCAGACCGGATCATGTGGGGCGCCGATTGCGGTCATGCGGAGGGCATTTACGGAGCGACTGAACTGACGCGGCGTTGCGTTGCCGAGGTGCTGGTCGAGAAGGTTGCGGCCGGCGATTTGACCGAAGAGCACGCCAGGCGAATCGGCCGGCAGATTCTCCGCGAGAATGCCCTGACGCTTTTCCCAGTCCTCAAGCAGCATCTCTGGAAGCACAAAGGCAAGAGGATGACGCCGGACCCGGCCGCGACAGGATCGCACGGCAACCAGTAGGCATGTTGATGTTTTCCCGAGCGGGAGGCGGATGTGATCGGGATTCTGCCATGTGCGGCGCTATTGCTTATCGTGGGCGTGCCGACGGTACTGCTCGTCATTCTGATCACGAGGAGGGGAGGCCGGCACGTTGGTGAGCCGGCGTGCGGCAAATGCGGTTACGCGGTGCGCGGCTTGCCGACGTTCACTTGCCCCGAGTGCGGCTCGGATCTGCGCGAGGCGGGGATTGTTACGGAAGGGCAATCCTCGATGCCGCCGGCCGTGCGCGGGTGGCTCCTGGTGCTGATCTGGACTTTGATCCTGCCGATTCCGGCCTTTCTGGTTACCGTCCTGATCGGCCATGCGGCCCCGCGGCTCGATTCGACAACAGCACGAAAGACGCTCGAGAAGCCGCGGTCGAACGCCTATCAGCGAATTGAACTGGTTCAGCATCGGGTCAGGCGAGACAACGCGATAATCTCCAACGATTTGACGATCATGCTTGTGCCTTCTCAGGGTGAACTCCTTGAGTTGGATTTTTCCTCTAAAGACCGCCATTACGCCTATCGGCGACAGTCCGGAGAAAAGGTGCAGGTCGACGCCGGTCTTGATGCGATGGTGGTTCTCGACTGGATGGCCCAGGCGGGCGTCGATATTGAAGACCAGCAGGTCAAGAGCGAAGCCGCGGAATTGGCCTCGATGATCCAGACCGCTTCCGCCGGCCTGGTGAGCGATCTGCCGCACAGACAGTTCTTGTCCGACGGAGCGTCTTCATCTTCATACGTTGGTCCGCCACAATGGGTGCCGGTCGTTGCCGCGGTCTTCTGGCTCGCCGTCTGGTTGTCGGGGTGTTGGAGGTTCTGGAAGATCGGCGCCAGGAAGCAGGGATGTACGGTTTAGCCATTTTACGCTGCCGCGCAGAGCGTGAATTGCAGCGTATTCAA
>Ga0116146_1001708_pt1 | contig 21549 bp, 10 predicted proteins | sample AD_JPNHG2_MetaG_FD_89748 | JGI IMG/M metagenome (GOLD analysis project Ga0116146, IMG submission 89748) | Active sludge microbial communities of municipal wastewater-treating anaerobic digesters from Japan - AD_JPNHG2_MetaG | ecosystem: Engineered > Bioreactor > Anaerobic > Digestate | place...
ATTATTCTCTTTAGAACTTTGCAATGAAAAAGAACTGGGGATTATTCGTAGCACACTGTAGTAGTGACAGGAAGCGAATAATTTTCTGGGGGCAAATGAAAAAGGGAGTAGTTCGGATTTTTCAGAGGGAATGTTCCAGAAATTTTTCTTTAATGGTGTATTTCCATCTTTTAAATAGTCACTCGTCGGTCTCCCCATCCGCAATTCCCATGTGACGTAAACGTAAATATGTAGAATTAATTAGTTAAAAAATTATTATTTTTATTATTTATAAAAATAAAAATAAAATATTTAAGAAATGGTATGCAATATAATTCCACACATGTCACCCGTAGCCCGCCGCACCATCCTCCCCTTCACGGCCATTGTCGGGCAGGAGAAGATGAAGAAGGCCCTCCTCCTCAACGCGGTCAACCCCCGCATCGGCGGCGTCCTGATCCGGGGCGAGAAAGGGACCGCGAAGTCAACGGCGGTGAGGGCGCTTGCCGAACTCCTGCCCGAGATAGAGGTCGTCAGGGGCTGCCCGTTCCATTGTGACCCGCACGACCCCCGGGAGATGTGCGAGGACTGCGCGGGAAAGTTTTCACGGGGAAATACCCTCGAGGCAGAATGGCAGAGGGTCAGGGTGGTCGACCTTCCCCTCGGCGTCACTGAAGACCGGCTGGTGGGGACGATCGACATCGAGTGTGCGATCAAGGAGGGGCGGAAAGTCATCGAGCCCGGGATCCTTGCCGCGGTCAACCGGGGGATTCTCTACATCGACGAGGTGAACCTCCTCGATGACCACATCGCCGACGTGCTCCTCGACTCGGCGGCGCTCGGCGTCAACGTCGTGGAACGCGAGGGAATCTCGTTCTCCCACCCGTCACGGTTCATCCTGATCGGAACGATGAATCCCGAGGAGGGAGAGATCCGCCCCCAGCTCCTGGACAGGTTCGGGCTCCAGGTCTCGGTGGAGGCGATCGAGGACCCGGAGCAGAGGATGGCAATCGTCAGGAACGCCGAGGCGTTCGACGCGGACCCCGGCAGGGTCGCAGGGGAGTTTTCGGCGGCGCAGGAGGCTCTCCGGGCAACCATCATCCGTGCAAAGGAGATCCTCCCGCAGGTGACCGTGCCGGAAGACATTTTGCGGGCGCTCGTGGAGGCATGCCTTTCGCTCGGCGTCAAGACGCACCGGGCCGAGATAGCGGTAACGCGGGCAGCACGAACGATTGCGGCTCTCGACGGGAGGACGGAGGTGACGCGCGACGATGTCCGGGAGGCGATGGAATACGCCCTGCCCCACCGGATGCGGCGCAAACCCTTCGAGGAGCCCCGCCTCGACCCCGACCAGCTGGACTCTGCCATGAAGAATGCGGACGAAAACCGGCGGCAGGAGGAGAATAAGGAGACCTCCCGCGGAGAGGAGAAGGGCAAGGCTCCTCCACATCCCCCGGGACAGGGGGGAGAAGAGAGCGGACAACCCCGGCAGCAGCAACCGCGATCCTCCGAAGGAGAGGGCAGGGAGAGGGTCTTTGGCATCGGTGACCCGGTCGATACTCGCCAAATCTCCCTTACCCGGGACCGGGACAGGGAGAGGAGAAAGAGACTGAACGGGCGGCGGATAGAGACTTACTCGTCCGGCAGGAACGGGGCGACCATATCCTCCCGCCTGCCGGAAGGCTCGGGGGACCTGGCACTCGACGCCACGGTCAGGGCAGCAGCACCGCACCAGCACGCAAGAACCCGGGGGGAGCTTGCCATTGCCATCAGGGAAGAGGATATCAGGGAGAGGGTCCGCGTGGGAAAGGTCTCGGCATCCTGCGTGTTTTTGGTCGATGCGAGTGGTTCCATGGGGGCAATGAAACGCATGGAAGCTGCAAAGGGGGCCATATTGTCCCTGTTGCTCGACTCCTACCAGCATAGGGACCGCATCGGCATGGTCGCGTTCCGGAAGGACCGGGCCGAGATCGTTCTCCCCCTCTCGCACAGCGTGGACCTTGCCCAGAAGAGCCTGGCCGATCTTCCCACCGGTGGAAAGACCCCGCTCTCTGCGGGTCTCTGGAAGGCAATCGAGGTACTCGAACGCGAAAAGCAGAAGAACGGCGAGGCGGTCCCTGTCCTTGTCCTCATCTCGGATGGGAGGGCAAACGTTTCGTCCGGGGGAGACATCCGGGCGGAAATCCGCAAAGCTGCGCAGATGCTCCGGGAGCGGAGTATCCACACGGTCGTCATCGACACCGAGGAGACACGATCATCGTTTGTGAAGATGCACCTTGGATACTGCCGCGAGGTTGCTGAGGTGGCGGGAGGGCGGTATTACCCTGTCAGTGACCTTTCACCTGCCACAATCCGGGACATATCGGGGGCAGAGATTGCAGGACTCTTCTCCGGCACGCGGTTTTCAGCTGCCTGAATGCCTGCCGGAGTGACTGTTACCACCTGCGGTAATCCGGAAAGGAAACGAATGAGCGGGAGGGGCGCTGTCCGACCTCACAATAAACTGGTTTGACCGGGGCACGGAACTTGGTCCGGTGGCAGAAACGGAAGCAGGGATCACTACGGGGCATCACGAACATCTCCGGTGAAGGTCTCTTCCTTTCCGGGACGGACGGTCCGCAGATCGAGGCATTCGTTCTGTGCATGGAATGCAGCGGGGAAGAATACCCGGATCTCCGATGGGGTGATGAAACTCCTCCCATGATATCCCCGGCAGGAATGCATGGGGGGGCAGGGGGTGATACCATTCAAAAGAGATTGGGGGGCGTGCAGGGCGGTCACCCCCATGGTATCTGACAATTCCCTCCTCTGACCAGCCATTCTGGCATACCTCCTCCGGGAGGGGGAATTCAGATGCCTTCTGCCATGCACGACCCTGGTTCTCCTGACTCGGTTATGTGGTGTATGTCCGTTGCTTTTCGATTCCTTGACGGGGTATCCCGCCAGTCGGGCAAAAGTGCCTGGTGGTGCACTCTGCCCGATAAATATACTCACCTTTTTGTATTAAATTTTTTTATTTTTGTATTATTTTATCTTACTTATTTTTATTTATTAAATATCCAATCCCTGCCGCAGGACGATGGTGCGGTAATGCACTATCAGTTCTCCTTTGCTAAAGGAATATACTGATACCCGGAAGGGAGAACGATCCCATCATCTGGAGAAAAGAAATAACTGTTCTTTCCTCAAAAGAAAAAAATGTGAGTTTCTTCCTGGTCGGAAAAATGATAGTCGGGGGTTTCACCATGGCAGTCGGAAAGAGGGGATAGCGAACACGACTGAGGGTACAGAGGCACTTCCGGCGCTGTTGCTCACCCGCAGGTTTACCCTGTAGAACCCTGCCCGGGTATATGTGTGAGTCGGGTTTGCCTCTGTCGATGTCGTGCCGTCTCCGAAGTTCCAGAGATAGGAGGTCACGTTACCGGTCGAGAGATCCGTGAACCGGACTGTAAGGGGAACAATCCCGCTCCGGGGTGAGAGTGTGAACCGGGCGACGGGTGGTTTTTCCGGTGCAGTCACCGTGATGTATGCTTCCCTGACCTTCTCCGTGGTCCCGTCAGGCCCTCTCACCCGCAGACGGACCGAATAGACACCGGGTTTACGGTATACGTAGGTTGGGTTCTTCGCGAGGCTGTCCACCTGTCCGTCGTTCTGGAAATCCCACATCCGCAGCGTGACCGGCCCGGTGGAGAGGTCGGTGAACTGGACGGAGAGCGGCGCGGTGCCGGTCAGGGGTGATGCCGAGAAGTCTGCAGCCGGTCCTGGCTGGGAGAGCACGGTGATGTATCCGGTTCTCTCCTTTATATTATCTCCACCGGGTCCGGAGACAGTGAGCCGGATATCATAGGTCCCGGGGTCGGAGAAGGAGAATGCGGGATTGGATTCGGTGGAGAACTGGGTCCATGTACCATTCCCCGACCGGTATTGCCAGGTCCGTGCGGTAATGTTCCCGGTGGAGAGGTCGGTAAACTGGACGGAGAGCGGCGCGGTGCCGGTCAGGGGTGATGCCGAGAAATCTGCTGCCGGGGGTTCTTCCGCGTATCCAAGGACCAAAACAGCCCCGGCGGCGACCATGTTGTCACCGCTTCCTGATACCATCACGCTCCGGTAGAGGGCCGTGTTGTCGCCACCAGCCATGTCACCGGTGACGTTGAACTCTTTCAGCGTCACCTGGGACCCCGCCTCGAAACCTCCCGAGAGGTCACCATGTGAATTGCCGTTGAAAATGAACGCACTCTTGCCTGCCTCGTTTGCCGAGTAGAGGAATGCAATAACCCTTGCTTCCTGCAGGCCGTCACCGGAAGCGCCCTGGAACGGGATGTACGATGTTGCCTCCTCGTCGGAGACGAACCGGGACGTCCCGGCATACAGGAGGTCGCATTCCTCGTTGATCAGGACCTTCCTTTGGGGCTCTCTCTCATCGGCATAGACCACGAGGAGGAGGCTCCCGTAGAGGCCGTTCGAATTCCCCTCCTCCGCGGTTACGACGAGATGGTTCCCTGATTTTGAAAAGAACGGCGTCACGTTGTAGACAAACACGCCCGAGGGGTAGTTGTAGGTCCCGTATCCCTTCCTGTCGGTATATGTCACGTCCGGTGTAATGGTCTCATCGTTGAAGCGGGCGGTCCAGGAGGGTTTGCCTCCCGGCGTCTGGTCAAACGTATATCCCTGGTAGAGCCGTGCATGGAGGATGGTTGCATTTTCAGGGATGTGCAGGTCGGAAACAGTCCAGTTCGTGGCAGATCCGGTCCATCCTGTCGATCGGTACGCCGAGTCTCCGGTCGACACCGCGAGGTTAATCCGGCCTTCGAAGGTTGCAACCGTGCCGATGTCGCTTCCCCCCGTATACCTCTTGCCCTTGTACCCGTTGTTCGCAACGACTCTCGTCAGGTCAGCGCCGTTATTGGTTCTGTCAATTTCAGGGATATCACCGTCAGGGTCTGCCTCGGCGGTAATCATAACGGTATCTCCTGCCGTCCTGAGAATTGTATCGGTGATAGTTGCAGTCCCGTTGGCCCCGGCTGCAAGACCGGGAAGGGATGCAGTGTACAGGGCTCCGGACACGTTGAACCGGACTGAAAACGGACCAGCAGCCCCGGTCCCGTTGTTAAGGACGGTGGCACTGATCGCATTGGGTTCGCTCGCGAAGAGCTCATTCCCGTTCGTGGAGATCCCGGTAATAACGAGATCAGGGAGGGGTGTCCCCGTCACGGAAATGTAGCCCTGTTTCTCCATGGTGTCCGTTCCTCCCGGACCCGTCACGGTGAGGTTTACCGTATAGGTCCCTGGTGTCGTGTATGTCCAGACCGGGTTTTGTTCCCTGCTGTCTATAATCCCGTTACCATCGAGGTCCCATGCGTACGATGTGATGATCCCTGTCGAATTGTCGGTGAATTGGACCACCAGGGGTGCCGGGCCCGCAGTGAGATTCGCTGAAAAATCCGCGTGTATCGCATCATCCTGGTATTCCACGACGAGAAACGCGTGGCTTGCAGCCAGAAGAGGTGTCGATCCGGCGGTGCTGCGGATGCCCGCCTCGTTCCCATCCACAAGGAGGGACGACTTCACGTCACGGGTATCGACGGCCACCTGCGTCCCTGACGAGGAACCGTAGTCCCAGACGTTCGTGGCCACCGTGGCACCATTCCAGAGGAGGTCACCTTCGGGGCCGTTCCCGGCCGGGACGAAGGTAGTCAGGTAGGCATGGGTGGCATCACCGGGAGCAAGAACCATCCCGGAGAAGGGAAGGTATGCTGTTGCTTCCTCGGGTGTCGTCGCGTATCCCGTGTCGTCCGCACCGAGAATATCAAACCCTTCGTTGAGGAAGATCTGCCGCCGCGGCTCGCCGGCCTTCTCATAGACCACAGCAAGGGTGAGGCCGTACACGGCCAGGTTACTCCCCGCATTATCCTTGTGGACAATGGCAGTGTTTCCGCCGGTCGAGAAGTAATCCGTTACGTTGTAAGCGAGCAGACCATAGACGTAATTGGCATATCCACCGAAGTTGCTTTTGTCGTTATACCAGGTCTCGTAGGGGATGACATTTCCGTTGAAGGTGATGCGGAACTGGTCCGGCACTTCGTTTGAGTTGTCCCAGGTATACGGGACAAAGAGCCGTGCCTCCTTCACTGTTGCCCCCGGGGGGAGCGCGAGGTCTCCCGTTGTCCAGGTGACGGTATAATCGTTCCATGATGCACCGCCAATGCCGCCGGGTTTATATGCACTGTTCCCGCTCGAGTGGAGAATGCCACCGTGGAGGTCAAAGGTTCTCGCGGTTACAATATCGTTCTTTCCCGTCCAGTAACGGGCACCCTTGTAGCCGTTGTAGATAACGGTCTTCGTCGTGCTGGTCTTCGCGTTGTTCCCCTCATTTGTCTCGATGAATAGGTTATCAGGATCGACGGTAGCTGTGTATGTCACCATCTCCCCGGCAGTATTCCGGATGGTCGTATCTACTACTGGAACAGTGATGCTCTGTCCCGCCGCAATGGGGGGTACTGTACTGTAGCCTTCGAATCCATCCGACGATAAAACACGGACTGTTGTCTGGCCGGAACTGCCGGGGCCGTTATTCCTGATAGTGACGCGGACCGTGTTGGGCTCCCGTGCAAAGACATTTCCAGTCACCGGATTCACGAGGGTGATTTCGAGGTCCGGAGAGGGTGTTGGTGCGAGGGATACGGAGAGTATGGCGAGAGGTAACTTGTAAAACTGTCCGACACGGTCATAGGTGAGGTCATTGATTGCCCCCGGCTCGATGAGATCCGTTACATCCCATGAGTTATACCCTGCATATGCTCCCTGGACATTCCACCCGGGAGGGACGGTGGATGCCGAAGGATCGGCCGGAAGAGGATCACCACACCATGTGTAGAAGCCGTCGGTACTGGCCAAATGGTTGACCGTGAGGGTTGCGGACTGAACAGTCCCGGATAGACCAGAGAGGTTGAATGGCGTTACTCCCGTGTAGGGCATCCCATGGTCATCAGCATAGTAGGAGTCCACATCGTGCCCCTGATTGATCCAGTAATAGACCTGGTCTGTATCCCTGTCATTGTATGCGACAACGAGTGTCAACATCTTGACACGGCCGTCGAAACTTGCATCCACTTTCTGAGTGACCACGCGGGCAGAAGGTGTCCGTGAAGAAATCACCTGCGAAACATCGTACCACATCAGGTAGTCACTCGTGACCCTGGTACAGTGATCATTGACTGCGATGGTCCCGCTCCCTCCTTCGCCGGGATACGTGTATCCTCCCGGGGTGTCGAGGCTCTCATTGCCAATCTCAGTCTCGAAAGTCCCGTCCCCATCCCCGTCGAAGAAGATGGTGGCAGTCCCCGCGTAATTGTTCTTCATGTGGCCGGCATAGACAGCAACGTAGAGCCTTGCCCACTCAATATCCACTCCTTCAGGTAATTGCGTAAACGTCCTGGTCACATCGGAAGGTCCCCAGGCAGGGGGTTCTGCATCTACATAGAGTCCACCGGACACGACACCCGATCGGATGGTAGAGAGCGGAGTTCCCCCGACGTATCCGTCTGCCGAAACAGCAGGAAAAATCGCGAGGAACACAAAGATCACAATAACTGTTGCAAGATGTGAATAGTAGGCTGAATCGAGAAGGTCTTTATTCATATAAATGCCACCTTTGTTTTTAACATCTGAATATTTCATACATGGATATAAATACTTATCAGGAATTCGCGACGGGAAAACCTGAATCCCGATGCAACGACGAGCGTCGCCATGTTTGCCTTTTGCCGGGATATCACACAGGGAAAACACACAATTGCTTTCGGATAAAGCAACCTATTCCAGGGGAAATGAGAAAGAAGATAAAAAAATTCGGGAATAAAATGGGCCTTTTCTCACCACCACTGGGTGCTCACAACGAAGACCATTCCCCTCGCCGTGTCACTGCCTGCAGTGTTCGATACCCTGAGCTGGACAGTAAAGAGACCAGAACGGGTATAGGTATGGACCGGGTTCTGCTCGGTGGACGTGGCCCCGTCTCCAAATGTCCAGAAGTAATCCGTTGGATTATAGAGGGAGCGGTCCCTGAATGATACGGTCAGTGGTGCTCTCCCGAGTACCTTGTCCTGGGAGAAGAGTGCAATTGGTTTTCGAACCGGATTGACCGTTATATAGTTCGCCCTGGTAACTGTATTACTCCCGGCCGCGTTGGTCACCGTGAGGCGGATACTGTAAGACCCTGTCTCGTTGAAGGTAAACGAGGGGTTCTGCGCGGTCGAGAACTGGACCCAGGTGCCCGAACCCTTACTGTATTCCCACTTCCAGGTCACGGGGTTATTCATGGAGGTGTCCGTGAACTGCACAGTCAGCGGCGATCCACCGCTCGTGGGGCTTGCGACGAAGTTTGCCACCGGCTTGGGCAGTCTGGTGACGATGATATAATTCATCCTGGTAACTGTATTACTCCCGGCCGCATTTGTCACCGTGAGGCGGATACTGTAGAACCCTGTCTCATTAAAGGTGAACGAGGGGTTCTGCCCGGTCGAGAACTGGACCCAGGTGCCCGGATTCTTTCGGTACTCCCATTTCCATGCCGTCGGGTTGTTCGTGGAGAGGTCGGTGAACTGGACGCTCAGGGGCGCATAGCCGGAAGTGGGTGTGGCAGTAAACGCCGCGACCGGTTTCACCGGCGCGGTTACCGTGATGTAGTTCGCCTTCACCTTTTCATCGGTGCCATAAGGCCCGGTGACCGTGACCTTCACCGTGTAGGTGCCGGTCGCGGAATAGGTCCAACTGGCGGTTGGAGTTGCCGAAGTGTAATCCGTTGTCCCGTCGTTGTTGAAGTCCCATGCGTAGCTCGTGATCGTTCCTGTGGATGACGATGCATCGAACGCGACCATGAGCGGGGCGGTGCCGGAGAGAGGCGAGCCGGTGAAGGCTGCCACTGGGGGAGGTACAGAGACGATCTCGCCCGTCGCCGTCAGCGTGTTCCCGGCGAGGGCAGGAACAGCGAACAGCGCCATAATGAGCATGATGGTGAAGAGGGGGAGGATTCTACTGCCTGATCTCATCTTTTTCATACGAAGCCTCCCGTGAAGGTCAGTGTGATGCTGTAGCTTCCCGGTGCATCGGAAGCCGCGATTGCCTGCTTCACGAAGGCGGTGCCGCTGCCGTCAACGCCGGCCGCTCCGGTCAGGAAATCCGCGAACGACGAGGTCATGGCCTGATAGCCGCTCCCATCCGTCTTCGAGAGCTGGAACGGGTTCGCGAGGTTCACCGTACCAGTGCTCATATATCCGCCGTTGTTCGCGGATGCGGTGACCGACCAGGCCGTGCCGCCCGTGACGTCCACGCTCACCGTGCTGCTGCCGGTCTCGTCAACACCGGCCTGCATGGTACCGAAGTCGATCGATTCGGGAGATACGGTCACGGTCATGGAGATGGCACCGACGGAGATGATGTTCAACTTCGTCTCGGTGTCAGAGTAGTCCGGGCCGGTTGCCGTGACGCGGACAGACCAGGTGCCATCACTGAAGGTGAACGATGCATCCTCTGTGGTCGCAAACTGGGTCCAGGTCGTGCCGTCAGCGCTGTACTCCCACTTCCAGGAGGTCACTGCCCCACCGGAGTTGGTCGCATTGAAGTTTACCGTGAGTGGTTCAACGCCGCTGGCCGGGGAGAACGTGAAGTCGACATTCGGTGCCGGCTCCATTACCTGGATATGCCCGGTCTTTGTCTTTGTATCGGATCCCCCAGGCCCGGTTACCGTTAGCGAGACGTCATAGGTCCCGCGGGCGGTGTATGTGTGGCTCCAAGGACCCGGTCCGGAACCGTGGGGAGACCCGTCGCCAAAGTCCATGTCCCAGGTGGTAATCGAGCCGGTCGATGCGTCCGTGAACTCCACCGTGAGCGGCTTATCGCCGGTTACAGGGCTCGCGGGCGTGAAATCGGCAACGGGGGCCGGAGTTGCGTATCTCACGGTGACCGTTGACAGGACTGTCTTGAAGGATTGCCCGGATGCCGGTTCATAAACAAGCGTACTTCCAGAACCGGGGATGATGGAATTCGTGGCCTTCAGATCCCAGATGTTGAAGTCGAAGTAATTCACCGGGGGCACCGGGTCCGCCCAGGACTGGGCCACGCCGTTGAAGGTGTACCGCCCGTCCTTGCTGGACGTGGCGAGGTTTCTCCCGGTGGCATTCGTGAACCCGGCTGTTACTGAGGATGTATCGAAGGTTGTCTGGGTCGTTCCCGAGTTGATCCAGTCATGCCCGTGGTTCACCCAGTACTTCACCTGGTCGGTATCGCCGTCATTGTATGCGACCACGAGGGTGACCGCCTTGAGCCGGCCATCATAGCTCTTCCCCGTAATCTGCTCGGTCCTGATACGGGCAGCCGGATTCGTGGCGGTGATCAGGCCGGTCACGTCGTACCAGGCCTCATAGTCAGAGAAGACCTTGGTCACATGGTCGTTGAGCGGATAGGAATTTCCATTGCCTTCCGCCGCGATGTCGCAGTCCTCCACCCCGAGGGTGGTTTCATAGACTGCATCGCCGTTTCCATCAAAGGAGATGGTCTGGCGGTGCCCGTAGCTGTTGCTGGCAGAGCCGGAGTACGTGGTGACAAAGAGCCGTGCCCACTGGATGTTCCTGACGGCTGACGACGGGATGCTGAAGGGCTGGTCGAACTCACGGAACGTAATTCCGGATGCGGGCTGGTTGCCGAAGGGAACCGTCTGGAAAGCACCCACATAGAGGTCCCCCGACACGGTGCCACTTGCCACCGTGGTCAGCGGTTCACGGCCACCTGAGACGGCGAAGAGGTGGGTCTTTGTCTCGTCATCGCTCATGGCGCCCTTTGAGACCGTGAGCCGGATGTCGTAGGTCCCTGGTGTCGAGAAGCTCTGCGTCGGGCTCTGGACCGTGGAGAACTCTGTCCAGCTGCCGTCATAGTTTCTGTACTCCCACTTCCATGCCGTGGGGTTGCCGGTGGAAGTGTCGGTGAAGGTCACGGAGAGCGGCGCAAGGCCGTTCGTGGTGGATGCGGTGAATTGTGCGACCGGCGGAGCCATCTCGGTCACGGTGATATAAGCCTGCTTCTCCTCGGGATCAGATCCTCCGGGACCGTTCACCGTGAGCCGGATGTCGTAGGTCCCGGCTGCAGTGAAGGTATAAGACGGGTTCACATCCGTCGAGAACTGCGTCCACGAACCTCCGCCGGTCCGGTACTCCCAGCTCCGAGAGGTAATACTCCCGATGGATGCATCCGTGAACTGTACCTCGAGCGGGGCATCGCCGGACGTTGGGGTCCCGGTGAACCCGGCTACTGGTGCCGCCTCCGTGTAGGTCAGGACGAGGAACTGCTGTGCCGCTGCCATGGCTGGCGTTGCGCCTGCCGTGCTTTGGATACCGGCCTCGTTGGTCCCGCTAAGATACGACTTGACATCCCTTGTATCAACGGCCACCTGGGTACCAGAGACCGATCCATAATCCCAGACATTGGTACCGAGGGTGTTCCCGTTGAAGAGGAGAATGCCCTCGGGTCCATTACCGGAGGGGACGAAGGTGATGAGGCTCGCGGATGCCACGTTCGCCGGGTTAATGGATAATCCGGAGAACGGGACGTAGGCAGTCGCCTCTTCCGGCGTGGTCGCGTAGTTATTCTCATCCGCGCCGAGGAGGTCGAACTCCTCGTTCATGAAGATCTGGCGCCGCGGTTCATCGGCCTTCTCGTACACCACCGCGAGGGTAAGACCGTACATGGCAAGGTTGCTTGTCTCCGCATCCTTGTGGATGACGACGCTGTTGCCCCCGGTGGTGAAGTATGGCGTCACATCGTAAGCGAGGAGCCCGTAGACGTGGTTCGCGTACCCGCCGAAGTTGCTCTTGTCAGTATATAAAGTATCGTCCGGTAGAAGGTGCCCGTTGAAGGTGGCGCTGAACCGGTCGGGGACCTCGTTCGTGTTGTCCCATGTATAAGGCACGTAGAGCCGTGCTTCCCGGATTGTTGCGCCTGAGGGGACTGGCAGATCGGCTGCAGTCCATGTCACCGTATAATCGTTCCATGCACTGGCGCCGACACCTCCCGACCGGTAGGTACTGTCCCCGGGCGAGTAGAGCAGGTTGCCGTGCAGGTCGAAGGTCTTCTTCGTCGTGACATCGCTTGCCCCGGCCCAGAAGCGCTTGCCCTTGTACCCATTGTAGGCGACCGTGTAGGTGTTGGCCACGACATTATTGCCCTCGTTTGATTCAGTGACCGTGTTGGACGGATCGACCGTACCGGTATAAGTTAGGGAACCACCGGCGATGTCGCGAACGGTCGTATCCAGTATAGAAACCACGGTCTCCGCATTGCTGGCAAGGGCCGGAACACTGGCAGAGCCTGAGAAACCATCGTTCGAGATGAGGTTCACCGTGGTTGCCGGAGATTCCACACCACCGATGTTCTTCACTGTAATTTTCACTGTGTTGGTCTCCTTCGCAAACGGCGTGTTCGTGACCGGCCGGAGGTCGGTAATGGTCAGGTCTGGGTTTGCGGGAGCCGAAACGGTGATGTACCCGGCTGGTGAGGTATTTGTATTTCCTCCGGGTAACACAGGGTTCGTTACAGTGAGCCGGATCCTATAACTGCCCACTGATATAAAGGTGTAGAAGGGGTGCTGTTCAGTCGAAAACTGAGTCCAGCTCCCTGAACCAAGCCGGTACTCCCATTTCCACGTCGTCGGCGGGCCGGTGGAGAGGTCTGTGAACTGGACATTTAGAGGTGTAGTTCCCGAAAGGGGGGTGGCGCTGAAATCGGCGACGGGGGAGACGTAGCTGGGTGCTTTTTTCACGGCAAGCACAGCTAGCGGGATCTTGTAGAACTGATCGGTTAAGTTATAGGTAAGGTCGTAGATATCCCCGAAAGTCGTTGCAGAGGTCACGTCCCAGATATTGTACCCGAAATACGACCCCTGAAAATTCCCGGTTGCTGGATCCGAATCAATAGGATCTCCCCCCCATGCGTATGTCCCGTCTGAACTCGCCATGTGGTTCACGGTGAGCGTCGCGGACTGGACGGTGCCGGAAAGGCTGGACAGGTCGAAGTTGGTCGAACCTATATACCCCGTGGTATCGTAGTACGTGTCCGTGTCGTGCCCCTGGTTTACCCAGTAGTAGATGGTGTCTGTGTCTCCGTCATTGTAGGCCACGACGAGGGTGATCACCTTGATCCGGCCATCGAAGCTCCCGTCGAGGGCCGAAGTGACGACGTGGGCCTTCGGGGTCTGCGAGGTGATGAGCGACGTCACATCGTACCACATCAGGTAATCGCTCGTCACCCGGTTCATGTGGTCATTGACCTTGACTGGTCCGCTTCCCCCGTCATGGGGAAACGTGTAGGGCACGTTCATCGTCTCGGTGCCGAGCGCCGTCTCATAAGTACCGTCACCATCGCCGTCAAAGCTGATCGCAGCGGTGCCCTGGTAGTTGTTCTGCATATGCCCGCAATAGACAGACACGTACAGCCGGGCCCAATCGATGTCATTCACGTTCGGTATCGTCGCAAAGGTTTTCTCCACGTCTTGGACACCGGGGTCGGAAGGCCACCAGTCGTTGTTCGCATCCACGTAGACCCCGCCGGAGACCGTCCCGCTCTGTACCGTCTCGAGCGGGATGTCCCCAACATACGGGTCCGCGGCCGCCACTCCCGCGAGGCACAGGAGCAGCAGGAGGGCCAGAAATGGCCCCCATTTCTGTTTTTTCGCCAGTCGTTTCATAAGTTATCCCCTATTTTTCCTTGACTGTGAGGGTTCTTTTCACCCTGAAAAGAGAACATGCTCCGGATGCCTGCAGCCATTCGTTCGTCATCCCGTCTCCCCGGGAAAAAGAAGGGAGGATGATAGTTCCGGTGTCGGTAGACTGCTTTCATTATCCTTTCATCTCTCTCCTTCCTTCCCCATCCTGATCAGCAGGAAGAGGGCACAGGCGATCCCCATGATTGCTATCACCCCCTCGAACCCGGGCAGGAAACCCTTGCTCGGGGCGACGGTGGTTGCCTGGGTTGGGGGGCTTCCGGCCTGGAGTGTCACCTTCTTCTCGGCGAGAACTTTGCCGTCCTGCATCTCCACCCGTGCAACGACCTGGTAATTTCCCTTCGGGAGGCCGTTTGCAACCGGTGCGGTGAACGTGACCGACTGCCCCGGCACGATCGCCCGGACGAACGGTTCTGATTTCACCGAGGCGATAACCCTCCCCTGTGCATCGGTGATGGTCACGTTGTGCACCACACCGTAGAAATGGTAGTTCCCGGAGTTCCGGAACGTTGTGGTCACTGCAAAGGGTTTTCCGACTTCGGCCACAGGCGGCTCCACCGCGGTGATCTCACCGGTCTCCCTGACCGTTCCCGCCTTCACGGTGAGGAAGACCGGGATGGCCACCGCCGTTGCGAACGCGGCAGGCGCACCGGAGGCAGAGGGTGCTGGATGGACCAGGATGATCGCGTAGCGTCCCCCGTCTTTTGCATCTGCAGGTACCGATATGGTTGCCACCACCATGGCATGTTCTCCCGGCTTCAGGCTCACCACCGGTTTATCGACGGTAATGAATGGGCGTGCCGAGTAGGTGCTCGTATCGCGGCCTGCCTCGAGGGCCACATAGCTCCCGTCCGCGGGTGCCTGCCCAAATCCCAGCACTTCAATCGCATAGTCGCCGCCCGCCTCATTCTCGCCGATGGAGATTCCTATCGGGGAAGTATAGATCTTCCCTGGCTCGACGTCGAGCGCGATGCGTGCACCCTCCACCTTGAGGGCGAGGACTGGCGACACGAGTAAGGCTCCGGCGATGAGGAGCGCGAGCGTGATCAGACAGATGTGGGTAGGGGTGTTCCGGTTCATAGGGGAATCATTGCTCCGGTCGATAGCATCCTGTAGCGGTTTTCCCGGGGATACCCGGAAAAAGGTGGTTGGGAAGATCGCCTCATCGGTCCCTTCAGGCCATGGAGCCGGTGAAGGTCAGCGTGATGCTGTAGCTTCCCGGTGCATCGGAAGCCGCGATTGCCTGTTTCACGAAGGCGGTGCCGCTGCCGTCAGCCCCGGCCGCTCCGGTCAGGAAGTCCGCGAACGGCGAGGTCATGGCCTGGAAGTTCGTTCCATCTTTCGAGAGCTGGAACGGGTTCGCGAGGTTCACCGTGCCGGTGCCCATGTACCCGCCATTGCTCGCGGATGCGGAGACCGACCAGGCCGTGCCGCCCGTGACGTCCACGCTCACCGTGCTGCTGCCGGTCTCGTCAACACCGGCCTGCATGGTGCCGAAGTCGATGGATCCGGGAGACATGGTCACGTTTATAGAGGACTCACCGACGGAGATGATGTTCAACTTCGTCTCGGTGTCAGAGTAGTCCGGGCCGGTTGCCGTGACGCGGACAGACCAGGTGCCATTACTGAAGGTGAACGATGCATCCTCTGTGGTCGCAAACTGGGTCCAGGTCGTGCCGTCAGCGCTGTACTCCCACTTCCAGGAGGTCACCGCGCCGCCGGTGTTCGTGGCGTCAAAGGCCACCGTGAGCGGTTCAACGCCGCTTGCCGGGGAGAACGTGAAGTCGACATCCGGTGCCGGGGTCTTAACGGTGACCATGTCGGTCTTGGTCATCGTGTCAGAGCTGCTGATACCGGTGATGGTCAGCTTCACTGAATAGACGCCGGGTGTAGAGTAGGTGTAGGTCGGACTGGCAGCCGTGCTGTCCGTGTCGCCGTCATTGTCAAAGTCCCATGCATAGCCGACGACGTTACCAGTGGTCGTGGCAGCGAAGGTCACGTCCAGCGGTGCATCACCCGAGGTCGGGCTTGCGCTGAAGTCGGTGATATCGACCGCACCCTCGGTCTTCTCGACGACGAGGATCAGGTTTTGTGCCTGCATCAGGTCGCCGTCCGTGGCGTCGCGGCTCTGGAGCTTTGCCGTGTTCGCACCGCTGACGAGGTTCGTCAGGGTGAACTCCTTGATGGAGACTGTTTGTGTAGTGCTCTTCGTGGCATCGATGTAGAAGTCATCGTAGTCCGCGTCGTTGAAGATAAACTGGCTCTGCCCGTCCTCGTTCACCGCGGCGACAAAGGCAATGGCCTTTGCGCTGGCCATTCCGGTGATATCAACGCCATTGAAGAGCGCATAGGCGGTTGCCTCGGCATCATTGGTGTTGTAGTTAGCTCTCGAGTAGAGCAGGTCACACTCGTCGTTGATGTAGATCGTCTTCTCGGTTTGGGTGGCAGGGTCCTCGAAGACCACGACCATATAGGTCGGGTACAGTGCGACGTTCAGGTTCGATCCTGAAGACAGGCTCCAGGTGTTGGTACCTGCCTTGTTGAAGGTACTCGTAACATCATACATTACGAGTTCTGACGGGTAGTTGTAGCCACCGTAGCCCTTCCGGTCAGTGTAGGTTGCCGTCGGGGTGACAGTCGCGCTGTTGAAGGTTGCCGTCCAGAGGGCGCTTGCCCCGGTCGTCTGGTCCCAGTTGGTGGACTGGTACAGCCGGGCAGAGACGATGGTGGCACTGCTCGGGATGATCAGATCAGCCGAGCTCGGCCCTGCGGTGAAGCTTGCGGAGTAGCTCATCCAGTTCGCAGACTGGTATGCTGCGTTCCCGGTCGAGTACACCACACCGATACGTCCCGTGTAGGTATTCACGGTCGTGAAGTCATTGCCTGCAGTGTACCGCTTGCCCTTGTAGCCGTTGTAGTAGACGTTCGAGGAGGTGGTGAGCGCGTTATTGGTCTCGTCAGATTCCGCGATTGCGGATCCGGAGTCAGCGGTAATGACAATCGAGATCGCACCGGTGGTGGTAGGAGTGTACGTAAAGTCCACGTTGGTGGTTGCACCCGCTCCAAGGCCTGGCACGCTGACGGTCTGCGTGTAGGCACCGATGACGATGCTGACATCAAAGGCACCCGCCGCGAGCCCGCCGTTGTTTTTCACGGCAGCCCGGAGGGTGTTCGGCTCATTGGCGCTGATAACGTCATGGCCGCTTGCCGAGCCGGGGTTGATCGTGAGCCCTGTCACGGTCAGGTCTTCATCCACGACGCTGCCGCTGACCGTGAGGTCAGCGGCCGATACGGCTCCCGGAATTACCAGAAGCAGGAACAGGGCAAGAATGCCCAGCATTGTAAGAGTTTTCATAACAGTACTCCATCCGCGGGTGGCGTGCCGCAGGAATACCTCTACCTACAACGCTTATTCAAATAAATATTATGATCTAATTTAATCTTCGTAGCATATTGTTTGTTTTAAAAAATTATAGTTATGAATTACCTTGTTTGTTTCCGGAATTATTAAAAAACCAGAAAAGACGTAAATTTTTAATTAAAACTTCTTGATTAAAAAATAAGATATTCTGCAGAGGAATAACCTGGATTAATTTCCGAATTTGCATTCCATTTAATCCTTTCATGGAAAAAGTATTGATCCTAAAATTTTCATTCTTTGTAAACATGATTTGAACCTTAGTCACATATTTACTGTAAATTTATATTCTGAATAAAAAAAATAGCATTGAAATCACAATATTAATACAATTTCACCGTTAGTATCTCAGCATGCACACCGCCCGTTCTGCAATCACCGCCTGCATTGTCCTCAGTCTCATTGTGTTTGCGACACCCTGCACCGCCCTCTACGATTTCGAGGGCCTCGCCTTTCGCCCCGCAGCCATGGGAGAGGTTGACGGGAGGCTTGTCACTGCCGGAACGTTCGGACTGGTTAATCCCCCGATGGAATGCACGATCACGCTTGATCGTGCCCCTGTATGGGCAAGGATGTACTGCGGCGTCTGGGGCGGGACCGAGCGGTACACCGGATGGGTCCGGTTCACGGTCAACGGGAGGCCTATGGAGCAGATCACCCTCTATGGCCAGGACGACCGTACCGAGGGGATCTATTGCAGCGGTCACGGTGTATACTGGATCGCCCGGGACGCGACCTCTCTCCTGTCGCCCGGGCAGAATACCATCAGCGTCTCGACGAGCAAGGGGGAGAGCGGGAGCAGGATCGACGGCCGCGTCTACGCGGTGATGGTGGTCGCGGCGGTAGAGGATACCACAGGAATTGCAACACGGTATATCATCATGGAGGGGAACGAGAACCTCCATGGCGAGGGGTGGTCAGGCACGAACCCCACGCGGAAGGACCGGGTGGAGGTACCCATCGGCGGCATGCCGACGGGCAGCGTGAAGAAAGCGGACCTCTCCGTCTTCCTGGCGGCAACCAACCGCGGGCAGCCTGACTATGTCCTCTTCAACGGGGCAGACATGGGTGTGGTGCCCGCAAAGGGAACCTACCTGCCCGGGGCAAAGGATATCGGGAACGAGCAGTCCTTTGATGCAGCCGGGGGAGAAGGAATCGAGAGCCGGTACGTGGACATGGAGTCGTTCGATGTCACCGGACATCTCCGGGCGGAGAACCTGCTGGTCTTTGAACGCGGTCGTGACCTCGACGGGGATGGCAATATCACGACGACAGGGGCAACACCCGAGGGAGAGGACTATGTCCACCCCTGCCTCGTAATACTCGCGGCAGAACGGGAGGGACAGGCATCGTCCCCTGCCCTCTCTGTCGAGCCCTTCGAGATAAATAATGCGTATGCCGGGGAGAGAGCAGAGGTAAAAGCCGTGGTATGGAACACGGGCCGGGCACTCAAAGTCCCGGTGACAGTGTCCCTCCTCGTGGACGGGACGCGTGTGGGAAGCACTGAAGTCACCCTTTCCCCTGCCGGCAGGGCGGATGTCTCCCTTCCATGGGATGCAGCCGGGGGAACACACCTCGTCAGTGTTGAAGCAACTGCACCCGGCGCAACGCCGGGGAAGGCCGAAAAAAGCATGAAAGTCGGGACTCCCGTCGATCTTGTCGTCTCGGTGGGACCGCCCGAGCGCCAGGACGGGCCGGGGAGTTCCCCCATGGCCACGACACCCTTCCCTATCGCCGCGCTTGCCGGGGGATCGGCAATCGGGCTGTGGCTTTGCTCGCGCCGTTCCGGTCTCCTTCCTCTCATCGTGACAGTTGCTGCTGTATCCTCCCTCCTGGTCATCCCCTTTGTCCATGCGTCACCTGCCGCGGGAACCTCCTTTACTGCGTACTCGCTCCCCGTCGAGATCAGGAACATGGGGGGGAGTGATGCCCCTGCGTTCCCTGTAACGGTCATCCTTGACGGGGAAAAGGTCACAAGAATCTCGGTACCCGGTGTGCCTGCCGGGGGATTCGTACGTCAGGACATTGCAGTTTACACCACACCGGGGCGTCATACAGTTTCCGTGATCGCTGACGAGGAAGGGACTGTCGCGGAGCGGAACAGGACCAACAACCGGGCAGATGCAACGTATGACTTCCCGTAACGTCTACCTGCTCTTTGCTGCCGGCACGTGCATCCTCTTCTGCACAGCCGCTGCAGGGGCGAGTTACGCGGGGGACAGGCCCCTCGCGCTCGCCTACAGGGGTACCGTTTCAGGCGGCTATACCTTCTCGGAAGGCGACGGCGGCTACAGCGGCACTCTCAACCCGGGACAGACCTATACCGCTTCCTTTACCCGGGAGATACCCGGAGGTGCCGTCACCCGGTTCGAGCGCCTTTACGTCTACTGGACGTGGAGCCGGATCGACCAGTCCGCGTCGTATCCGAACATGGAAGTCCGTCTCGGCGGGCCGGAAGGACCCCTTCTCGTACTTTCGGCCCGGTACACTGACAGCAAGGGATTTGCGAGCAAGAACGACTTTTTCTCTGGCCTGGACAGCTACCTCGTGCCTGCCACAGGAGGGGAAAATTTCTCTGTATACATCTCCAACACAGCAAAAGACGGCAGTACCTTTGCCATCCAGGGAACTTCCGTCCTTTCGGTCTACGAGGTGACGGCCGGGCGGGAGACCGCCATCTGGGTTGCGGAGGGAGCCGACCTTCTTTACCGGAGTTATGGTATCCCGCCCGAGCTTGCAACAACGAGGGTGGACTTTCCCGGGAGAGTCGATATCCCCCGCGTGGAATCAGCACGCCTCTTCCTCGTTGCTCCCTCGGCTGGTTTTTCCCGTGAAGAAGTCCCGGAAATGAACCAGGTCATGATGAACACGCCGGGACGGGGGCAGCTCCCGCCGCTGGTGGAACCGGTGTTGAAGGTACTCTTCCCCCATTACAGGGGCCGTGCATGGAGTGATGCCTTTTCGGCAGACGAGGACCACCAGATAGGAATCGCCCAGGCAGAGGTCAAGCCGTTCCTCCGGTACTCTGACAACTTTATCGAAGTGAGGGACAACGGGGACTACCTGATGCTCTGCAACGCAGTCCTTTCCGTAACCTACCAGGAGAAGAGAGAATGAGTCCGCCGATGGTCGAGACGCGGCAACTCACCCGTTCGTACCCCGGTGGCGTCGAGGCCCTCCGGGGAGTTGATATCACCGTCGGGACCGGTGAGTTCGTGGCCATAGTGGGCCGGAGCGGGAGCGGCAAGAGTACGCTCCTCAATATTCTCGGGGGCATCGACGCCCCGACGGGGGGCTTTGTTTCCATCCGGGGAAAAATGCTGGACTACACGAACCGGAAGGCACTCATCGCACACAGGAGGACGACAGTGGGCTTCGTCTTCCAGCAGTTCAACCTCATTCCCTCTCTCACGGCCCGTGAAAACGTGGAATACCCCCTCCTCTTTTCGTACCGGCCGGCATCAGAGAGGCGGAAGAAGGCAGAAGTTCTCCTTGCCACGGTCGGCCTTGCGGGCCGGGCCTCCCACTATCCGGGCCAGCTCTCGGGAGGCGAGCAGCAGAGGGTCGCCATCGCCCGTGCCCTCGTGTCAGACGCCCCCCTCATTCTCGCCGATGAACCGACCGGAAACCTCGATTCGGCAACGAGCGGAGAAATTTTTTCCCTCCTGCGGAGTTTGAACAAAGAAAAGGGGGTTACTCTCATCGTGGTGACCCACGAACGGGAACTCGCTGATTATGCGGACAGAACGATCGGGATGAAAGACGGCCGGGTGGTCGCATGACCATCCGTCTCCTGGAATTCATCGAGCTCGCATTCCGCCAGCTCTTCCGGAGGAAGGTACGTGTCATCCTGACCGTGGCCGGGATAGCCATAGGGGTCGCTGCCCTCGTGGGGACAGTCTCACTCGGAGAGGGTATACGTACCCAGGCCGTCGAAGCCATCCGGACGCAGTCAGACTTAACGCTGATTGAGGCACTCCCCGCGGTCGAGGGAAACACTCTCCAGCTGGTCACTGCAACGAAAGCGTCTGCCGCAGGATCTCTCCCCGGGATCAAGGCCTCTGCCCCTCTCGTCAGGAGCACGTTTGCAACGCGGGGACAGACATACGTGCAGGTCGTGGGGCTGCCCGCGGGATCGCTCGATGACGTGCTCATTTCCCGTTTCCAGAAAGGGAGAGGTTTTACCGCCGGTTCGAACGAGGTCGTTCTCGGGGCATCCCTTGGGCAGAAGCTCCAGCGGTACGAGGGTGCCCGCATCGGGGATCCGCTCGTTCTCATCAGGAGGACGTACGATACCGCGGGACGCCCCGTGGACAATGAGACACGCGTCGTCCCGGTCGGGATCATGGAGGAAAGGGGCGACGATTTCGACCAGATACTCCTG
>Ga0116146_1001720_pt1 | contig 21448 bp, 19 predicted proteins | sample AD_JPNHG2_MetaG_FD_89748 | JGI IMG/M metagenome (GOLD analysis project Ga0116146, IMG submission 89748) | Active sludge microbial communities of municipal wastewater-treating anaerobic digesters from Japan - AD_JPNHG2_MetaG | ecosystem: Engineered > Bioreactor > Anaerobic > Digestate | place...
CGGATGTCAGGAATGAGTGAGTGATGGTCAGTTTTTTTTCTTTGCCGGACGCCATATCATTGGCGGAGATTTCGACGACGCCGTCAGAGTTGATGAAAAATGAGATTCTAATGCGCGGTATGCCTGCCGCGGCAGGCTCGATGTCGCTCAGTGTGAATTTGCCAAGGCTTCGGCAATCCTCCGTATTTTCGCCTTCGCCTTGCACAACGTGGATATTGACAAAGGATTGATTATTTTCGGTTGTAGTGAAGGTCTTTGCCGCCTTGATGGGAATTGTGCTGTTTTTCTCAATGATGTGGGATACTTTGCCATCTTTGACCTCCACGCCTAAGGAGTGGGGTGTTACATCCAGCAGGACGACTTCTTCCAGTTTGCCGGAAAAGACGCCGCCATGGGTCGCCGCGCCCAGCGCCACGATTTCATCGGGGTTGACGCCTTTGAAAGGGGCAATTTCAAAGAAGTCCTCCACTTCATCTTGAACCAATGGTATGCGCGATGTGCCGCCTACGAGGATAACTTTTGAAATATCTTTTCTTGCAACGCCGCCTGCATCAAGGGCGTCCCTGCAGCATTTGATAGTGCGATCAACAAATGGGGCGATTATTGCCTCGAATTCTCTTCGGCTTATTGTCCTTTCCAGATGAATGGGTGTTTTATCTTTGTAAGCCACAAAAGGCAGCGAAATCAAAGTATGGGTTGCCATGGAGAGTTCGCATTTTGCCTTTTCGGCAACTTCTTTAAGGCGGTAGAGAGTGACAGGGTCGTCGGCAAGATTGACGCCGTGTTGGCGTTGGAATTCATCCGCGATCATGCGGACAATGGCATTGTCAAGGTCGTCTCCGCCCAGATGGGTGTCGCCATTTGAGACAATGACTTCAAAGGCGTTGTTGTTGATTTCCAGAATGGAGATATCGAAAGTTCCGCCGCCGAAGTCATAAACTGCAACGACTTCTTCTGTTTTGCGTCCCAGACCGTATGCCATTGCTGCAGCGGTCGGTTCATTGATGAGCCGAAGGACCTCAAGCCCTGCAAGGCGCGCCGCTTCTTTTGTAGCGTTTCTTTGCAGGTCGTCAAAATAGGCGGGAACAGATATTATCGCCTGTTGAATAGGCTCATTCAAAAACATCTCGGCAGACTCTTTTAGTTTTTGCAAAATAAGGGCGGTAATCTGCTCAGGGCGATATCCCATCCCATCAATATCAATAATAATCTGGTCGTCTTTTTCCAGAAGATTAAACGAAAATTGTTCGCCGGATTCGATAACATCTGAATAGGAGCGTCCCATCAGGCGTTTGATGGATTGGATGGTGCGGCGGGCATTTGTGGGCGCCTGCCTTCTGGCAATCTCTCCAACAATGACTTCCTTATTTTCAAGAAAAGCCACGACGGACGGTGTTTTGTGAACGCCTTCGGGGTTTGATATAATGACCGGTTCGGAGCCTTCCACATAAGCGGCAAGAGAGTTGGTCGTCCCGAAATCAATTCCGATTATTTTTCCCTCTATTGGTTCCATTTATTCTTCGCCATAAAAAGAGTAAAAAGCCCCCTTTGAAAAAATAGGGGAGCAAATTCAATGCCAAACTGTAAAAATGTTTTACACACTATAAAATCATTGTCAACTGATTTATTGACGGTTACATTTTCGTAATTCCTCCAAATTGTCATTTTGCAATATTTTCATTTAAAATGTAACCTTTATTACACAAAATGGAAAGGTTTTTTCACCAATTTTTTCCCTCATGATTATCCTTTTTCTTTACAATGCGTTCTTCTTTTACCTCGGCAATTATTTTTTTTCTATTTCATGTTCGTTAATATCTTTAATGGAATGGGTCTTGGAGCGGACAACAACCTGACGCCGTTTAATCAAATCATTAATCATATCCAGCAGCTCTTTGGGGGTGAATGGTTTTGTCAGATAGGAATCCGCGCCCATCCTTTTGGCGTAGTCAATATCTTTCTGGGTGCTTTTGGCGGAGACAATCAAAATGGGGGCGTTGGAGAAAGTGGCATTACGGCGGAGCGACTGGCATAACTGGTATCCGCTCATCTTGGGGAGCATGATATCAAGGAGGAATATATCGGGCTGATATACGACCAATTTTCTGATGGCTTCCAAACCGTCCGAAGCGCTGACAACTTCAAAAGCGGAATGAAGCGACACTTTGATAAAATCCACCATATCGGGATCGTCATCAACAATCATGATACGGTGGGGGAGGACTGCTTTATACGTGACATAAGGGCTTTCCTTGCGTTTGGGAACGGGTTGTTTATCTGCGATTGTTTGAAATTCTGTTTTAACTTGTTCTGTTTCGGCTTGTTTGGGCAAGGAGGGGGGCGTTGTTTGAGGGGAAGCTGGCTGGGCAGCGCGGGTATCTGGAATAACGCCTGCTTTTGCTGTTTCGCGCAATTGGTCAATGGTGTAGTTTTTTTTCTGGGGGGGATGTGTTATTTTTTTTAAAAAGTTTTGGACGGTTGAAAGAAGGCGCGATGAGTCTATCGGCTTTGTAAGATAAAGGTCAGCGCCTGCGCGATATGCCTTAGTCATATTCTCATGTGTAGTAAGCGCGGATAAAAATAAAATCGGCAGATGGTTGAATTTGGGATTATCACGGATGGCAATGCTTGCCTCAAAACCGTTCATGAGCGGCATCATCACATCCATAATGATGAAGTCGGGCTGATATCGTTCAAGCTTTTCAAGTGCGTCCAGCCCGTCGTGCGCTTCAACAATTTCGTATGTGTTTGCAAAAGTTGCAGCCATCAATGCGCGGATATCTTCCTCATCATCCACAATCATTATCCGCCAAGAGGTCTCGCTTGTTTTTTCGATTTCAGGCACTTTGGCGCCTCCTAAAAATTTACTTTCTTCACACCAACTGATTGGACAATCCCAAACATGATGAAGTTTGTCAACAAAAAGGAACCGCCATAACTGAAAAGTGGAAGTGGAAGTCCTGTGACAGGAAAGAAACGGAGCGACATTCCGATATTAAAAATGATATGAATTAGAAATAAGGAAATCAGACCAGTGACTAAAAGGCGTCCAAATTTATCCCGAGCCCGCATGGCAATGCGTCCGGCGCGCCAAGCGGCAATGGCGTATAAAAACACCAAAAGCACGCAACCGGAAAAGCCAAATTGCTCTCCCAACGTGGAAAAAATGAAATCAGTGTGCCTTTCCGGCAAAAATCCTAACTTGGTTTGTGTACCTTGTTTCCATCCTTTGCCATAGATTCCGCCTGAACCGAGGGATATTTCCGCCTGACGAATGTTGTAGCCATGCCATTTTGTATCGTGTTCGGGATTAAGGAAGACTTTAATGCGAGCCTTTTGATAAGGTTTGAGCATCGGATAGGCGAGCAATGCCGCCCAGACGGTCATGAGAATGCATAATAAAATCAGGCGGCGGCTTGCCCCGCCCGCATAAAGCATTATTAGAAATAATGGGAAGAAAAGGACGGCTGTTCCAAAATCAGGTTCTTGTAGAATTAAAAACACGGGTATGCCGACAATTGCGGCGGGCGCAATCAAGTCCCACAAACTCGCAACTGGTTTTTCCTTCCATGCCAAAAAATGCGCCAGACAGATTGTGACCACAATTTTGGCAAACTCTGAGGGTTGAATTCTATATGCGCCAATTGCAAACCAGCTCCTTGCGCCTTTGACTTTGTGTCCATAAAATAAAAGGAGCACAAGGACGATGATGCATATCAGATACATGGGCCAGCATAAATGCCGAACCCATTCATAATCCAAAAAAGATATGATTAAAAAAATAGGAAGCGCCGCAAAAAACCACATTATTTGTTTTTCGGAAAATTTCGAAAGTCCCGGAACATTATAGACTGCGCCATGAATCGCGAACGCTCCATAAATTGTTATGAGGGAAATCACAATAAACAATATAAAATCAAATCGGGCGAATAGGCGCTTGAATAACGATTTTTTTTCCTCTATCATGACCATCCCTTTTCATCATACCAGCGATGTTTATCGGGAATAAAAAACTTTTCAAGCCGCGGATATATAAAGGAAAATACCAACCCACCTGTTAAGGCGTTTCCAACGCGCAATCTGAAATGCGGCGCTCCAATAAAAGTTAATAATACGCCGATTAATAAATCAATTATGAGAAGCATGAAAAAGGCAAAAAAGAAAAGTATGGGTCTGGGTGATTCCCTCAAAAAGGGCGACACCCATCCGGCAAAATATCCCGCAGCGGCGAACGCGCAGGAAAGCAGTCCCGCCCGATCGCCATATATTCCTGAGAGAATTAATCCGATAAGAAAACCTGCCGCCGCGCCCGCCCGTTCCTTCCAGCGAAGCGCGGCAAAAAAAACAAAGAGCGTCAACATTGGCGGAGTAAATGCCTCCCTCAATCCCGGCGCCGTCATAAACGCATCCATGAACAGGGCGAAAAATAATATGATGATAATTTTAATCGCCTTCAAATCCGCGCTCCCTGATTTGTTCGCTTCCCAGCAGGATGAATAACGTGTTCAGACGCATGAAATCCACCGATGGTTTGACGGATATGGTTGCGCGCCCGAATTTATCCTTATCCACAGTTTCGACAACGCCGATATCAAGACCGCCCGGATAAAGGGATTCCTTCAATCCTGCGGTAACAACATGGTCATTGCGGCGAATGTGTCGGCTGAGTCCTTCGATTTTAAGACTGAGCGACTCCGGTCTGCCGGTTCCTTCAACGATGCCAAGTTCGCCGGTTTCCTGCACCCTAACGGTGACTGCACTTCGCTGGTCTATGGCGAGAGATACCAGCGCCATGTCTGATATGACGTTTTTGACAACGCCCGCCACGCCTCGTTCGTTCATGACGGTTTGTTCCGGCTTGACCCCATGACGCGCGCCTCGATTAATCAACACGCTTCTTGTCCATGGATTGGGATTGAAGCTGATGATATCGGCTGGAAGCAGCGCATAATTTTCGATGATGTTTTTCTGGGGCGTTTGCATGAGATGAGCCGCCTGACGCAGTGCGTTGGTCTCCTTGCGGGATTCGATGAGTTGTAGTTTGATTTGGGCGAGTTCCTTTTGAAGTTGTCTTTTATCCGCCGCGAGTCGGTCATAAAAAAAATAAGCCGCCCCCGTTTTTTCCGTCACAGTCCTGATGAATCCGGAGGCAATCAAAAAAGGTCTGGCGGCAAAAAGAATCGCCCGCCCTGCTGGTTTCTGGCTGAAATTTTCGGAAATATTGGAGAAAAGAAGTCCCAGCGATAAAAATATCAAAATCAAAAACAGGATACGGCTTCGTTTCTTTCTTTTTTCCGGTTGCATAACATGGAAGGTTTAATTGTTTGAATTAAATCCTAACGTTTCGTATATTCATATCGCGCCAGAATCGCAATTGAATCCAGACATTTACCGGTACCCAGCGCTACGGCGGTTGTCGGGTTATCGGCAAGGCGCACCGTCAGTTTTGTTTCGTCAGAAATAAGCGAGTCAAGACCGCGCAGCTGCGAGCTTCCGCCCGCCATTGTGATGCCTGCATCAACAATGTCCGCGGCGAGTTCCGGCGGCGCTTTTTCCAATGTGGATTTGACAGCGTCCACAATGGCTTGAACCGGCTCAAGAAGGGCTTCGCGGATTTCAACCGAATTAATTTCGATACTGCGGGGAAGTCCGGTAATTAAATCGCGCCCTTTGATAATCATAGACTTTTCGTCCTGAAGCGGATATGCCGAACCGATTTGTATTTTGATGTCTTCCGATGTCCGCTCGCCAATCATCAAATTGTATTTCCGCTTGATGTGCTGGGAGATTGCCATATCGAATTCGTCGCCGGCAACGCGCACTGATTTTGAGACGACGATGCCGCCCAGCGAAATGATTGCCACCTCCGTCGTGCCGCCGCCGATATCAATAATCATATTGCCCGTTGGCTCTATGACGGGCATTCCCGCTCCGATTGCCGCCGCCATCGGTTCTTCGACCATGTAAACCTTCCACGCCCCCGCCTGATGCGCAGATTCGCGCACCGCCCGTTTTTCAACTTCAGTAATCCCCGAAGGAACGCCGACCACGATTCTCAAACGCGGATGGAATATGTTTCGTGAGCGATTTTTGACTCGCTTGATAAAGGCTCGGAGCATTTCTTGGACGATATCGAAATCGGAAATGACGCCATCTTTCATGGGGCGGATAGCAACAATGTTTCCCGGTGTGCGCCCGAGCATTTGCTTGGCTTCCGTCCCGACCGCCAAAACTTCATGCGTTGTCCTATCCACAGCCACAACCGAAGGCTCGGTGAGGACGATGCCTTCGCCTTTGACATAAACAAGAGTTGTGGCAGTTCCCAAATCAACCCCTATATCCATTGAAAACCATTTTTGAAAAATATTCATCGCCATATATATTCTCCCAATAAAAAACCCGTTAATGAGTTGTATGTTTTTGAATTTTACTCAAAGAAACTTAACCATGAGGAGATGGACTGTAAACAAAAAAATTATCAAGCCAATCAAAACATTTGGTTTTTTTTGACAACCGGAAGGCATTCCATAAATCCTTCGAGTTTTCTCCCTCATGTTATAAGATTTCATGGAATTTTTTTTTCTCCGATGGCAAGAACAAAAATAAAAATTATTTAGACGGAGGTTTTGAAAGATGGGACATCCGAAGCACGTTGGAAAAGCAGTGCGGGCGGCGTGTGATTTCCGGCAGGCGGCATCGTCCCAGGCAGCGGAGAATAAACCGCAGCGCCCAATCCACATCCATCAAATAACCTGGAGAAATGTAAATCGGTTTGCAGCCGTTTTTGCTCCGAAGGGCGCATCCGATAATCTCATCTTTTGATGTTAGATAGGTCCAATCGCCCAAACGGGCTCCCGGTTGTTCATGCACGCCGGTAAGCCGAGTTTTCGCGCAACCGATGGAGGGCATGTCATAGAGATAACCGAGGTGTGTTGCCAGACCAAACCGGCGGGGGTGCGCCATACCTTGTGCGTCGAGAACAAGCAGATCAGGTTTTTGGCGCAATCGAGAAAAAGCGGCAATGAGCGGCGGCGCCTCGCGGAAGGAGAGCAGTCCGGGGATATACGGGAAAACGGCTTTGCGCGCGGATGTTTTTTCTTCGATGATGTTAAATTCTGGGAATGAAAAAAGAACCACGGCGGCATAACATGTGTTATTGGTTTTCGAATAAGAAACATCCGCCCCTGCGACGATTTTTACTTCATTCATGTTGAGCGGACAAACGCCCCGCAAGCCGGCTGATGAATGCGCGGCAAGCCGCTGCTGCAAATGGATTGCCTTTTGCGGCGTTAAACTCCAAGGATGGCGTCGGGCGAGTTTCATTTTTCTTTAATGGAGGGGTAGCATTGTTCCTTTTCGGGGAATGCGCCGTTGCGGACATCTTTAACAAAGGATTCCACTGCGTTTTGCGTGACTATTCTCAAATCCGCATATTGTTTAACGAACGAGGGCGGTTTTTGATGAGTCGAGCCCAGCAGATCGTTGATGACTAAAACCTGTCCATCGCAATCGGGACCTGCGCCAATTCCGATGGTTGGGATGCCGACCGATTCGGTGATGCGCCGCCCCGCCTCTGGCGGAACGGCTTCAATCACCAGGCAAAAAGCGCCGGCATCCTCAAGGGCTTGGGCGTCTTTGAGCATACGCTCCACATCTTCTTCTTGTTTGCCTTGAACGCGGTATCCGCCCAGTTGATGCACAGATTGCGGGACGAGTCCGATGTGTCCCATAACGGGTATGCCGGCGTTCACAATTCTGGAAACGAAGCGGACGATTTCTGCGCCTCCTTCGAGTTTCACGGCTTCCGCGCCGCCTTCTTGCACCAGACGCGCTGCATTGCGCAATGCTTCATCTTCATTGATTTTATAGGTCATGAACGGCATATCCGCCACAACGAGGGCGGATTTGATGCCTCGGCTGACGGCGGCGGTGTGATGGATAATCATATCAAGGGTGACGCGAAGTGTGTCCGAAAACCCAAGCTGCACCATGCCTACTGAATCGCCGACAAGGACAATATCCACTTCTGCTTCATCTAAAACGCGGGCTGTAAAATAATCGTAAGCTGTCAGCATAACAATTTTACAGTTCTCCGTTTTCATCTTTTTGAGTCGGAGCGTCCGCATCTTGTTCATGCGCATGGCATTTCCCCCTTTTTCTTGAGGAGTTTTTCACGCAGCGCCTTTTCCACATAATCCGGCACAAGGTCTGAGGCGTTGCCGTTATGGAGTATGACGTCCTTGACCGCGCTCGAGCTGAGGAAAATATATTCGGTGGATGTGGCAAGGAAGACGGTTTCAATCTGGCGATCCATTTGCCGATTGAGGAGCGCGAGTTGAATTTCAAATTCAAAATCAGAAATGGCGCGAAGTCCGCGCACAATAAATTTTGCGCCGATTTTGCGGGCAAAATTGACAGTTAATCCATCAAAATCGCGGATAGATACGTTGGGCAAATCTCCGATGGCTTTTTCAATCATCGTCATTCGTTCAATCACAGAAAAGCACGGTTTTTTTTGAGGGTTGTGCGCCACGCCGACAACCAGGCGGTCAAAGAGCAAACTTGCGCGTCGGATGATGTCAATGTGACCATAGGTCAAACCGTCAAAGGACCCAGGATACAAGGCGTTGCGTTCTTTATTCGTGTCCATTACATGTCGTTCCATTTCTCCTCCTGCCATTTTAAGGGAGGATTGGCAAAATATGTAGTTTCCCCTGTGAAGAGGAGTTTGACAGTTCCCAGAGGACCGTTGCGTTGTTTACCGATAATGATGTCCGTCTCGATAATAGCGGGCGGGGGCGGCGTATCCTCATCCGCTGAAACTTGCGCCTCGTCTTGGTCTCTTTCCTGTGGATGAATGAAGATTACTATATCTGCATCCTGTTCGATGGCGCCGGATTCGCGCAGGTCCGAAAGCATAGGGCGCTTATCTTTGGTTTTTCTCAGTTCTATGAGTCTTGATAATTGTGAGACGGCGATGACGGGGATGTTCAGCTCTCTTGCGAGCGCCTTGCAGCTGCGGGAGATTTGAGAGACTTCTTGCTGGCGGCTTTCCGCCTTTCCTCCGTAGTGCATCAGCTGAAGATAGTCAATGATGATAAGCGAGAGATTGTCCATGCGCGCCTTGAGCCGCCTTGCTTTTGCTCGCATTTCCAGCATTGTCATGCCGGGGGTGTCGTCCACAAATATCGGGAATTTGGCGAGTCTTAATCCGCATTCGGACACGCTCCTTAAATCTTGCTGGTTTAAGCGCCCCGAACGCAGGCGATACAACGGCACATTAGACATTAAGGAAATAAATCGTTGGTTAATCTGCGTGCTGGACATTTCGAGGCTGAATATTCCCACGCCGTTATTATCGCGCGCTACATTCAGGGCTATGTTGAGAGCAAATGCTGTTTTCCCTTTTGAGGGGCGGGCGGCAAGGATGATTAAATCCGAAGGTTGGAAGCCGGATGTCAATTCATCCAATTTCAGAAAAGACGTTCGCAAACCGGAGACATCATGCTTGTCGCTATAACGCCGCTGAATCTCATCAAGGGTGTTCGGCATGGTCTTGCTTACGTGGAGAAAATCCCCGATCACGCTGGACTGGGTGAGGTCGAAGACGATTTTTTCCGAGTGCTCAAGAAGTTCGGAAGCGGGCATTTCCTCATTATAGGCTGATTCCAGAATTGAATAAGCCGCGCTAATCAGCTCGCGCATTTTTGCCTTGTCGAAGACTATCTGGGCGTAATGTTCAATATTGGCAGGGGAGAGAACGTTCTCTTCAAGGGAGGCGATGTATCCGACGCCCCCTGCTTTTTCCAGCAGATTGTTCCGTTCGAGTTCGCTTCTGAGGGTGGTGAGATCTAAAGGGATGTTCCGATCATAAAGGGAGATCATTGTATCCAAAATAATGCGGTTGGCATTGCTGTAAAAATGCTCGCTTTTGACTTTATCAATGATGTGTGACAGTTTGGAATTATCAAGGAGAATAGCGCCCAGCAGGCACATCTCCGCATTGATGTCCTGAGGCAGGGCGCGCGTCTCCGTGATTTTATCCATGAAAGCCATTATTCAGCCTTTTCAACTACAACGGTCACCTTTGTGGTTACTTCGGGGTGCAGTTTGATTTCAACAGGGAATTCTCCGAGGGATTTGATGGGTTCGGGCAGGTGGATTTTTTTCTTATCCACATCAAACCCGGCTGATTTTAGTTTTTCCACCAGATCCGCGGATGTGACAGAGCCAAACAATCGGTCGTTTTCTCCGGCTCTTAAGAACACTTTGAGAGTCAGAGCGGAGAGTTTGGAGGCAAGGGCATCCGCCTCCGATTTTTCCTTTGCCTGAACTTTTTGGATTGTTTTTTTGCGATGTTCCAGAACTTTTATATTTTCCGGAGTGGCTTCCACGGCAAGATTGCGCGGAGCCAAAAAATTGCGAAAATGTCCGGGTGCCACATTGACAACATCGCCAACTTTACCCAAACGAGGGACGTCATCGAACAGTATCACTTTCATGCTTTTTCCCCTTTCTTTGCTATTTTGAGTTTTCGAAAATCAAACCAGATATCCAATAAACCTATCGCCGAGGCGATAATGGGTTTCATTAAAAGCAGCACGCATAACAAAATCAAAAACCATCGCGAAAGGATGGAATTCGCGCGCTGTTTGCTCGCCCATATCATATATCCCAGCACAGAGAGCCCGCCGATAAAATAGGTGGCGCCGAGAAAAATAAAAATCGGGCGAGAGATGTATAATAAATCCTTCCGTTCCAAAAGGTATCTGAATATTTCCACCCCCATGGCAAAAATCAACAAGAAAACATATCGTTCTTTAATTTTGAAAAAAATAAATGGTTTGTAAAACATACCCGGCAACCTTTGGATGCGCATAATCAGGTTCATGGCAAGGGTGAAAAACACAACTTGTCCGCCGAGAAAATAATAAGGATAAACCCCCTTCAACTCTTCCACCATAGAATAATAATCCTTTTGAGAATCGCCGGAAAATTGCTTTCCTCCCTCCTCCAGAATCTCGCCCAGCATACTCAAAGAGCGGGTTAGCCCGGAAATATCGGCGATGGGCTCCGAGCCGCTGATGAGTTTTTTTTTAATAAAAAAGAGTAACGCTATGCCCAGCGTTATGCCGATTGCCGGGATATAAATACTGTCATCGCTGTCCGATTTGTGTTGTGGGATTCTGAGCCAGAGGCAGCCGATGAGGAGCGAGGGGATGAAAACAATCGCCGCCCAGTTAAAGCGGTCTAAAAGCAGAATGCCTCCTGAAAGCAAAGCCCCGAGGATGTCTGCGTGTTTGGCTCCAAGGCGCCTGCCTAGATTGACTATCAATGCGGCGGCAAAACCGCCCGCCGGCAAAGCGGCAACCGGTTCAATATGCGCCATCGTGCATAAACCTGCAACTGCCAGTGTGGTGAATATATATAAAAAAATAAACATTGGGAGCCGTTAATTTTCGTTTGTTGGACTGTTACAAAGTCGGCGCCTCAAAAGTTTTTGAGAGCGCCTTTTCCGCTTGTTTAATGGAACATAAATCGCCGCACATCGTGCAGACATCTTTATCTCCGGCAGGCGGCGCGGAAGTATGATATTGCTTTGCCCGTTTGGGGTCAAGAGCCAGTTGATACATTTTTTCCCAATCGCGATTGCGTCGGGCGCGGCTCATCTCATCATCCCATTGCCTCGCGCCAGCAATGCCTTTGGCAATATCGCCTGCATGGGCGGCGAGCCTTGTGGCGATGACCCCTTCGCGCGTATCTTCCACTGTGGGCAGTCTTAGATGCTCTGAGGGGGTCAAAAAACAGAGGAAATCCGCGCCATAAGCCGCCGCTATTGCGCCGCCGATTGCTCCTGCTATATGGTCGTATCCCGGAGCCACATCCGTCACTAAGGGTCCCAGCACATAAAAGGGCGCGCCTTTGCAGATGGTCTTTTGCAGGGCGATGTTGCTTTGCACATCCGCCAGCGGCACATGTCCGGGACCTTCAATCATGACCTGAACGCCCGCCTCAACCGCGCGGTCGCGCAGTTCGCCCAGCACAAGCAGTTCATCGAATTGCAAGTCATCCGAGGCGTCATGCAGGCAACCGGGTCTCAGCCCATCGCCAAGGCTAAACGTGACGTCATATTCAAGCGCAATCTCGATTAGTTTATCGTAGCAAGTGTAAAATGGGTTTTCCTTTCCATGAGCGCGAATCCAACTCACAAGGAAGGAGCCGCCGCGGCTGACAACGTCCATAATCCGCGTTTTTCGCGCCATTTTTTGCACGGCGCGTTTGGTTACTCCGCTGTGGATTGTGATGAAATCAACGCCGGATTCCGCATGGCGGTGGACGGTGTCAATAATGCGCGCCTCGTCAAGTTCGGCGGCGCTTTTGCCTTCGTTCATCAAGTCCACAACGCATTGATAAATTGGCACGGAACCAAGAGGAATGGGGCAGCGGCTGATTAGAATTTTTCGGATTTCGTCAAGATTGCCGCCGGTGGATAAATCCATAACAGTGTCCGCGCCTGCTTCGATGGAGACTTCAAGTTTTTTGATTTCTTCTTCGAGGAAACAATGCTCTCTTGAAGTGCCGATATTGGCGTTGACTTTTGTTTTTAATCCAAATCCGATGCCTGTGGCTCGGCAGTTTTCGTGTTTGATATTCATGGGAAGAACTGCTACGCCTTCGGCGATTCTTTTTCGAAGGGTTTCGGCATCAATATTTTCTGCCGCCGCCGATGCCTGCATTTGCGGCGTGATGATTCCGTTTCTGGCTGATATGAGTTGTGTCATTGCAGTTCCTGTTTGGTTTGCGTGATTAAGTTTATCAAACTTTTTGTGGCTGCGGTGAGATCCGAGGCTTTCATGATTGCGGAAACAACCGCCGGGGCGCGTTTGCCTATCCGCCAAACATCGCAAATATTATCGGTGTTGATTCCTCCGATGGGAACAAATGGGATGCGAATTTCTTTTGATGCCCAGCCGAGCATGCTCAGACCCAACGGTTTGTAGATTTGTGTTTTTGTGAGTGTGGGGAAGATGGGTCCGACTCCGATATAATCCACGTCCATCAACATGGACATGAGCGCCTGAGTTTTGGTATGGGTGGAAAGCCCAATTAACTTTTCATCCCCGACAATCTCACGGGCGATGTCAACGGGCATATCCTCCTGTCCCAGATGAACGCCGTCGGCATTAATTTCTTTGGCAAGATATGGATTATCGTTGACGATGAGGGTGGCGCCGAATTCCTCGCAAAGGGGTTTGATTTTTCTTCCGACATCCACAAGGGTTTCAAAGGGGGTTGTTTTATCCCGCAGTTGAACTACGTTGGCGCCGCCGAGCAGGATTTCGTGAAATATCTGATGATAGGAACGAGGCGCTGCCATTCCAATATCAGTTATTACATAAAGATTCCAGTTACGGCACAGCTCTTTTTTATCCTTAACAGAACTCATGAATTCCTCCAGCCGGGTGTTATGAGTTTATTCAAGCCGAGGAGTATTAATTTCCAGCCTGTCAAGGGCATTGATTTCGCTGGTAAGCATTAAAAGTTGGCTGTCGCAGTTTTTCTTTTTAATGGCTAAATCGCGAAGTTCCTGTTCGAGTTCGGGAATGATTTCATCCCTGATGGCGTCCCTTTCCTCGGCAATTTGCGCGTATTTGCGTTTGAACTCTTCAATTTTACGGTTGCGAACCTGTTCTGCTTCAAGCCGCAGGGCTCTAATTTTTGAGACTGCTTCGTTATGGGCTTCTTGGCGCTTCTTTTTTAATTCAGAAATCTTTTCATCGGTTTGGTCGAGTTCTCTGCTGAGATTTTCATTATTACCCAATCGGGAAAGTTGGTTGAAAAGATCCTCTCTGCGGTTTTCGAGCGGCGCCAGCTCGCGGGTCATACGGTCTGATTCCATTTCCGACCGCCGAGACAGTTCTTCAATCTGATTCAAGATTTCAACAATTGCAATATCCATCGTTTCTGCATTACCCCAAAATAGAATTAATCGCGGGAACTTGAATTGTTTCACACGAGATAAATGAGATGAATATCCCCGTCCTTTTCCCCTCGTCAAGACTTCATTTAACCCTCTTTGAAAATGATTTCGGGGATAAGGCACGAAAAATCTTTTTCAAAGATTCTTGACGAAAAGGAACGTTTTTCAATAAGTGTTCCATCTCAAATACTTTAAGGCATCAAAATAATAATGCAATCGTTTACTCAGGCAGGGCTGGATGCGGCGCAGGACATTAAAATCCTTTATGTCGAAGGCGATCCTTCCGAAATGCGCTTGATGGAAAAAATCCTTGCCGGCGAGGGCGCCTGTCGTTTTGTCTTTGATGCGGCAAATACACTCGGGCAATCTTTGGAGTTTCTTTCAAAAAATTCATACGACCTCATACTCCTTAATTTATTTTTGCCGGATTGTCAGGGGCTTGAAACACTGTCCAAAATTCTAACTCTGGCGCCGCATGAACCGATACTCATACTCAGCGATAAGGATGATGAATCCCTTGCCGTGCAAGCAATCAAATTAGGCGCGCAAGATTTTTTAATAAAGGCAGATATGAATAACGGACAGTTCAGACGCGTCCTCTTTCACGCTGCTTTGCGCAAACGCGTTGATGCCAACCTGCGCAAGAATCACAAAGATTTTGAACAAATCCGCCTTCGATACCATGCCGTTCTTAGAAGCACTACCCAGGGATTGTGCATGCTCAACACGAATTGGGTTATTATATTTCATAATCATGCGTTTACTAACATCTTTTGCGCGGATCCTACACGTTCTCGGGAATATGAGGGATATTCCTTTGGCGACCTGTTCCCCACAGATGAAGCCTTTAACGCTTTCAAGTCTTATGCGACTGAGTCCATTCGGAGCGCCGCGAGCAGCCTTGTGGAAGTGCAGATGATGGATTTTGACAATAATCTATTTTGGGCGGAAATATCCATCGTACGCACGGACCCATCTGAAACTGCTTCCGGATTTGTAGTAACAATAAGCGACGTGACAAAGCGCCGAGAAGCCGAGTACCAACTCCGCAAGGCGCATAACCAGATGGAGGCTCAAGTAAGGCGGCGCACCGCAGCGCTGGTAAAGGCGAACAAATCGTTGCAAAACGAGATAACCATTCGCAATCAAATGACAGAGGAATTGCACCAGACGCGCATACGGCTTGAATTTATCCTTTCAAACAGCCCTGCTGTAATTTACACCAGCAAATCATACGGCGATTACGCCGTCTCCTTTGTCAGTCGAAATGTAAAATCTATACTTGGCTATGAGCCGGAGGACTTTACCGGCAAAGCGGACTTTTGGAAAAATCATATCCACCCCGATGATATAGAGCTTGTGCTTAAGGAGGCTCCCAGAGTTTTTGAAAAGGGCTATCATGTTTTGGAATATCGTTTCAGGCTTCCCGATGGACGCTTTCGGTGGATTCGCGATGAAAGCAGGTTGACGAAAGAAGATGAAGGTTTTCCCATAGAGATTATCGGTTTTTGGGTGGATATCACAGCTCGCAAAAAAGCCGAAGATAAAGTTCAAAAGTATCAGGAACATCTGGAAGAGCTTGTCCGCGAGCGCACCAAGGAACTCAGCGAAACGAATAAACAACTCCATGATTTATCGCAGCATCTTATGGTGATTCTGGAAAATGAAAGGAAATCTATCTCGCGCGAGATTCATGACGACCTTGGACAACGTCTCACAGCGCTCAAAATGGACATGGTTTGGTGCAAAAATAAAGCGCCAGTCCCGCAAGCTGTCGCAGAAAGGGTTGATTGTATTTTAGTCTCCATTGATGAATTAATCAAGGCGGTGCAGAACATCTCCCGCAAGATTAGACCGGGCATTCTTGATGACCTCGGTCTTGTGGACGCGATGGATTGGGAGGCAAAGGAGTTCGAGAGAAGATCTGGCATCCGTGTCATAACGAACCTTGAATCGGAGCTTGTTGTAGAACCGGAATTATCAACGACGCTCTTTCGTATTTTTCAAGAGCTTTTAACTAATGTGGCTCGGCATTCAAAGGCAACCGAGGTATTCATTACACTTAAACAAGAATCCTCAACTCTGAACCTTATTGTCGAGGATAATGGAATTGGGATAACGAAGGATAAGATCAAAAATGTTAATTCGCTTGGACTTCTGAGCATCAGGGAGCGGCTCCATGCCTGGCAAGGAGAACTCGATATAATCGGAGCCGATAAAAAAGGAACAAGAGTTCATATCTCAATTCCTTTGAGCGGCAAGTCCACTATTCAAGGGGAATAAAAAATGCCAAAAAGCGTGCTTATTGTTGATGACCATCCCATAGTGCGGCAGGGGTTGAGGCAGATTATATCAGAAATTCCGGGTGTTGTTACTATTGACGAATCTGAAAACGGGCAGGATGCTCTTAATAAAATTACGGCAACATCTTACGACCTTGTCCTGTTGGATATTTCTCTTCCTATCATGAGCGGACTGGAGGTTTTATCTCGGATAAACAAAGATGAAATATCAAAACGCGTCATTATGTTGAGCATCCATGATGAGGAGCAATTTGCCATGCGCGCCCTAAAGCTGGGTGCGATGGGTTATCTGACCAAGAAAAGCGCGCCGAATGAACTTGTTGCCGCAATTGGCGAAGTGTTGCGTGGAAATAAATACATCTGCCATTCTGTTGCGCAAAAAATGGCTCTATATATAAGCTCTAATGCCGAAAAGCCCAAACACGAAGAACTTTCCGAGCGTGAATATAGCGTCCTTTGCATGTTGGCTGCGGGCAAAAGTATCAAAGATATCGCGGCTTCCCTTTTTCTCAGCCCTAAAACCGTCAGCACATATCGAGCGCGCATCATGAAAAAAATGAACCTCAAATCGAATTCAGACCTGACTCATTATGCCATAAAGCACCGTTTAATCGAATAAAAGCCTCATACACTTTATGTAAGCATTTCCCTACATTGTGTAAGGATTTTCTTTCATCATAAAGCGATATAATTTCCTTTTATTTTAACGTTTCAAGTAAAATAAATTAACTCGGTTTTTTTGAAAATAATATAGAAGGACGAAGTTTTTTGTTTTGTTTCATTTTCGAGGAGAAAAAATGCAGAGTTTTAAATTCAATCCAATATACGTTAAATTCACCCGCATCTATAATTTTATTTTTGCGCTGGGGCTGGTTCTTTTATGCTCCCCGTTGATGTTCGTTATCTATATGTTAATCCTGTTTCTTGATGGACGCCCCATATTTTATTACGGCGCAAGGCTGGGCAAGAATCGAAAAACTTTTGAAATGTATAAGTTCCGCACCTTGCGCATCGGCTCAGAGAAGGCGATAGGAGGGCGGCTGATGTTGGATGACGATGGGTATATCACCCCGTTGGGTCATTTTCTGCGCCGCCTCAAACTTGATGAATTGCCGCAGCTTTTTAATATTTTGAGAGGCGATATGAATTTTGTGGGACCCCGCCCGGTTCGTCCTTCAATGGCAGCAGAGTATTCTAAAATTATTGGCAATTATGAAAAGCGTTTTTTTTGTTAAGCCCGGTTTGACCGGTTTGGCGCAGTTGCGCGGAGGCTATTATTGCGCGCCGGAAAAAAAGACGCGTTATGATCTTTTCTATATAAGGAAGCGCGGCATTTTACTCGATTTGAAGCTTTTATTTTTGACCGCGTATCGCGCGGTGATGTGTCCGAACTGTTTAAAATCCGGCGACCGCCCTGTGGGCGCAATAAAAGTTGTGGGAAAGCAACAAGTGAATATGACCCCAAGATTGGTTCCGGAAAAAATTACAATAACAGAATGTTGCAGAAAGTAAGAGGTTTAAATTTGATGAAAAAATTTTTTAATAATAGCATGGAGGGAGAAATGAAAAGATTAATCGTTGCGGTCGTGTTATGTCTGCTTGCTTTTTCTTCTCAAGTTTTTCCACAAAGCACAGTTGGCTATGCCGAATACTACCTGCTTGGCGACGATGGTCAAGTCATGGAATCATTAAAAACGATTCCAAGCGGCGGTGTTTCGAACAGTTACACTGCAGCCAATCTGGTTTCAGTGCTGAGTTTGGTGTCAAGCGCCGATGGGGTTCACATCTATATTGATGAATGGGAAAATGGTTATTCTTTCGACCCTGACAATCCGATAGCAACATCCGACGCAAGGTGGGATTCTTCCGGCGGCGGTCCCGGTTATCAAGGTCCTGCTCTTTCTCTTGGTCAAGTTTTAACGCTGACCAAAAGTCCGGCAAACCGATATTGCAGCGGAAGTCTTGGCATCAATGGCGGCGACCGTATTTATATCACCGGTGCTCCTATTACCATAGTCCGCACATGCTATCCTGACAATCCTCCGGGCTCTTACGTTTCGGGGAATTTCCCCCTTTATCCGACAGTGTTCTGGGACTCCTCATACACTGTCCCTCTGGGAACGGATATTCAAAACGGCTCTGTTCGTCCGTTCCGAATAACGGATCTCCATGTGCAGGTGCGCGATGACAATACTCGTGTCATTGTTAAAAGCCCAGCGGGGGTCGAGTTGGTTAATCAGGTATTGAATCGCGGGCAAAGCCTTCGTTACGCTGGTGCGTTGGTCGGAACAACCGTGACAGGCACAGATGCTACAACGGACGTTCCCAAACCTATACAGGCGGGTTTAGTCACAAGCCCCGGAGGCTCCACCAGCCGTTATTATACGTTGCAACCCGATGTCAATCTTGGCTATGAGTATTATCTTGGAGTCCCTTCCATGACCCACCCACCCAATGAGGAAAGCGGTCGCAATGTGGACACGGCGGCATACATTTATGCCAAGGATAACAACACGGAAATTGAAATCGCCACAAAGAGCGGAACCTCAACGATTACTCTCATGGCAAATCAGACGTATCGCTATCTTATGCCCCGCGCCCCTTTTGGCGTATATCAGGGATTTTACGGCGCGCGAGTCACATCAACAGACCCGACCAAAAAAATTGGTGTTATGCTCGCCTGTGATGATGGGAACTCCAATGTGGATTGGGCATATCATGCCTTGCCCACGCCATTCCTTCTTAATGAGTATTTTGTCCCTTATGGACCGATTAACCCGTTGCATTTTACGCCTGTATATGACAATACGCAGTTCTTCATTGATTTTGACAGCGATGGCAATGATGACATGACGTTTTTTCTCAACCGTTTCGAAACAAAACAAGTTCTTCCTCCAAGTCTGGATTTCAAGGGCGCTCATATCAGAACGACAGGTCCAGCGTTAGTTGTTTGGGGTCAGAATGACACAGAGTTTGACCCGGGCGAGTCCACGCCGGACTATGATCAAGGATATACATTGCTGCCTCTTTATTGGTTTTCGCCAGTCTTGGGCATTGAGCATGATGCAGCTCCCAGCGCATTGCCTCAAGCCGGCGGCTCCGCTCAATTTACAATTGTTGTGAAGGCTTCAGATTACCCTGTTTATAACATTGATGTAACCGATTTGTTGCCCGACGGCTGGGAATATGTGCCCGGTACAAGCAATGTTGTTTACAGCGATGGTTCGCCTTCTAATTCGGATGACCCTGATGAAAGCGGGCAGTTATTGACCTGGCTTCTCGATAAAGATTTGGCGGCAGGTCAGACCATTACAATCACCTTTACCGCTCAAACCACATCTGGTTTTGCCTCTGGCTGGAACGTGGCAATGGCGGAGGCTTATGGAACGAGCATATCTGATGAAACGAGCGCGGAGGCTTATATTTTCCGTCCATATAAGCCCGCGCAGGTGTATATTGCCCACGCTCCAACCACAACTCTTTCAGCTTCCAAAACATCTAATTATAGCAGCCTCGATTCCCCGGATGACCCCATTGAGTTTACCATAACAGTCTCAAACACCGGCGGAGCCCGCGCAGATTTAGTGAGTGTAACAGACAATTTGCCGGCAGGGTTGACTTATGTTGATGGAAGTTGTCAGGTTACGGGCAACGTTCCCGGCACAATGAATTTTGTTTATGATGGTTTTAACAGCAATTCATACAGTTTAAATCTTGGCAGCCAGAACTGGGCTAATAGCTGGACTGAATCAGGCGACAGCGGTTCTCCGCCATACTCTTCGGGGCAGATTTATCTGCAAACGGATCAAGGCGGTAATAACCGGCGGCTTCGCATCTCTGGCGGCAATCAGAGATATATTCAACGGCGCGTAAATTTATCAGGTCAAGCCACCGCTACGCTAAAATATATTTATCGCCGTATGGGTTTGGATGATGCCAATGATTATGTAAGAGTTCTTATTTCGGGCGATGGGTCTAATTTTACTGAAATCGCTCGATACACTTATGCAAACGGCACAGGGACAGATAATTTTTACCGAGAAGCGAGCCATGAAATTCCTTCCAATTTGATTACTGCAAATACGACGATTCGTTTCCAGACTTCCCCCAGCTTGGGGAATGCCGATATTGTTTTCTTTGATAATATCGGGGTTTATTATGCGCCGCGTGTTTCTTCCACTCAAACAGGAACGCCGCCTCCTCTTCTGGCAAGCGGCTATGACCTTCTCCCGGGCGAATCAATGACCGTGGTTTTCAAGGCTCTTGTCAATCAACCCCTTCCTCAAGGGATTACTTCGTTCTTAAATACCGCCTCAGTAGCCTCAGAAGATTCTCCGCCTGTCAATGCATCAGCATCGGGAACGTTCGGAACAATCGGAGATTTTGTTTTCAATGATCTGAATTCAAACGGTGTTTATAATCCGGGACAGGGAGAAACAGGCCGAGCAGGAGTCCAGATTTCTCTGATTGGAGCTGGCGCGGATGGTATTTTTGAAACTTTTGATGATATTGTCTATCCTTCAGTAACAACAGATGCTAACGGCGCATACTTGTTTACAGGTCTTATGCCGGGGGAATATCGTGTTACGGCAAATTCGCCTCGGTTGACGACCCCCAATCCTGTTGAAACGACACTCAACCCGGGCGATAATGTGGACACAATAGACTTTGGAGTTGGACCAGAAATGGGAACGATTTCGGGTCATATCTTTAACGACATAAACGGCAACGGTGTTCAGGATGCGGGCGAGCCGGATTTGTCGGGCGTGGATGTGGTCATCACTGACAGCCTCGGCGGCACGCAGACTGTGACGACGGATGTCAACGGCAATTACACGGCGACTGTGCCTGCAGGTTCTACGACGGCGAATATTGACGAAACAACTCTTCCGGCTGGCTCTGTTTTGACTGCGGGCAGCGATCCGCAGACGGTTAACGTCCCCGGCGGTTCAAATGCGGCAACCGACCCTGTCGGCTATCAGCAGCAGGGGACAATCTCTGGTCATATCTTTAACGACATAAATGGCAACGGCGTTCAGGATGCGGGCGAGCCGGATTTGGCGGGTGTTGATGTGGTCATCACCGACAGCCTCGGCGGCACGCAGACTGTGACGACGGATGTCAATGGCAATTACACGGCGACGGTGCCTGCGGGTTCGACAAC
>Ga0116146_1001727_pt1 | contig 21370 bp, 13 predicted proteins | sample AD_JPNHG2_MetaG_FD_89748 | JGI IMG/M metagenome (GOLD analysis project Ga0116146, IMG submission 89748) | Active sludge microbial communities of municipal wastewater-treating anaerobic digesters from Japan - AD_JPNHG2_MetaG | ecosystem: Engineered > Bioreactor > Anaerobic > Digestate | place...
AATTTAAATTTATAATCAAGTATAATACAAAAATATTATTTAAATTTATGTAATTTCTACATTTTTAATAATTTCTATATTTATATTTAATTGATCTTCCCTTTATAGTCAATATTTTTTTAATTAAATAAAGTAGAAATTTACGCAAAATTTTATAAATTAGATTTACAAAACAATCAATTTACAAAATAACCAAATTGTATAATATTATATTTGATGAATAAATAATTCTTAAAAAAAAGGGAAAAAATTGATGTAATAATGGAAGCTGCTAGATGGGCTGCTTATTTTCTTGTTGATGTTGCAATTGCAACAGAACATTTAGTTTTAGCTGCAGAAGCTTTAGGTTCTGGAACCTGCTGGGTTTGAGCATTTGAAGAGGATAAAATAAAAAAACTTTTAAAAATACCCGATAAGATCCGAGTCGTTGCCTTAATACCATTAGGATATCCCGCACCAGAAAACCAACTAAAGTTGACAGTTTACAATATTATATTAAATTCTGCAAGAAGAAAATGGACAGATGAATTTGTTCATTGGGAGAATTGGTAAATTTAATTTTGAATTAATCTTTTAATAATAGTTTTGCGAAAATAAAATTAGAAGAATTTAGAATAATTATAATTATAATATTATGCTTGAAAATCAATATAAACAACCTTTGTTTTATCATATTTGCTTATATCCTTATTTAAAATTTGAGGATATCTATAAGTTTTTATTACAGGCTGTTTGCGGTAATGTTCATATAATTGAATCAAAAGAAAATTTTGTCCATTATCTTTATAAAGAAATAGATATTATTAAAAATGATTTGAAAGAACTGGAAAAAGATCAAAAAAAACAGGAAGAAATTAAAAAAAAGATAAAAGATGATTTAAATAAAGATATAATTGAAAAAACAATCTTGTATGAATTTGAGATTGAAAAAGAGCCTTTAATTGAGTATCTTAGAAAAGATAAAAAATATGTCAGGGTAAATTTAAGACCTTTTTTATTGCTACAATATGACCTTTCAGTTTTGATAGAAGCATGTATTTCAAGTGCAGAAAATAATAAACAAAAGGAAGAATATCAAAAAGAACAATTTATCAGGATCTGGAATGAATTTTCTAAATCTGTATTTGATGAAAGTTTTTATGATGATTATGAAAAATTTTATAAAAAGTTATTCACTTTTTCACCAATTTCAAAAAATAGAACAAAAGAATTTTTTAAGATAAATTTAGCATTAGAAAGCCTTGAAAAATTTAATTATTTTATTAAAAACAAAAATTATCCACTAATTCATCATTCTAATGAATATCTATTATTATATAAACCTGCTTATAGAGTTTTAGAGCTAAAAGAGTTAATTTCAAAGTTGAAATTGAACTCCTAAGGTAAAACCAAACCATCCATACTGAAAAAATGCAAAATTGTTGATATCAGACATTATTGGATTGATATTTTCAGGTATATACCAGCTAAATACAGCATTGTCAGGATTTAATCTAAAGCCAAGATTATATGTTACACCCGCAATAATATGGACAAATCCAAGTGATACACCTAAATTTAATCTTAATGAAAAAGAAGATGAATCTCCTAAAATAAGATAACCTATTGTATATGGAATTATTACTTCGGGTTCGGGATAATAGTAATAACCATAGTATTCATCATAATAATATTCATAACTGCGATATAAGATTTCGGGTTTAGAAAGATATTTTTTCAAATTTTCAATGCTTGATCTTCCCTGAATAAAAAATTCTATATCCAAAAAGAATATTCCACCTTTAAAATGAGAACCAAAACCAAATGTGCTTTGATAAATAGTCTGACTTTCATTCATTCCATAACCAATAATTGAATAGAATTTTTTAGAACCCCACTTAAAATTAATTTTCAAAATATCGAGTTCATTATAGGATGTTTCTATTACATTATAACCATTTAAAAAGAAATTAAATAAGCCTATTGAAACACCTTTTTCGACTTTTGCAATGTTGATTAAACCGATTTGAAATCCATCAAATAAATTACTAATATTTATAAGATTTATTTGAAAACCTGAAAAATTATTTGAAAATGAGACAAGACCAACTCTTACACCATATGTATCTTTTAAGTTAAAGTTTACAAGACCAAGTTGAAGCCCAGAAAAATGACCAAGATTAAAATTAACAAGACTTGCCTGAACTCCAATAAAACTACTAAAATTAAAACTTGCAATCAAAGATATATCTAAATAACCGTTAAATCTTTTAGAAAAAGATACAAAACCAAGTCTATAACCATAAAACTCTTTCATATTTAAGTTTAAAAAACCAACCTGAAACCCTGTAAAATCCTGTGAATTGTAATTTAGAATTGCAGCTTGAAGTCCTATAAATTTTCCGAAATTAACATTTACAAAAATTGAAAATTCAAATCCTTTGAAATAATTATATACATTATTAAATCCACCTGTTATTAAAACTCCATCAAAACCATTTAAATATGTTTGAAAAATAAAGGCACTCGCAAAACCATTGGACCAATCTAGAACACTATTATATAAAAGTGATGATGCAAAACCATGAAAAGAAGGAATAACAAGTCCAAAAAATCCAATGGCACATGTTATATTTTCTAATTCATAAGGATAATTTATACCTGGAAATGGAGAAATTAATAAACCCGAAATTGATGTATTTGCAAAAGTTTCAGCTGTAAAAATAGATAATATAAGAATAAGAACAACAGAAAAAGCAATTGCTTTTTTCATTCACTTAATCCTTACAATGATTTGTAATTTTTTATATTTTTTAATATAGTTCATACATTTAAAATTTCAACATAAAATTGACTAAATGTTTAATTTTTTATTATTGAATTTTAAAATACATTTCATATTGATTTACAAAATTATCAAAACCAACCATACTAAGAAATTCTGATAACTCTGAACTTTTATCGACATTTAATATCGAAATTTTCCTACTAAAAGTTTCTTTCAATAAAGCTTTCAGTAAAGTTGTTTTGAAAAATTCATCATATTTTATTAAATCTTTAAAATTTAATGAATCTTTATTTTTTATTTCAGATGGCTGAGGATAAGATACTGCTAAAAATTTTATATCACCATTTATTTTTTCGATGCAGCCTAAACCTATTAACTTTTTGTTGTAATATAAGGCTAAAATAGAAACTTGATCCAATATGTTTTTTACCGATTTCAGGCTATTTTGCCAGCTTGGAATTGATCTAGATAGTTTAATTAATTTATCTTCTTTAAGGGCTAATATGGTATAAATCTTTCCCAATTTTTTTATCTTAATATCTTGCAAATTGACTTTATTATTATTTAAAATATTTTCTAAATTTTCTTCAAGTTTTTCTTTTTCAATTTTATAGCAATAAAATTTTCTACTTATGTTAAATCCTGAATCTATATATAGATTTTTTGCCTTTTTATTATCCTGTAAGACTTCCAGAATAAATCCATCTATCTTATTTTTTTTTAGGTTTTTTATAGTTTCATTTATAATTAATTTGCTAAAACCCATACCTCTAAATATTGGTATAGTTGCAGTGCCTGAATCATAGACAGCTTTTTTAAGTTTTATCATTTTATTTTTATTTTCTTTTGAAAATTCATCTTCTATAAAGGCAGTAATATTTTTTCTTTCACCTAAAAGAAGAAATGAGATTGGAATCATTTTTATTTCATCAAAAGATAATTTAATTCTATTATCTATAATCTTTTCTTTTTTTATGAATTTCATAATGGATATATCTTCTTTCAAAATATTATATAATTCTTTTTCGAAGTATTCTTTTATTTGATTATCAACTATATCATCTATAAAAATACCAAAACTTTTATTAAGCTTAATATCTCGTACTTTTAATAATCTTTTAAAACCTTCTAATGTAAGCTTTGTCTTTATTTGATAATCTGAAAAACCTAACAAAAAGGAGAAATATAGATAAATAGATGAAATTTTATTTAAGGAAAGTAATTTTGTTTTCATATTTGCCTTTTAATGTTATTTTTATTTAATTATATTGCTAATTAGATTGCTATCATTATTTTCTTTGATAAATAGGATTTTATTTCTTGTTATCCTTATTTTTATCTTTTTTGAAACCAGAAACCCATTTTGCTATTATAAGATAAAATATCAGTTGAACTAAAAATATTATAGGTAAACCAATTATAGTTAAAAAAAGGCTTTTAGTTAAAGCAGAAGAATTTTTTATTATCTGCAAAATATTTTCCATATTTTTCTCTCCTGAAACTTATAACTAGAGCGAATTAAAGTAAAATAGGAACAAGTGCAAGCACAAGACCTCCAGCTATAACAGATCCCAATTGTCCCGAGACATTTGCACTTACAGCCTGCATAATAAGAAAATTACCAGGATCTTCATCAATCGCCATCTTCTGTATTACCCTTGCGCTCATAGGGAAAGCAGAGATTCCAGCCGCACCAATCATAGGATTTATTTTATCTTTTATAAAAAGATTAAGAAACTTTGCGAATAAAACTCCACCTGCTGTATCAAATATAAATGCTATAAGTCCAAGCCCAAGTATTTTCAATGTCGAAATATTTAAAAATTTTTCGGCCTGCATTGTAGAGCCAATTGTAATTCCTAAAAGTAAGGTAGCAATAGATCCAAGTTCATTTTGAGCAGTTTTTGAAAGTCTTTCGACAACTCCGGATTCTTTTAACAAATTCCCAAACATAAGTGAGCCAATAAGAGGGACACTCATAGGTGCAATAAAGCCGGTAATTATTGTGACTATAATAGGAAATCCAATTCTAAGTGATGCGGGTACTGTTTTATCTATTTTTGCCATTCTAATTCTTCTTTCATTTTTTGTTGTCAAAGATTTTATGACTACTGGCTGTATAAGAGGCACAAGTGACATATAAGAATAAGCTGCTACTGAAATTGGTCCTAAATAATCTTTTGCAAATCTTGAGGCAACATATATGGCAGTTGGACCATCTGCTGCGCCTATAATGCCAATGGAGCTTGCAGTTTTAAAGTCAAAACCTAAAAAAGAGGCAACAATAATTGTCGCAAATATTCCAAATTGAGCAGCAACACCAAAAAACATCATAACAGGTTGCTTGAACATAGGAGTAAAATCACACATTGCTCCAACAGCTATAAATATAAGGATCGGGAAAAGTTCTGTGGTTATACCTGCATCAAAAAGAATTTTTAAAAATCCCGATATTCCTTCATGTTCAAGAACAACTGAAAGTGGAAGATTTACCAGAATTGTCCCAAAACCAATTGGTAAAAGTAAAAGTGGTTCATATTCTTTCTTAATGGCAAGCCAGATCAAAACAAGACCAACAACAATCATAACAGCAGATTGCCAGCTAAAAGAAGTAAAACCGATAAATAAGTCTTTCAAGATTAGCTCCTTTAAGTATTAAATAAAATCTACATAAACAGATTTGTCTGTCAATATATAAAGTTTTAATTTTAAATGAAAAAAATAAGATCGGAAAAGATTTGGCAATATAAAAAAGTTATTTAATCAATGATAATCAATTTAAAATAATAATTTAATATAATAAATAATCATTGATTATAGAAAATACCAAAGAGAGACAATATAAAAAATAGGTTTATCTTATCATATAATTTGGTGGTAATTCTTTTATAAAAGATGAAAAAACACACTATCAAGATAAAATAAAAGTCTAATTTTTTAATTTTTATTTATTTTTAAATGGTATAAAAAACTTTTCTTAAATATATTTGTTTTATCTAATTATTTTGCATTAAAGTTTCCAGTATTTTTATTATCTTTATGAAACTTTGGCCATGGACTGTTTACAAGACCTTTACTTGATGATCCTATCGCATAGATATGACCATCAAGCGATCCAACATATATTGTCCCATCATTCCCTATAGCTGGAGAAGAAGTAATAGAACCATCAGTTTTAAACATCCATTTCAAAGTTCCATCAGAATTTATTGCATAAAGATTTTCATCATCTGAACCAACATATATTGTTTCATCACTTCCTATAGCCGGTGAAGAAAATATTTCTCCGTTAGTTTTAAAACTCCATTTCAAAGTTCCATAACTATTATTAGAAGATGAAAAAAATGAAAAAACAAGTACAAAAATAAAAATAATTAAAAATATTTTTTTGATTTTATGCATAAAGTCCTCCAAATTATTTTATTGTTAAGTTTATTATAAGATTGGTTTATTTTATTATTAAATATTGTCAATAGTTTTGAGTTAATTATAATTTGAGTTAATTATAATAAAAAAAGAGTAATCAAAAAAATATTAATAAATGTAAAATAAAATTTTTTAATTAAAAAATTTTCACATAAATTGAAAAAAATTATAATGGTTTTATCATTAATTGAAAGGAATAAAATTTATGTCTTATTCTATTTTTTTTGATTATTCAGTTGATGATTTTATTGAAAGAATTATTGATGACTATAATCAAGATGTAACAGAATTTTCAAATAATAGTCTTTTTTATCAAAATATTCCTATATTTGTATGTCAAAGTGAAGGGATAAAAAATTATTTATTTTTTAAGATTGCAGAGAAAAATAAGGTTCTATTAAATATAAATAGTTTCAACCTTCAATCATTTTTTAATGAATATAGTAAGCCTTATTTACAAGTAGCTGAAAACCAAAAAGTTTCTGAAAAAATAGGGCCTACTTCAAAGAATAAAATCTTCTGGTACTTATATAAATATTTTTATGATAATATTTCTAAATCTTATAACAAAATAGATACAAAAAATCAAGATATTTTAGACAACCCTGAATTTAAAAAATTTATCAATTTTTTACTTATTTTTTCAGATTTATACGAACAATATGAAACATTTAGAGATTTTGATGATTGGGCTATTTTAAAAGGTCGGGATTTAAATAATGTTAATTTTGATATATTAAACAATTTTTATAGTTTTGATGAAGATGGTAAAATTAAAATAAATAATCAAATATATGAAGATATATTTCAAATCGAACTTATCAAACTTATTATTAATAGCCCATTAAAAAACACAAGATTCAATATACTTAAAAGAGTAAAAGAGAATAAAGTAAAAATAGACTTCCCAAAAAATCCAATATATTTTATAGGTTTTGACAATATACCTTACTTTTATTATATCTTTTTGAAAAAGATTTCAGAATTTGTAAATATTAATTTTTATTTTTTACTTCCATCTGCTTCAATTTTTGAAAAAGATGATTTAAGTTATGAAAATTCTTATTTACTTTCATTTTGTTTGAAAAAACAAAGAGAATTTATTTTTGATTTTTTAAACTATTTGTCAGAAGGTAAAGATCAAATATATCAAAATATAAAAAATCAAAAAAAGTTTCAAGATCAAAAAAATATGCAAATCCAGCAATATTTAGAAAAAGAAGATAAAATAAATAAAGACAACTTAGAGCAGCATCAAAGTTTATTAAATCGATATCAACTATTCTTAAAATCATATGAAAATATAAGAAGTAAAATAAATAAAAACTTTAAAATAGATGATAGCATTCAGATTTTAAGCAACTATACACCTCTTAGAGAATTAGAGGTTATAAAAGATAAGATACTGGATCTAATAAGTAAAGATAAGTCATTAAAATATGATGATATCATAATAATGGCAATAGATACCAATAAATATCTTCCTTATATGGAAACTGTCTTTAAGCTTCAAGAACCTTCTTTGCCAATATTTATAGTCAATAAAGATAGTTCAAAAGATTCAAAAATAAAAAATCTTTTAGATATCTTTTTAGAGATCTTAGATTCTAATTTTAAGAAAACTGATTTTATTAATTTTATTTTATCAGAAATTATTATGAAAAAATTTGATCTTGAATATAAAGATATAGATATTTTTAATAATATTTTTTCAAATTATCTTTGGGCAGCAGATCTTGAAGATGTTTTAAGCTACCTTCAAAAAATTAAAGAAAAAGATCAGTTAAACCAAAAAATAGAAGATTCTATTAATTTAAAAAATATTGAGTTTTACATTGAAGCAAGCTTTTTAGCAAATACTATTGGTTTTCTTAGTTCGAATAGTTATTTAGAAAAAGATGCATATATAGAATATAAAAATGGAATTATTCCTTTAAATACAGAAATAGAAGGTGATTTTTTAGAAAAAATCGAGAAAATTTATATTATATATTTTCTTTTACTTAATTTTTATAAGTTTGCAAAAAAAACTCATAAAGTAGATGAATATAAAATATTTTTTGAAAATTTTTTCGACAATTTTGTTTTAAATACAGAAGAGTATCATCAAGAAATTCTTTATTATAGAAAAAAGATACTTGATTTTCTTGATGAGATAGAAAATATCAGTGAAAAACCTGTTCTTTTAAGTTTTGATATCTTAAAAACTGTTTTACAAAATCATCTTAAGACTTATCAATATAATGCAGGATGGACTGTTGGTAGAATTCTTTTTTCAGATATGATTTCACTTCGAAATGTGCCTGCTAAAGTTATAGCAATTTTAGGTCTTAATGATAGTGATTTCCCAAGAAATTTTTCTTCTGTATCCTTTGATCTTCTTCTTCAAGATAAGAGAAGTTGGGATAGAGATATAAGAGAATCAGATAAATATCTTTTTTTAGAATCAATCTTATCAGCACAAAAATATCTTTTTTTAAGTTATATTGGAAAAGATCCTAAAAATAATAAAGAAAGAGCTCCTTCAATAGCTTTAAAAATATTACAGGAAGATATAAATTCAAGACTTTTAGTTGAAGATTCACTAAAAAAAATACAGATGCCAATTCAACCATTCAGTAAAAGTTACTATTTTGAAAAAAAAGATTATGAAACTGAGTATAAGGATAATGATAAAAACGAAAATAAAGAAAAAAACATAGATAAAAATTTAAGTAAAAATATAGATAAAAATAATATAGATAAAAGTATAGACAAAAATATATACAAAAATAATATTAAAACTTATAATAAAAGCTGGTCCTTATTTTTTAAAAACCTATTAAAAGAAGAATCTAAAGATTTATTAACAAAAGAAGAAGAGTATTTAATTAAAGATTTAAAAGATGATAATGAAATTCATAATAAATCAAATCTCATAGATTTTAATCTGTTCTTAAAATTTATAAAAGATCCTTTAGAACAATACCTTAGAAATATCCTTAACATCGATCTTTATTTAAATGATTATAAAGTAGATAATGAATTTGATCAGTATATTTCAGGTTTAAGTAGAGAAAAAATCTTTTATAAGCTTTTAAGTAGTGAATTATTGGCTAATAAAATAGATTCAAATGAAATAAATTTTAATAGAATAAATATAAATGAGGTAGATGTAAATGAATCAAATAAAAATGTAATAAATGCAAATAAGATAAATGTGAGTGAAATAAATAAAGATGATGAAATAAACTATTTTAAGGTCAAATATTTGAAACCTAGAGGGATACTGACAGATATAGATTTTAATATTCTTAAAACTCAGGTAGATGATTATGCTAAATTTATAAAAAATATGATAAATCCAACACCATTAAGTTGTATATTAAAATATGTTACAGAAATTAAAAATAACTTTATTTCGGGCTATAATATTAAGTTTTCTTATTATCAATTGATAATAGATGAGAAACCCCAATTTCTTCTTATATATTTTGATAGTGATAAAAAAGATGATAAAATAAATACTATTTTATGCTGGTTTTTAAATAAATTAAAAGGAATAGAAAAACTTAAATTATATAAAAATAAAACTCAAATTTTGATAGCAAAACTTAAAAATGCAGATTACTCATTTAATGAACAAAATTTAAAAAATGAAAATGATCTAACTGGTATTTTAGATAAAATTAATAATAATCCAAATATTGAAGAAAAAATCAACATACTTTTATCTTCTTATATAAATATTATATTGGAGAGAAAATTTATCCCTATTTATTTAATTGAAGATAATAAAATACAAGATGTTCTTGATGGTAGAATAAATTTAAAAGATAAAATAGAAAATGATATATATAATAAGTTCAATCAGAGTGAATATTTTGGACTTTTAAATTATTATGAAAAATGGATATTCAATAAATATATAAATAGTTCTTTATTTTATAATTATTCTTCTGATTTTAGACAGTTTTATGAGGCGATTCAAAGTATAAAAAAAATTTCAGAAAATAATAAGAGTAATTAGATATATAAATAAAATTGTAAAAAAGGCTTAGAATAAAACAGAATATAAAATTTATATAGTAAAAAAAGGTTAAAAAGAGATTTAAGAAGGATAAAGATGAATGAATTTTCCCTGGATAAAATTGAATTAGATAATAGAAAATATCTTATAGAAGCAAGTGCGGGAACTGGTAAAACCCATTCTATGGCGCAGATTTTTATAAGATTGGTTCTAGAAAAATATCCTGCTGAAAAGATACTTCTTGTAACCTTTACAAATTCAGCAGCTGAAGAGATAAAAGAAAGGATTCTTCTTTTTTTAATTGAGGCAAAAGATTACTTAATATATAGGAAAAAAGAAAAATTGAATAAAATAAAAAATGATACTGCTTTATTAAAATATCTTGATAATAAAAGAGAAAATGGCATTGGTGATGAGGTTAAAAATTATATAAAAAGACTTGATGAGGCGATTTTTAATTTTGATAAGATCTATACCTGTACAATTCATTCCTTCGCAATAAATCTTGTAAAAGAGTTTTCAAATGAGATAGGACTTCCGTTTCAGTTTGATTTTGGTAAAGATACTGAAAATATAGATAAAATATTGTTTCAAAAATATTTTATTGAAAGATATGAAAATTTTAAAGATGCAAAAACTTCGAAAGAAATAATGTCTGATAAAAGGTCAATAAATGATCTGATGAAAAATTTTAAAAAGATTAATAAGTTTTATGATAATTATAAGATTTCTCCTAAATTGAAAGGTGACGATATAAATGATATAAATGAAGAATATTTAAATTTTTATTTTAAAAACTCTCTTAATATTAAAAAAGAATATGGTATTTTCAACTTTAATGATTCAATAGATCTTCTTATAAGACTTTTTTCTAATAATGAAAATATAAGAAAAAAAGTTTCAGATAGATTTGATGCACTTATTGTTGATGAATTTCAGGATACCGATGAAAATCAGGTAAAACTATTTGAATTACTATTTTCAGATAAACTTAGCTTTTATATAGGAGATCCAAAACAGGCAATTTATGGTTTTAGAGGCGGTGATTTTGTAAATTATTTAACTTTTAAGAAAAATATAAAAGATGATTGCAAGTTTATACTTTCCAAATCTTATAGATCTACTCCAAAAGTTATTGAATTTATAAATGCTTTTTCAGATACTATTTTTAACAAAGAAGTTAAAGATAGTAATGGAATTGAAAATGAACTAAAAAAAGAATTAAAGTATGAAAAAATAAAATCCTATATGGATGATTCGTATAATGACAATGAATCAGAAAAAAATAATAAATCAGAAAAAAACGATGAAACAGATAAAAATAAATCTGAGGCTAAATTAATTATATTAGGAAAAGAAAATTCAACCAAGGATATTATTGAATTTAAAAATATTGCAGTTTGGATAAAAAATAAAATAGAAGAAATAGAAGGTAAAGATAATGAATTTAATTATGAGGATGCAGCAGTCCTTATTAAAACCAAAATGGACATTGACAAATATTATAGAATTTTTAATGAAATTGGTTTACCTGTGGCTTTGAAAATAGATAAATCTGTGTTTGAAACAGATGAAGCAATTTTTGTATATTATCTTTTAAACAGTATCTTTTATAAAGAAGATATAAGATATATAAGAAGATTGCTTTCAACAATTTATTTTAAGTTTACATTTGATCAGCTTATAAACAATATCGATAAAATATACTCAAAAATTCTTCCAGTATTAGAGCAACTTCAAAGAGACTGGAAGACTTATGGAGTTTACTCTATTTTCGAAAATCTATTTTTGAATGATAAAATTAAATTTTTTGGTTTTAAAGGTTTCGAGATTAATGATTATGAAAGAAGACTGACAAATATCAGACAGATTTTTGAAATTTTGACATACTATGTGAATAATAGAAATCTTTCTTTTTATAATCAGATTGAAATACTTTTAAGATTGATTTTAGAAGATTATGAGGAAGATACTCAGGATTTTAACTCAATGCGACTCGAAAGTGAAGAAAATGCAGTTCTTATTTCAACCATTCATTCTGCAAAAGGTTTGGAGTATGATACAGTTTTTTGTCCCGAAATAGGATTTGAAAGTAAGCCTAGATATCCAAAAATTTTTTATAGAAAAAACGATTGGTTTATTAAAGATTACATATTAGATAGTAAAAATTTAAAAAGTAGGGATTCACGAAAAAAATTAATCAAAGACTATGAGAATATTCAGGATAATAACTTAAGATATGTTGCAATTACAAGGGCTAAAAAAAGGTTATATACTTTTATTTCAACGGATCCCAATGAAGAAAATATTGATAAGAATGAAGATAATAGTAAAGATAAAAATAAACAGAATAAAAATGATTTTAAAAGTTTGTTAATAGAAGATTATAGAATTGAAAAAATAAGTGTAGATATTGATGATATAAAGTTAGATGAGAATATCCAGAAAGATAAAAACTATGAAGATAAAAAGTTAGAGATGGAAAAATTAATAGAGATTCCCGAGATAAATCTTCAGGATTATGATTTAAAGGTTGAAAATATTTATTCATATTCTTCTATTTCGCATTTAAAAAATAAGGTCATTAAATCAGATGTAGATAAGAAAGATTTACTGGATATTGTTGTAGAATATAAACCATATAAAGAAGAAGAAGAAAAAGATTTTGAAGAAAAATACTCAGATTTCAAAGGAAGACTTGCAGGGAATATCTTTCATGAGACTATGGAGAAATTGATTGTTGAAAATTTTGAACTTTATAAAAATCCATTTGATCAAAATATTGAAAGAATAAAAAAAATATCAGGAGAAATGATTAAAAAATATTATAAATCTGAAAGAATAATAAAAATTTTTAGTGATAAAAACCTGAATCTTGTCCTTAATACATTGAAGACAACTATTCCTTTATATAATAAAAAAATATATCAATTAGAAGACCTATATCCCGAAGTCGAATTTCTGGCTAAAGCTAAAGATAAATCATTAAAAGAATTATATAAAATATTTAAAAATTTAGATGAAAAAAATATTATTTTTGAAGAAGATTTAATCTTAAAAGGATATTATAAAGGATTTATAGATCTTGTTTTTATCGAAGATGGAAAGATAAACTTTATAGATTGGAAGACAAATGATCTAACTGAATATGAGAATAATTTTGAAAAGGCAATATCTGAGTATAATTACGATATTCAATATAAATTATATTCGGCAATTCTTTATAACTTTGTTAGATCTTATAATTTGCCATATGAATTTGGAAATATTTATTACTTTTTTGTAAGATATGTGAAAGAAGATGATAATAGCGGTGTGTATGTTAAGGTCTTTGATAAAAACGAATTAGAAGATCTATGCAATAAAATAATGTAAAAAATAATATAAACAAAAATAATGTGTGTGAAAAAACAAAAAAGAAAAATATGAAAAATTAGAATAAAAATTAAAATTAAAAAATAAAATAAAAAAAATAAAAACAAAACAAAATAAATAAAGGAATTATTTTAATAAAAGGATATTAAGGTGCAGGAAAGTTTAATTTATGAGATAGAACAAACAGATCTAATTTTAGCCTATAATTGTTTATCTTATTTTTCAAATAAAAGTGCATTTGATTTATATGAATATTTAAAAAAAATTAAATCCAATCTGGAAAACGATAGATCTGAAAAAGAAAAATCTTCTTTGGATTTTAGTGAAAATTCGAAGTTTAAAGAATTAAAATTTTTATTTTTCACAACAATTTTAACTAAACTTTATTTGAGTTATGGAAATACTTTTATTTATTTAAATGATATCTTTGGTAAAAATTTAGTTTTTAAGATTTCTGAAATATCAAATTTTTTTGAAGAAATTCTATCTTTGCTTTCAGATAGATGTATAGATAAAAATTCTAATAAAGAAAAAAATTTTAATATAAATAAAAATACAAAAATAAAATCAAATACTGATTTCGATTTATTTTCTGATATAGATTACAATGAAATTAATTTTGAAAATTATGATTTTGATAAAGAGAAATCTATAGATTTAGGTGAAAAGCAATTCTTATTTAAATTTGATGATATGGAATCTGTTAAAAGATTGATTGAAGATATAAACAAGGAAAAAATCATATTTGAAATTATAAATAAAGATAAGATAAATGAAAAAGTAGAAAGCTTAGAGCAAAATATAATAGAAGAAAAAGTAATTAAAAATCCACCATTATTTATTTATGAAGATTATGATAAAATATATTTTAGAAGATTTTATCTATATGAGCTTTTAATAGCAAAAAACATCGTTAATATTGGTAAAACAAAAGATATAAATAATGAAAAAAAAGGAAAAGAGTTAGAATTTATAAAAATTTTCGAAGATCAACTCGATAAAAATCAGATCGAGGCTATTAAAAGTGCCATAGAAAATAGATTAACAATTATTTCTGGAGGACCTGGGACTGGAAAGACTTATATTATTTCTCTAATAATTCTTGCTTATATATATTTATATGGTTATAAGTCTGAGGATATTATTGCTGTTGCTCCTACTGGCAAAGCAGCAAAAAGGATATCAGAAAGTATTCAAAATAATATTTATAGTTTTATCTGTAAGATAAATGCTTTAGATAATAAAGTTGATATTATAGATGATATAAAAAACAATAATAAAACTGAAAATCAAAAGATAAAAGATAAAGATATAAAAGTTAATGCTATTACAATTCATAGACTATTAAAAGGTTCAGAATTTTCACCTTCTTTTTTGCACAATAGAGAAAATAAATTAGATTATAAACTAATAATAGTTGATGAAGCTTCGATGATAGATATTCCTTTAATGGCAAAACTTTTAGATGCAATCAAAGAAGATACAAATATTATATTAAGTGGTGATGCTAATCAACTTTCATCTGTAGAAGCTGGAAGAGTATTTTCAGACTTAAAAGATTTTTTCCTATTAGACATTAAAAATAAATTAAATGCAAATATTGTTGAACTAACAAAATCCTATAGATATAAAGCGAAATCTATTATAGAAGAATCAAAAGAAATTTTATATAAAATTTTAAACAGTAAAAATGATGAAGAAAATAAAAAGCAGGCAGAATGTTTTGTAGAATTGATGAGTAAAAAGGAAAGATTAATAGAAACCGAGATTAACAATAATCTTTTTGATAGAATAAAGAAAAATTTTGAAGAATATAATATAAAGGATTTTGGTCTTGTTATAAGTAATATTGAAGCAGATGATAGGATTAAAAAGCAATTTGAACTTTTAAGAAAATTTAAGTTTTTAAGCCCATTAAGATTATCAAAATATGGAACATTCAATATAAATAAGAGTTTTGCAAATTACCTTAAGAAAATTAAAGAAAAACAATTTATACCAATAATAATAACGAAGAATAATTATCAATTAAATCTTTTTAATGGAGATATTGGAATTGTTGAAGAAGAAAATGATGAAGCTTATGCATATTTTGAAAATGAAGAAAAGGATGAACCTACAAGGAAGTTTAATCTTTCCTCTCTATCTAACTGGGAACCTGCATATTGTCTATCTGTTCACAAAAGTCAGGGTTCAGAGTTTGATATAGTCGTTCTATTTTTACCCGAAAATATTGATAGATTTGAATTCATCACATTGGAATTGCTTTATACTGCTATCACAAGGGCAAAAGAAGATTTTTATATTGTTTCGGCAAAACATAGTCTTGAAAAGGTATTATTAAAAAGAACTAAAAGATTTACGGGGCTTTTTACTAAATTGCAGACAATGATTTAGGTAAAATTAAAAAATAATCGATTGTTTTTTAATAACAATAGATTATAAAAATTTTTTTAGGAGGTAGGATGACTAATACTCAAAGAGTTTTGATGCTTGCGTTTATGAGTCTTGTTTTAATAATGCTGAATGCAGATTCTAATGTAATGAATCCAAATTTGAATCTTATTGAAAAAGAGTTTTCAGTTACAGATGCAAATCTTGGGTTTATGATGGGTGTATTTTCTATTTTTGGTGCTTTAATTTCTATTTTATGGGGATATTTTGCTGATAAAACAAGCAGAAAAATGCTTTTTGTTCTATCTGTTTTAGTTGGTGAAATTCCCTGCCTTTTGACTGCTTTTGCTCCAAATTATACCATATTTTTCATATTAAGGATTTTAACAGGTATTGGGGTTGGTGCGGCTTTCCCACTAGTGTTTTCAATGATTGGAGATATTTATGGCGAAAAATCAAGACCACTTGCGACAGCAATACTGACAACAGCCTTTTCCTTAGGAAATGTTATTGGAATAGCTTTAGGTGGCTATACAACAAATATAACATGGGGTTCTTTAACAGGTTGGAGAATCGGATTTTTACTTGCAAGTGCTCCAAATATCCCACTGGCAATACTATTCTGGATTTTAGTACCAGAGCCAAAAAGAGGAGCATCAGAAGAAGCCACAGCAAAACTTATCGAGGAAGGAATTCTTTACCCAAGAACTATACAATTTTCAGATTATAAGAAATTGATCCATATAAAGACAAATGTCTATCTTTTTATTCAAGGAATTATTGGTACAATTCCATGGGGAGCAACAGCTTTTTTAAATAAATTTTTAGAAGACAATAAAAAACTTTCAAAGGCAGCAGCTACAAATATCTTTATGATATTTGCACTTGGAGCAATTCTGGGTACTATATTTGGTGGTAAATGGGGTGGAGATTTAGCGAAGAAAAATCCTAAAAATCTTCCTAAATTTTGCTCAATAACAACTGCCATTGGTTGCTCTATGGCTCTTGCTACATTTTTGCTTATACCATCAAATCTTTTATTGCTTTCGATTTCTGGTTTTTTGGCGGGGTTCTTTGTCGCAATGACAGGTCCAAATATGAGGACAATGCTTTTAGATACAAATGTACCAGAGAATAGAGGTGCAATATTCTCGATTTTTAACCTTACCGACAGTCTTGGGACTGGTTTTGGCAAATGGGTAGCGGGAGTTCTTTCTGTAGCAGTCGGACTTACAGCATCTATATCAATATGCAGTGCTTTCTGGTATGGTTGTGCATTTGTACTATTTTTGGCTGCAGCTATTTTCCCTCTTGATATTGCTAAACAAAAAGAAAGATTAGAAGAGATTGCAAAGAAGATGAAACAGCAGCAGGCATAAAAAAGTATTAGTATAAAATCAAAGGGGCTATCATCAAAATTGATAGCCCCTTTTTAATTAATTATTTTTTATTAATTTAAATTATTTCACGATATTTCCATCATTATCCAGTTTTTTACCAAATAAATAAAGGAAAAGAATAATTGCTGCAGAACCAAGTATCAATGTGAGCCAGACTGGAATACCGATTGCAAAAGGTAGATATCCAAAAATACCACCAGCTAATGCAACTGTAGAAGCATAAGGAAGCTGAGTAGTAACATGTGCTATATGATCAGAACCCGCAGCTGTTGAAGCTAAAATAGTTGTATCTGAAATTGGTGAGCAATGATCTCCATAAATCGCACCACCAAGAACTGAACCTATTGTTGCAATAATGGATGATGTAAGAACACCATTAGCATTTGAAGCAGCAGCAGCCAAAGGTATAGCTATAGGCATAAGTATTGCCATAGTCCCCCATGATGTTCCTGTAGCAAAAGAAAGTATACAAGCTATTAAAAATACAACCAGAGGAATCCATGCACCGTTTAATATAGGTTTGGTAAGCTCGACTATGAAATTTGCTGTTCCCATTTCATCTATTACTGCCTTTAATGTCAGAGCAAGAGCCAAAATTATAACTGCAAGAATCATGGATTTTACGCCATTGATCCATGAATCAATAGCTTTTGTAAAAGACATTCTTCTTTCTATTATTACCTGAACAATTATTTCAATAGATGCAACAAAGGAAGCCCAGGTTAAAACTACAGAGCTATCTGCATTTCCCAAAATATCTCTAAAAGTATAAATCACCTGCTCACCATTTACTTCAGCAACTACCTTAAAAAAGCCAGAAGATATTATCTTCATTTCTTCAGATACTAGTCCAGCCCAACCATTATACCTTAAACCAACTACAGTTACTATGATAAATGTGAGGATGGGTAGAATAAAATCCCAGATAGTTCCTTTAACACCTTCATCCGGAAGTATCTCTTTTGAATCCTGGTACATTGGATGGGAATCTTTAGCATATACTTCACCTGTTTTCCTTGCTCTTATCTCTGCTTTAAGCATAGAGCCATAATCTCTTTTCATAAAAAAAGATGCAAACATAAAGACAACAAGGAAAAGAACATAAAATCTATATGGGACAGATTGCAAAAATACTACTATTGCATTTGCTTTAATGCCAACTCCTGCTAAACCATCCTGAATTAAACCAAGTTCCATAGCTATCCATGTTGATATTGGTATAACAGAAGAAACCGCTGCAGCAGTAGCATCAACTATAAAAGAAAGCTTTTCTCTTGATATCTTCTGTGCATCAGTAATAGGTCTCATGGTATTTCCAGTAATAAGGCAGCTAGCATAATCATCAATAAATACTAAAATACCTAAGCTAGTTGCAGCAACCTGAGCTGAAACTTTGTTTTTTGCTTTTTTTGCTATCTGGTAAGCAATAGCCTGCATACCACCAGATTTATTCATAACACCGACCATACCACCAATTATAAGACAGAAAACTAAAAGTCCCGCATTCCAGCTATCTGCAACACCTTTTCCGACAACATATTTTGAAGCAGTATCAACAAGAGCCGTTATTGGATTATATCCATTCATTATAAAAACACCTGTGAATATTCCAAGTAAAAGTGAAGGGATGACATTTCTTGTGACAATACAGAGTGTTATTGCAATAATTGCTGGAAGAAGCGATAACCAGCCAAAAGAAGTACCTTCCATTTAATCCTCCTATTTTATAACTAATAATAACCTAATATAATTTTTGTTTATATATTGAAATATGTCAATATTCTTTTATATTTATTTTATGATTATTTTTGTTTTTTAAGATTATTTTTATTTAGATTTTATTTGAAATTATTTTTATTATTGTGTTTTATCTGTTAGCGTATTAAGAAATATAAATAATTAAAAATTTATATTGTTTATTATTTTTAATTTTATAAATCATTTATAAATAATTTTTAAGTTATTTTTGAGACTTTTTACAAATATTCTTCATATTATTATTCAATTATTTTAAAATATTTTTCAAATTATTTTTCAATTATGTTGATATTTACAATAAATGAAAAGTAAAAAAATCCGAAAAAAAAAGATATGAGAAGAAAAAAATATTTATTACTAATGTTAATAATATTATTATTAATATTCTTTGAAATAACTGGTTGTTATTATTTTAATGAATTAAATTATAGATTCTCAAATTTGTTCAGGTTAAAAATAAATTTATTTAATAAGGTAATAAACTTTATTAAATTTAAATTGAATAGATTAGTTATTAGAATAGATAGATTTTTTTCTTCATATTTATTTATAGCAAAAAATGCAAATTCTATTAATAATCGAGATTATAAGGTTCAAAAGATAAATCAACTTAAAGAATTTGGTAAAAAATACGATGAGCTTATCTTAAATAAAATGCTTTTATATTCAAGTAGTGGAATTCCTTTAAATGATAATATCATAATATCCTTATATTTTTATTCGGGACAGAAGAAAATTGAAATATCAAAATATGAAAAATATCATTTTAAGCTTATAGAAATTAGTAAAGATGGATATAATAAAATAATAAATCAAAAATTACTTGAAATCGAAAAGGTTAATAGTCCTTTAAATAATAAGATTTCACAAAAAAAAGATAGTAAAAAATTACTATTTTTAAGACAATACAAGTTGATATTAAAAAATTCAAAACCCGCGATTCTCTCTCTTTTGCAAGATGAAGAAGGCAATCAATATTATGCGATATTAGAAAATCTTGAGAAAGAATTTTACTCTTTACCATCGGATTTTAATTTTTATTATAAAAATCAGCCTCCAAAGATAAAATTTCATACCTTTTATTATTATCCGTTATCTTCATCTTTAATGGAATTGGTTATAGGTTTTACTTTGCCTATAGAACCAGTTAAAATTTATTTATTTTTTGCAATTATTTTTATTATTGTTATTATTTCTCTTGTTTTTGGTTATATTATATTAACTCAGTATTTATTTAATTTTGAAAAAGAAAAAAATGATAAGCCAAAAAAATTGGAAAATATTGAAAAAATAGATAATAATATAGATGAGAAAGAAAAAAAAGAAAATGATGAAATAAAAATATCAAAAGAAGGTATTCAAAAAGATAAAATGAAAAATAATAATAGTTTAGAAAATTTAAAAAATTATGAAACAGAATTGGAAGGTAAAGAGATAGATATTTCTGAAATTCCAGATTTTAAGGAGTAATTTTATAAAATATAGATTAATTAATAAATAAAAAGATAAATTAATAAATAAAAGTGAGGCAAATTATGAGTCAAAGTGCAAAAAATATTTTGATCTCAGTTGCAGTAGGGCTTATTATATTTTTAATTTTAGCAATTGGCTATAACCTTAAACTTATTCCTATTTCTATAAATGTCTCCAATACTGTAAATTCTATTCAGAAACAGGTAGATCAACTTGGAATAGATTTTTTGGGTCAAATTCAGATAGAAAGAGCAAAAATGAAGGATCTGGCAGAAAATTCATTTATTGTAGACAGCTTTCAAAGTCAGGTTATTACTGATAAAGTATATAGTGAAGTTTATGAATATACTATAAGGAATAAGAATTGTTATGGTATAACCTTTGTAAATAATGAAAAAACAATATTTTTTGTTTACCCTCCTTATGCTACAAAAAGAAAAGGGATGATTTTAGCAACTGAATATTTTAACTTTTTTTTAACAAAAGAGTATTCAATATTACCCTTTCAAACATCTAAAGAAGCTTCTACAACAGATGAAATTGTTTTAGGTTATCCTATTCAAAAAAATGGTAAAATACTAGGACTTGCTTTGTTCCATTATTCTGGAACATCATTATTATCTGAACCTATTAAAAAATCTACTTTAAATATTAAAGGTTTAGCATTTGTAAAAGCATATAATATGATAGTATTAAATGTTACCAAACAGATTCTTGAGGAAAAAGATAGATTATCAGATATTATGGCAACTATTGAACATGAAAATA
>Ga0116146_1001754_pt1 | contig 21125 bp, 14 predicted proteins | sample AD_JPNHG2_MetaG_FD_89748 | JGI IMG/M metagenome (GOLD analysis project Ga0116146, IMG submission 89748) | Active sludge microbial communities of municipal wastewater-treating anaerobic digesters from Japan - AD_JPNHG2_MetaG | ecosystem: Engineered > Bioreactor > Anaerobic > Digestate | place...
AGTATTGCATGACTGTTCCGGAGGGAAATTTCCGCTGTTTCCTTTCTCGGGAGTGTCGTCAGCTGATCATTTGTTTCCCCGATCGCTTTTTCAATCAGTTCCGGGCTGTCCGACAGCAGTATGACCTGGCTGTCGGGGCCGTGTTCAGCCTGGGAGAGCAGGTCTGCCGCAACGAATGAAGGGTTGGCCGATTTGTCTGCAATGACAAGTACCTCGCTGGGTCCGGCCGGCATATCGATGGCCGTTCCGTACTGCTGAACAAGTTCCTTGGCTTTTGTAACAAACCTGTTTCCCGGGCCGAATATTTTATTGACTTTGGGAATGGTTTGTGTGCCGAAAGCCATTGCGGCTATCGCCTGGGCGCCGCCAACTTTATATACCCTGTCGATTCCGAGCAGCCGGGCTGTATAGAGAATTACATCATTTACCTTCCCGTCTTTCTGCGGGGGGGTACAGAGAATAATATCGCTGCAGCCGGCCAGCCTGGCGGGTATGCCGAGCATAAGGACTGTGGAAAACAGAGGTGCGCTTCCGCCGGGCACGTAAAGACCTGCTCTTTCGATCGGCACATATTTCGCACGGCAGCTGATGCCGGTTGAGATAACGACCATTGAAGGGTCGGGGCTCATTATTGAAAAATGGAACTTTTCAATATTCTTCCTGGCCGTTGCTATCGCCTTTTTAAGTGAGTCCGGGACTGATGCTGCCGCCTCTTCAAATTCTGCCGGGGTTACAGTCAGGGATGAAGGACGCACACCATCGTATTTCTCACAGTACTGCAGGAGCGCTTCATCACCCTTAAGGCATACATTCTCGATTATGCTGAAGATGATGTCGTTTAATCCTTCAGTATTTATCCGGGGTCTGGCACAGAGCGACTCCCATAATCCGCGTTCCGGCCGGTAATGTACTTTCATCACTTTATCATTTTTTCAATAGGTATTACAAGTATTCCTTCTGCACCCGCCTCTTTGAGCATGTCAATTCTTTCCCAGAAATCATCCTCGCGGACAACAGAATGCAGGCTTACCCATCCCTTTTCCATAAGAGGAAGGATGGTCGGGCTTTTCATGCCGGGAAGTATTTCGGAAATCTTTTCCACGGATTTTTCGGGGGCGTTAAGCAGGATATATTTATTTTCCTTTGCGTTCTTTACGGCCCTGATTCTGAACAGCAGCTTTTCGAGCGTCCTGGTCTTTTTCTCACTTATGTTCCTGTTTGAAACAAGCACTGCCTGGCTTTTCAGAATGGTTGTAACTTCTTTAAGGCCGTTTGTAAGAAGGGTGCTGCCCGAGCTGACTATATCGCACACAGCATCGGCAAGTCCGATTCCGGGAGCAATTTCAACACTGCCGCTTATTTCCTCAATTTCGGCTTTTATGTTGTTCTTTTTGAGGTATGCTGAAAGGATTGACGGGTAGCTGGTGGCTATTTTCCTGCCTTCGAACCAGTCGGGTCCGGTGAATTCTTCCTCCCGAGGTATAGCCAGGCTGAGTCTGCACCTGGCAAATCCCAGTTTCTCAACCACCTTAATGTCGCGGCCTTTTTCCTCAACCATGTTCTCGCCCACTATACCGGCATCGGCAACACCCTGTTCAACGTACTGCGGGATGTCGTCGTCGCGAAGGAAGAGGATCTCGACCGGAAAATTCGTGGATGTTGTTTTGAGTACCCCGGCGCCGTTTGAGAACTTTATGCCGCATTCCTCGAGCAGCCTTCGGGAATGTTCGCTCAGTCTTCCGCTTTTCTGTATTGCAATTTTCAGTTCTTTCATTTCTGCCTTTAAATAAGTTTTTGTTTTCTTTCAGTCTGTTTATTAACGTGTCCGGTTCTTTGCCCTATGTCAAAAAAAAACCCGCCTGTTTTTCCTCAGACGGGTTTTGATATTGTATGCCACAGCAACATCATTACATCCTCGCCTGAGGGCATTTACCGTAATGATGATGATGTGTGAAAAAGTAATTCATAATTATATAACAGGCAACAAAATTATGCTTTTTTTAATTAAAATCAAAAAAACGGCAGGTTTTGTTTACTTTTTTCAATAAAATGCCTCATAAGTGAAGATAGCCTTTGTCTTATTCCGCGCATTAAAGTTTAAAGGTTATATCTGAAAATATTTCAGTCGTGAATTTATAAGACATTAAGAGGCAGGGTAATGCTGAAAATTGTTCCGTTGCGGGGGTCGGAACTGAAACTGACTTTTCCCTTAAGATATTGTTCGGTAAGTAGTTTTACGGAATATGTTCCCAATCCCCTGGATGAATCTTTTGTGGAGAATGAGCGTTTGAATATCTGAAGCTGTATGTCGCGGGGAATATAACCCGGATTATGAACCATAAAGACTATTGCATCGCTGGCAGTCTTGTATGAAATGGTAACAGTCTCTCCTATTTTTGAGGCTTCAAGTGCATTTTTCAGGAGATTTACAAGAATTCTTTTAAGAATAACCGGATCGCATCTGAATATCAAAGTATCGGAAGGAACATGCACGGCGATAATTTTATCTTCCGCGGTGATGTGATGTTCAAGAAGCAGTCTGATGCTATTCAGGATGGCGGATGCATCCAGATTCTCAGGCGAGACAATCAGATCCCCTGATTCTGCAGATATGAGTTGTTTCTGGGCATATATTTCATCAATCAGCTCTTCGCTAAGCTTGGCTGCAGTTCCTGAAAGATCCTTCACTTCGGACCAGTCGCCTGATTGTTCAATTATTGAAATCAGTCCATTAAGTCCTCCGGCGGTATTCATTATATCGTGAAAAAATATCCTCTCAAGCATTCTTCTTCTTTTCTGGCTGCTTGTATCGGATAATGAAAAGATGACGTAATCCTGGCCCTGAAATTCAAATGGTGATGCGACTGCCTGGAAATCGTATGCTACTTCATGATTATCCTTTCCGGATATTATCCTGCACTCGCCTGCTGCTTCTTTTCCTGTCGAAAGGCATTCGAGGATTGCATTAATGGCGCCGCAATATCTGCAGCTTTCAGAAGTTCCGCATCCTCCATCCGTCTCGGAGCTGTGGATGCAGCGAACCAGTTCCCCTGGTCTTTTACCAAGGATGTCCTCCAGGTTGTCAATTCCTATTGAATTCAGCAGGGTCTTGTTGGCATATAAAACCTGCCTTTCCCGGTTAAGAATGGCGGCCATCATGGGCAGGGCGTCCATTAACTTACGGGTGTATTCGCCTTCAGGGAAAACCCGGCTTTCGTCAAGTATCTCCCTGAAGCTTTTTCGTTCCGCAGGTGCATAAAAGGTTTCCATAGCAGCTGCAAAAATACAAATAATTCATTATAAGATGATTATCTCCGGAACGGAAATTCCGCAGAATTACACACACAGACCGGGCGATTTTATTTCTCTGATGCCTGGTAAATTTTAAAACCGGTTGTAACAATCCGGAATCAGTCAGTTTCTGTTTTAATCCCTGAGGATGATTTCCGCAATCCTTTCACCGACCTCGCTGGTTGATTTTGGATTTTTGCTGTTAAGGTCACCGGTAAGGAAACCCTCCTCAATGACTGTATTGACTGCTTTCCTTATTGCGGCTGCCTCTTCTGTGAGATTGAATGACATCTCAAACATCATTGCGGCCGAAAGGATGGTTGCAATGGGATTTGCTATATTTTTTCCCGCCGCCTGCGGCCACGAACCGTGGATGGGTTCATAAACAGATGTCAGCAGGCCTGTTGATGCCGAAGGTAGCATCCCGAGAGAACCTGATATTACGCTTGCTTCGTCGGAGAGTATGTCGCCGAACATATTTTCGGTGACGATCACATCAAATTTTGAAGGATTCAGAATGATCTGCATTGCAGCATTATCCACGAACATAAAGTCCATGGTGACGGATTTAAATCCGGCTGAAATCTCAAGGGCTGTTTCGCGCCAGAGCCTTGAAGTGGCCAGTACGTTTGCCTTATCGACGACGGTGACTTTTCCCCGGCGTTTTGCAGCCATCTCACAGGCGAGCTTTACGATCCTTTCCACTTCGTGCCTGCTGTAGACACACGAATCGTAGGCTGTTTTACCATCCTCCGATCTGCCCTGGGGCCTGCCGAAATAGATGCCTCCGGTAAGTTCACGCACTATCACGAGGTCGACACCTCCGGCAATATCCTCTCTCAGCGGAGAGAGCCCTGCGAGGGAAGGCCAGGTGGTTACCGGCCTTATGTTTGCGTAAAGTCCCAGTTCCTTCCGCATGGCAAGCAGGCCCTGCTCGGGTCTGACCTTTGCCTTCGGATCGTTATCGTACTTAGGATCGCCGATGGCGCCGAAAAGAACGGCATCCGACGATTTGCAGAGGTCAAGGGTTTTGTCGGGCAGGGGTGAGCCTGTACTGTCGATGGCGGCAGCGCCGACAAGTCCTTCCCTGAAATTAATTTTATGTCCGAATTTCTTTTCAACAGCTTTAACAATCTTTACGGCCTGTGCTGTTATTTCCGGCCCTATGCCGTCGCCGGGCAGAAGTGCAACATTATATTCCATTGGCGTTTAGTGTCAGGATAGTTTTGCTTAGTTCGTTTTCCCTGTTTTCGATTATGTTAAGCATTCTCTCAGTAGCCTTGATGGCCGACTCTGTCTGGTCAGCGTCAAGACCTTTTGTCCGGAACTCCGTTCCTCGGAGGTTCCACGAGATTACAGTCTCAACCAGTGCATCGGTCTTGCCTCCAGGAGGAATTGAAACCTTGTAATCGGTAAGGACAGGAAGTTCCTTCCCTATATTGTCATAAATTTTTCTCAGGGCTTTCATGAAAGCGTCGTACTGGCCGTCGCCGGAAGATGATTCTTCATACACTTCGCCCTGAATGTCGACAAGAATGCTGGCGACAGGCCTCATGCCGTTGGAGAGGGCCAGAGAATAATTCTTAATGAAAACCTTATAGTCGATTTTTTCATCTCCGAGGACATCGGAGATTATAAACGGGAGGTCTTCCGTTGTGACACTCTCTTTTTTATCGCCGAGTTCTATGACGCGCTGGGTGACTCTCGCCAGCGATTCGGGCGAAAGGTTTAAGCCAAACTCCTCGAGGTTCTTTTTTATTGTGGCTTTCCCCGAGAGTTTGCCGAGTGCATATTTTCTTTTCCTTCCGAAGCGTTCCGGGAGGAGGTTGTTAAAGTACAGGTTGGCTTTGCTGTCGCCGTCGGCATGTATTCCGGATGTCTGGGTAAACACATTCTCTCCCACGACAGGTTTGTTTACAGGGATGCGTATGCCGCTGTACGATTCGACCACCTGGCTTATTTTTGTGATGGCTCCTTCATCAATACCGGTTTCAAATCCAAGGTGGTCTTTTATCACCGCCACAACGCTTGAAAGAGGAGCGTTGCCTGCTCTTTCGCCGAGTCCGTTAACGGTAGTATGTACTCCTTTCATTCCTGCCCTGAGGGCTGAAAAGACGTTTGCAACAGCAAGGTCGTAATCGTTGTGTGCATGGAAGTCGAAATGAAGGGCAGGGTAGGTTATTGTCATTGCCCTGCAGAATTCATAGGTTTGTTCCGGATTAAGAATCCCGAGCGTGTCGGGAAGCATGAATCTCTTAATGTTTTCGTGCATCAGCGATTTCATCAGGAAGTGCACGTATTCGGGGGAGTGTATCATGCCGTTCGACCAGTCCTCGTAATAAACATTGACTTCAATCCCCATTTTTCCGGCGCCGGCTATCACCTCCCTTATATCGGCAGCGTGTTGTTCGGGCGTCTTTCGCAGTTGTTTCTCGAGGTGATTCAGCGAGCCCTTGCAAAGGAGGTTGATAACCTTCAGTCCTGCTTTTCTGATCCATTCGAGAGAGGTTGTGCCGTCGACGAAACCCAGCACTTCAACTCTGCCGAGCATCCCGTTGGCCTCAGCCCATTTGGCAATCTTGCATGCTGCCTCAAACTCTCCCTCCGAGACCCTGGCTGATGCTATCTCAATGCGGTCGACCCCCAGGTCTTTAAGAAGAAGAGTGGCTATATGCAGTTTTTCCAGTGGCGTATAGGAGACACCCTGCATCTGTTCACCGTCGCGCAGGGTCGTATCCAGGATTTCTGTTCTCATTTCGCTTTGTTCTTTTCAAATGTTTCAATTTCGCCTTTAAGCGACAGCAGGTAATCAATATCATCGAGCCCTTTAAGCAGGCACTCTTTTTTATACGGGTTTATATCAAACCTGACAGCCAGCCCGGCTTTAGGTATCTCCAGAAGCTGATGTTCAAGGTCGATCCTTATTTTCATTGAAGGGTCCTTCTTCACAAGCATAAACAGAGGCTCCAGGGTATCGGGCGGGATTACCACGGGCAGCAGTCCGTTATTCAGTGCATTGTTTTTAAAGATATCCGCGAAAAAGCTTGATATCACCGCCCTGAAGCCGTAATCATATAAAGCCCACACGGCATGTTCCCTGCTGGATCCGCAACCGAAGTTTCTGCCGGCAACAAGAACGGATCCCTTATATCCGGGGTTATTCAGTACAAACTCCTTATCTGGCTTGCCATCGGGCTTGTACCTCCAGTCGCGGAACAGTTTTTCCCCGAAACCTTCACGGGAAGTTGCGGTAAGGTACCGGGCGGGGATGATCTGGTCGGTGTCGATGTTTTCGACCGGAAGGGGTACGCATGTTGATTCAAGTATGGTAAACTGCACTCCTGGCATCGTTATTATGTTAAATTGGTTGGAATTATTTCGGAAGGATTTGTAATTCTGCCTGTTATTGCAGCAGCGGCTGCCGTGAGGGGACTGGCAAGAATTGTTCTTGAGCCTGGTCCCTGCCGGCCTTCGAAATTACGGTTGGATGTTGACACGGCATATTTGCCCGGGGGGACTTTATCATCATTCATGGCAAGGCATGAGGAGCAGCCCGGCTGCCGTATCTCGAATCCCGCTTCCCTGAACACCCTGTCAAGTTTTTCGGCGTATATCTGTTTCTCGACCATTTTTGAACCAGGCACTATAAGCGCCGTAACAGTGTCTGCTTTCTTCCGGCCTTTGATCACCGATGCGAAAGCTCTGAAATCCTCTATTCTTCCGTTTGTGCAGCTACCGAGGAAGACATAATCAATTTTATGTCCTTCCAGTTTCATTCCCGGACTGAAATTCATATAAGCTAGAGATTTCAGATACGAGGCAGCCTCTTTTTCGCCGTCCGGCGGTTCGGGTATTGTGCCGTTTACCGGCATTGCCATCCCGGGGTTGGTTCCGAAGGTTATCATGGGAGAAATCTCCGCGGCATCGAACGTTATCTCTTTGTCAAAAACGGCACCCGGGTCTGTTCTCAGAGTGCTCCAGTACTCAATTTCCCGGGCAGTAACGGTGCGATTGGCTTTTGCTGATTTTTCCCTTACATATCCGATCGTGGTGTTATCCGGTGCAATAAGCCCTCCCCGCGCACCCATTTCTATGCTCATGTTGCATACGGTCATTCTTCCCTCCATGGTCAGCGATTCTATTGCTTCTCCCGCATACTCCACGAAATAACCCGTGGCTCCGCCCGACGACAGCTTTGAGATTATAAACATGATCAGGTCTTTGGCAGTAACGCTGTTTTTAAGTGTTCCTGATATATTTATTCTCATTGCAGCAGGTCTGTACTGAAGGATGCACTGTGAGGCCAGAACCATTTCCACTTCGGAAGTGCCGATGCCGAAGGCAATGGAACCGAATGCGCCGTGGGTTGAAGTGTGGCTGTCACCGCAGACAATAGTCATTCCCGGGCGGGTACAGCCCAGTTCGGGACCCAGGACATGTACTATTCCGTTATGCTCGTGCTGCATGCCAAAAAAGTTTATTCCGAATTCCCTGGTATTTCTCCCGAGGGTATCGATCTGGTTGCGTGCTATTTCGTCCTTCACCGGCAGATGCTGGTCAATCGTGGGTATGTTGTGATCGGCTGTGGCAAGCGTTTTGGCGGGGCGAAAGACTTTTATGCCTCTTCGCCGGAGGCCTTCAAAGGCCTGCGGGCTCGTCACCTCATGGATGTAATGCATGTCGATATACAGAACGTCGGGTCCGCCGGGTATGGACTTCACCACGTGGGCATCCCAAATCTTGTCAAAGAGTGTTCTGGGTTTCATCCGGGTTATTTGATTTTTGCTATTGCGTCAATAAATGCTTCAACCGAGGCGGTAACTATATCAGTGTTTGCCGAAAAGCCGTAATAGGTTTTTTCATTGTGTTCAACCTGAACATGGACTTTCCCCATATCATCGCTGCCGCGCGTGATAGCCTGAATCAGAAACTCCTCAAGATGAACTGTTTTGTTTATCAGCTGCTTCACGGCGGTAAATGCCGCATCGATGGGGCCGTTACCGGTCGCTGTAGATGTATGGACCTCTCCGTTTATCTTTAATCCGACGGTTGCAACAGGCACTGACGATTTTCCGCATGCAACCTGGAGGAGCTCCAGTCTGAGAGCTTTCTCGCCCTGGAAAACCTCGCCTGTCAGTATCTTTATATCCTCATCATTGATGACTTTCTTCTTGTCGGCCAGCTTAAGGAAGCGGTGGTATATTTCATCCAGTTCCTCTTTTTCAAATTTATATCCGAGCAGTTCAAGCCTGTGATTCAGGGCGGCCCTTCCGCTGCGTGCCGTGAGTATTATTGAGGATTCTTTCACGCCGACCTCGACAGGGTCAATTATCTCGTAGTTTTCACGTTTCTTAAGTACGCCGTCCTGGTGGATGCCGGAGGAATGGGCAAATGCATTCCGCCCCACAATAGCCTTGTTAGGCTGTACCGGCATATTCATAAGGGTGGATACAAGACGGCTTGTCCGGTAGATTAGCTGCGAATTGATGCCTGTCGAGAGCCCGAGGTGTTTGTGGCTCTTAAGCGTCATTACCACCTCTTCGAGGGAAGTGTTTCCTGCTCTTTCACCCACTCCGTTCATGGTAACCTCCACCTGCCGGGCTCCGTTAAGAACACCCATTACAGTGTTGGCTGTTGCCATGCCAAGGTCGTTGTGACAATGTGTCGATATTACAGCCTTATCGATATTCGGTACATTGTTTTTAAGAAACCTGATCTTCTCGCCGTAATCGGTTGGCAGACAATAGCCTGTAGTGTCGGGGATGTTTACCACTGTGGCTCCGGCCTCAATAACGGCTTCGATGACCTTTGCGAGGTATTCGTTATCGGCACGGCCGGCATCTTCTGCGTAGAATTCTACATCATCAACGAACTTCCTTGCGTATCTGACCGCATCGGACGCCCGTCTTATAATCTCTTCAGGTGTGGTCTTGATCTTGAATTCGATATGGTAGGGAGAGACCCCTATTCCGGTATGGATTCTTTTCTTTTTTGCATACTGAAGAGCTTCTGCCGCGACCTCGATATCCTTTTTTACGGCGCGGGTCAGTGCGCAAATAACCGGGTTGGTGATTGCCTTTGATATTTCCACCACCGAATTAAAGTCGCCCGGGCTGGAGATCGGGAATCCGGCTTCAATCACGTCTACACCCAGTTCTTCAAGAGCCTGTGCCACCTGAATCTTTTCAACAGTGTTCAGCTGGCAACCCGGCACCTGTTCACCGTCGCGCAGGGTAGTGTCGAAGATTATGATTTTTTCTTCCATTTTCTGATAGTTATTTGTTTCCGGGTCTGAGTTTTCTTACTGCGGCGCCGGCCCTCCATATTTCGGAGTTGCCAAGTTCACGGAGTTCTGCGTCGAGCAGTTTTTTGTAGTCGGGGTTGCTGAGCGATTTTATCACTCTTTCGGTTTCCTTTCCGGTCTTAACCTTTTCGTAAAGGTCTCTGAATACGGGCATCACGGCATCCCTGAACCTTGGGCGCCAGTCGAGAGCGCCTCTCTGTGCTGTTGCACTGCAGTTGGCATACATCCAGTCCATCCCTTTTTCATCGACCAGTCTGATCAGGCTCTGAGTAAGTTCCTCCACGGTTTCGTTGAAGGCCTCTGAAGGGGAGTGTCCGTTCTCCCTGAGCACCTGGTACTGTGCATCCATGATTCCGGCAAGGGCTCCCATGAGAACGCCACGTTCGCCGGTCAGGTCGCTGTAGACCTCTTTCTCGAAGGTTGTCGGGAAAAGGTAACCTGAACCTATAGCAATACCCAGAGCCAGAACTCTTTCAGTTGCTCTGCCTGTGTAATCCTGGAAAACCGAATAGCTTGAGTTAATGCCTGTACCGGCAAGGAAATTGCGTCTTACGCTGGTTCCTGATCCTTTGGGTGCGCAGAGAATTACATCAACGTCTGCCGGCGGGATCACCCCTGTCTGCTCCTTGTATGTTATTGAAAAGCCATGCGAGAAATAGAGAGCATCTCCCTTTTTAAGATTTTTCTTAATCTCTGGCCACAGAATCCTCTGTGCAGCGTCGGATACAAGGTACTGTATAACGGTTCCCTTCGAAACGGCTTCAGCCACCGGAAAGAGGGTCTTTCCCGGAACAAATCCGTCAGCCACCGCCTTGTCCCAGTCGGCCTTAAACTCAGGAGCCTGGCCGATAATTACCTTAATTCCGTTATCTCTCATGTTAAGAGCCTGTGCAGGCCCCTGAACGCCATAACCTATCACCGCAACAACTTCGTTTTTCAGAACATCCTGAGCTTTTGAAAGTGGAAATTCATCTCTGGTAACGACATCTTCAGTTACACCGCCAAAATCGATCTTTGCCATTTTTAATAAATTTATTGGGTTTGTAAATAATTTTAATTCAATATATTACATAATACGTTTCATTGTCTGACCTGCATCCCGTAATCATCCTTTGCTGTTCTCATTGCGCCGTCCATCTCCATCAGGTAGGCGTGGAACTCTTTTACCTGTCTGGTAATGGCCACCCGCCCCGACCTTACATACTGGAGGACGCCAAAAGGTTCGAGTTCATTGAGGAGTCTCACGATTTCGCTTTTATGTCCGGTCTTCTCGATTACCATGTATTCGGGAGTAATCTCAATAAATCTGACGTTGTGCGATCTTACAAGGTGATCGACAGTGTTGCCCGACAGAAGCGATTTTGTCGACATTTTAAAGAGTGCAATTTCCTGATAGACGATCTCTTCCGAAGTATGCACAAACACTTTAATGACGTCGATAATCTTTTCAATCTGCCTTGCAACCTTCCGGATCATCTCGTCGGATGTTTTCACGGCCAGGGTTATAAGCTGGACACCCTTTACTGCAGATTCGGAGGCAGTTATGCTTTCAATATTTATCTGCCTGCGGGTGAGGATGATAGTTATCTGGTTAAGTATACCTATATGATCTTCGGTGAAAATCGACAGGGTGAATTCTTTCTTTATCATGACTTATTTAATTAGTTTAACATCTGAGACTGAGGCGCCCGGTTCGACCATCGGAAGGACGGTTCCTTCCTTTTCAACCAGCACCTCGAGCAGGTATGGTCCGGGGCATTCCAGCATTTCCTTCAGGGCATCCTTCAGATCTTCCCTGGCGGAAACTCTTTTACCAGGGATATGATATCCTTCCGCAATTTTTATGAAATCGGGATTGACAAGTTCGGTTGAGGCATATCTTTTTTCGAAGAACATATCCTGCCACTGTCTCACCATACCGAGGAAGAAATTGTTCAACAGCACTATTTTGACGGCAATATTGAAATGGAGGATTGTCCCCAGTTCCTGAATAGTCATCTGCAGGCCGCCGTCGCCGAGGAAAGCGACCACCTGTTTGCCGGGGGCGCCTGTTTTTGCGCCTACTGCTGCAGGCAGGCCGAAACCCATTGTACCCATTCCTCCCGAAGTGACAAGGGAGCCGGGATTGATAAACCTGTAATACCTGGCAGCCGACATCTGGTTCTGGCCCACATCTGTTACAATCACTGCATCCCCGTTGGTCAGTTCAGAAACCATATTCACCACCTCACCCATTTTAACGGGGCCCGATACGGGTTTGATTTCGGGTTTAATCACGGTATCGTATTCTGCCTTGTCGCATATTCTGAATTCCCTTATCCACCGTTCGTGTGAGGCGGGGTTTACAAGAGGGATGAGTTTCTGAAGTACCTCGCGTGCATCGTTGTTTATTTCTATATCGACATTTACATTTTTGTTTATTTCGGCTTCATCTATTTCAATGTGAATAATCCTTGCGTTGCCTGCATATTTTTTCAGGTTTCCCGTTACCCTGTCATCGAATCTCATGCCGATGGCAATAATCACATCCGCCTCATTTGTGAGCTTGTTAGGTCCGACATTCCCGTGCATGCCCAGAAAACCTGCATATAACCTGTGGCCGGTCGGAAAAGCCGACAGTCCCATAAGGGTAAGAGCCACCGGTATGCCTGTTTTCTCTGCAAACTCGAGCAGTTCCTTCTCGGCCTTTGCAATAAGAACACCATGTCCGGCAAGGATGAGAGGTTTCTCGGCGTGGTTGATCAGAATGGCCGCCGATTCAATTTCCTTCATCCTGAGCGGTTTGTAAGGGTTATAGCTTCTTATGTAAGTGCATTTGCTGTAGCTGAAGTTAAGCTTTCCGGCCTGGGCGTCTTTTGTGATATCTATCAGCACCGGGCCGGGTCTGCCGGTTGTTGCAATGTAGAATGCCCGGGCTATTGTGGACGGAATATCTTCAGGTCTTTTCACCTGGCAGTTCCACTTTGTGACCGGCATTGATATGCCGATTATATCTGTTTCCTGGAATGCGTCTGTACCGATAAGGTTTGAAACCACCTGGGCTGTAATAAATACTACGGGTACCGAATCGAGATATGCGTTTGCAATGCCGGTGATAAGGTTAGTGGCGCCGGGGCCGGAAGTGGCGAAGCAGACACCCGGTTTTCCTGTTACCATGGCATACCCCTGTGCGGCATGTGCAGCTCCCTGTTCATGGCGGGTCAGAATATGCCTGATGCTCCCGGAAAAATTGAGCAGCTTGTCATAAATAGGCATAATTGCTCCGCCCGGATAGCCGAAAACCGTATCCACACCCTCTTCGATGAGGCATCGCAGCAAAGCCTCACCGCCTGTAATCTGTTCCGGTAATTTTATTTCTTTCTCTTCCGCTTTCATCCCGGCCATTCCTGCTACGGTTGATTCTGTCATTTATTCTCCTTCTTTAATTTATTACTGTTTTCTACTTTCTCCCCTGACACTCCTGACACTTCGGTCAGGATTTTCAATACGGTCAGGGTTTCGTTTCACTCAACTTTCTCCTTTCGCCTTTCGCCTTTCTCCTTCTCTTTATGTACTCACCCCCAACCCCCTCTCTACTTCGTAAAGAGGGGGCTTATTTCGCCTTACTGTTTCTTAGGTTCCTTTTGCCTTTCTCCTTTCTCCTTTCTCCTTTCTCCTTTCTCCTTTCTCCTTCTTTATAACCTCACTGCACCTTTGTCGGCCGATGACACATGCATGGCGTAGAACTGCAGGGCTGGGGAGACTCTTCTGTCTCTTCCGGCCGGTTTCCAGGCCATGTTACCCCTTGCTTCCTCTTCCTCTCTTCTTTTTGCGAGTTCCTTTTCATTTACCAGAACATTTACTGATCTGGCTGGGATGTTTATTTCAATCGTGTCTCCGTTTTTTATCAGGGCAATTTCGCCTCCGGCCGCCGCTTCGGGTGATACGTGTCCGAGCGAAAGCCCTGCCGTTCCGCCAGAGAAACGTCCGTCGGTAATAAGGGCGCATTTCGTACCGAGGCCCTTAGATTTCAGGTAAGAGGTTGGGTAGAGCATCTCCTGCATACCAGGTCCGCCCCCGGGTCCCTCATACCTAATCACCACTGCATCTCCTGCCTTCACCCTGCCGGAAAGGATACCTTCGACGGCGCTCTCCTGTGACTCAAAAACCAGAGCCGGGCCGCTGAACCTGAGGAGTGAAGGATCGACGCCGGCTGTTTTTACGATACAGCCGTTACGTGCTATGTTGCCGTAGAGAACCGCCAGCCCGCCATCGGCTGAATATGCATGAGACACATCCCTTATGCAGCCGCTGACCCGGTCGGTATCGGTTACCCTGTATTCATTTGTGCCGAAGCTTCCTTCGGGTGTCTTTACTCCGGACGGAGCGCTTTTCCATGTATTCAGAGCTTCCGGCGATATGGATTTACTCATTATGTCCCACTCTTTAAGAGCTTCGCCGAGAGTGTTGTAATCAACTCTTCTTACTGAAGTATTGATAAGCCCGGTGCGCTCCAGTTCTCCCATTATGGAAAGGATGCCGCCGGCCCTGTTGACGTCCTGAAGATGAAAGCCTGAGCTTGGGGCGACCTTGCAGATGTTTGGGGTTTTGCGCGAAAGGTTGTCAATGTCATTTAATGTGAAGTCAACCCCTGCTTCTGCTGCCACTGCCAGGAGGTGAAGGACGGTATTGGTCGATCCGCCCATTGCGATATCTAAGGTCATGGCGTTAAGGAAAGCCTCTCTTGCAGCTATGGAGCGGGGGAGGACGGAGTCGTCTCCCTCTTCGTAATAGCGCAGTGTGTTTTTTACTATAAGATCTGCGGCTTTTTTGTAGAGCTTAAGGCGGTTGGAGTGTGTGGCAACCAGAGTTCCGTTGCCGGGCACTGCAAGGCCTATTGCTTCGCACAGGCAGTTCATTGAGTTCGCGGTAAACATACCCGAGCATGAGCCGCAGGTGGGGCAGGCAGAACGTTCCATTTCGAGAAGTTCACTGTCGCTCACCTTATCGTCGGCGGCCGCAACCATTGCATCAATGAGATCAATTTCCCTGCCTGCGTGTATACCTGCTTCCATAGGACCGCCTGAAACAATGATGAAAGGGATATTAAGTCTCATGGCGGCCATCAGCATGCCCGGTGTTATCTTGTCGCAGTTTGTTATGCATATCATGGCGTCGGGCATGTGGGGGTTTATCATGTATTCAATGCTGTCGGCAATCAGTTCTCTCGACGGAAGGGAATAGAGCATGCCGTTATGTCCCATAGCAATGCCGTCGTCGATGGCGATTGTGTTGAATTCTGCTGCAAAGAATCCCTTTGAAATGATGTGGTTTCTGATTATTTCACCCACTTTCTGAAGGTGGACATGCCCGGGTACAAACTGTGAAAAAGAGTTTACCACAGCGAAGACAGGTTTGCCGAAGTGTTCATCCTTCATGCCGTTGGCCCTCCAGAGACTTCTTGCCCCTGCCATTGTTCTTCCCGTTGTTGAAACAGCGCTTCTCAGTTTATTCTTCATAGTGTATTAAAAAAAAGCTTTCCGGGTTTTGACCCGGAAAGCTTGTATTATTTCTGTTTATACAAATTATCTCCGGGTCATCTCTTCTCCAGAAGGAGGATGATAATAATGGAAATAATAAGTAATAAACCTTTATTCATTTTTATATCAAATTTGAATGGCAAAGGTAAACATGATTTTTAAAAATCAAAGAAAAATGCAAAAAAAATTAATAAAATATATTAAATAAGCCGATAATGTATCATATACCCTGCACTTTATCTCAAGTGTCGGGTTTATCGCTTCAGATCACCTCTGACCTCGACCTTAATCACGGATGCTATCGGGTCGGGTGCTGAAGAGGGAAGGGTGATGGCAAGTGTGGTTCCGCTCACGGATGTTTTAACCGGGGCTCCTGTTGCCAGTAGTTTTGCAGAGATTATTTTCCCTGTGAAGTTGTCTATGGTCAGCTTTCCGTTCTGCGGCCAGGTAAATACTGAGAAATAGAGTGTTGTTCCGTTCTTCGTGTTCTTTTTTGTGCACCTTCCCCATTCAAAGAGTCCCCAGGGGCTGGCGGTTGTTCCGTAAATGGCTTCACCGTTTACCTTCATCCATTTGCCAATCTCCTTAAGTATTTCGATACTTTCGGCCGGGAATTCACCCTCTGCGGTAGGGCCGACATTAAGAAGAAAGTTTCCTCCTTTTGAAGCAATGTCTATCAGGTTTCTGATCAGAGTCTGGGGCGATTTATAGTTCTTGTCATAACTTTTATATCCCCATGTGCCGTTCATGGTCATACAGGTTTCCCAGTCGGTACCGTCGAGGTCGGCCAGGTTGGGTATTTTCTGTTCGGGGGTTTTATGGTCGCCCGGGAAGTTGGGACGTTTCAGCCTGTCGTTTGTTATGATACCCGGCTGGAGGGAGAGAAGCGACTGGAGTTTTGCTGCCGCCTCATCGGTCATTCCTGTTGGAGTATCCCACCACAGGACAGCGACATTTCCGTAGTTTGTCAGCAGTTCCCTGACCTGTGGTACTGCCACCTCGTCAATATATTTTCCGAAGCTTCTTGTCTCCTGGGCCGGGTCCCAGTGGCCGTTATGCTCCCTGGTATATGCGTCGATAATAACCGAATCGGGGTTTGGCCATCCCTCTTTGGTAAGTTTGCGGGCAGCCGAGCCTCCCGGGTTTACCCAGTCCTGTGCCTGAGAGTAATAAAAGCCAAGTTTTATTCCATGCCGCTGGCAGGCTTCGGCAAGCGGTTTAAGGAGGTCTTTGCCGTAAACCGTGTGATCGACGACATTCCATTTGCTTGCTTCGGTTTTGAAGAGTGCAAAACCGTCGTGGTGTTTTGAAGTAATGACAATATATTTCATTCCTGCATCTTTTGCCATCCTTACCCACGCATCCGGGTCATATTTCACCGGATTGAACTGTTTTGCCATTTCGGTATAGTCGCGGACAGATATTTTCCCGCGGTTCATAATCCATTCACCGATTCCTCCGATCTGGCGGCCGTTCCATTCACCTGCAGGCAGGGAGTATACACCCCAGTGGATAAACATTCCGAAGCGGGCTTCGCGCCACCATGCCATACGTTCGTCTTTTGAAAGCTGCTGTGTATTGGCAACAGGAATTAGCAAAATGATCAGGGTGGTGATGCAAATTATTTTTTTCATGTGAAAAATATTATAAGTTTTTGTTAAACAGATTTATCTATTGCCGGCATTATCGGTCACAAGGCCGGTTACCGGAACTGCTTCATAAATTCAAGGAATTCCCTTGCGGTTTTATCGAGGTTTTCTATTGAGCCTCCGCCTTCGAGTACTTCGCACATCTCATAGGCGATGTATCCCTGGTACCCGATTTCCTTGAGAGTGTTTATAAAAGTCCTGTAGTCCAGAAATCCTTTTCCTATTGGAACAGCTCTCATCTGAGTTGTCTGTTCAACGTAGTTTGTGTTGTATATTTCATAGCTGTACCTAGGATGTTTAACGTAATCGGCTGTGGTTGTATGAACGATGTAAGGTTTTAGTTTATAAATAGCCTGTTTAATTTCATCAGATGACATTCCTTCGAGTGTCGGAGACCAGCAGTCGAAGGCAGCTTTTACGTTCGGAAGATTAACCTCATCCAGCAGCCATTTTGTCACATCGGGGTGAATGGCTATGTCGTGGTGATTCTGCACTGCAAGAGTAACTCCGTATTTTGCTGCGATTTTTCCGGCCATCTGCAGTCCTTCGACAACGTTTGCATATTGTTTGTCGTAAGGTATTCCCGGGCGCTCGTAAGCGGTGAAGACCCTCACCATGTTTGTTCCCAGATCTCTTGCCATCCGTGCCAGTTCGCCGATGTAGAGAGCCTGTATTTCAACATTGGGAATACCGGCTTTGTCAATACCTGCTCCGAAGTCGCAATATCCGGCCAGGCAGACCAGTTCGAGGCCGAGCTCTTTTATCCTCGCCTTCAGTTTTGCTCTTGCGGCATCGTCGTAATCGAGAGGGGAAAGGTGTGGTCGTTTCGCTGCAAGCATAACGCCGTCAAATCCAAGTTCCTTTGCCTTTACAAGGAACTGGTCGACGGTAAGGGTTGCCTGTCCGCGCCATATCCCCATATAGCTTACCGAATGAAGGCATGTTTTCACTCTGAAGTCGGACGGGTTTCCGGTAGGAGTCTTCTGACCGAATGAAAACGGCTGTATTAACAGCACTATAAAAAATAAGGTATAAGCTTTTGACATACGTTAACGGTTTTTATTCTCTCAAATATATGGGATTTTGAATTATTCATGAATAACTCAGGGTAATTCTGTTTTCATCAGTTTCATCAGCCGGAGGCAGTCAGGAAATTATTTTAACCAGGGATAGATGTGTTTTTGCTGCGGGCAGGGATACTCAATACAATAGTTTCGAAGGTTTAAAATATCAATTCGCGAAGAAGGATTGTTACAAATGTTAAAGTGTTAAAAAAAATTAAAGAAATTATTGTTATTACATAAAAAAATTTTTAATATTGTGCAGGGAATTTCTTAGCAGAACAGGTTTCCCGGTTAAGTTACAGGTAAACCAGGTTAAGATTTTTCCGCAACTTGATAACCCTGACTGAACCAATGGAACCTTTCCTTAACAGGAAAAGATTAATGAATGAATTGTTAAAAAACCGGCCTGTAAAAAAGGCGTGCGGTTTTTTTTCGGGTTATCATTCGTTAACGTTAACGCCCTCCGGCTTTAAAAAGCCGGGGGGTTATTTTTTGAACCCTTAACAGATGATTATAAACTAACCTAAAACCTTGAAAAATGAAAGATCCATAATGGCCACGATGCCGGAAATCATTTCTTCCGGAAATCAATCACGAGTTAATTTAACCCTATCATTAACCTAATGTATTAAAAAAGTTAAATGATTGCCCTGACAAGCAATTACCAGTTAAAACCAATGATTATGACAAGACTGTGTGTTTTAATTTTTGCCTGTGCCGTGACACTGTTCACGGCAGGTAATCTGAACGCCTCGGCCTGGACATCCTGGAATACGGATTATGTTCTGGCTGCAGGCGACGACCAGCAGCAGTTTACCGTTTCATGAACAGTCACCGACGCCTCGACGGGAGAGCCCATGGCAGGTGTGACTGTACTTGTGAAAGGTACATCAACAGGAAAGTTGACTGATGCAAGCGGAAAGTTCACACTGACCCTTCCCTCAAGGGATGCAGTAATTATTTTCTCTTTCATCGGTTATACTACACAGGAAGTAAACGTTACCGCCGGTGCAACCTTAAACATCCGCCTGGTAACTGAAGAACAGAAAATTGACGAAATCGTCGTTGTGGGTTACGGAACCCAGAAGAAGGAGAGTGTCGTGGGTGCCATTACCCAGGTCAGCAATGCAACTCTGATGCAGGCCGGCGCTGCAACCATTACCAATGCCATAGCAGGAAAACTCTCGGGCGTACTTACCATTCAGCAGAGAGGAGAACCGGGAAACAACACTGCCGAAATCTATGTGCGGGGTGTATCGAGCTGGAACGGATCGGCTCCCCTCGTACTGGTTGACGGCGTGGAGCGCGACTTCTCGCAGCTCGACCCGAACGAGATTGCAACCATCTCGGTTCTGAAAGATGCATCGGCTACCGCAGTGTTCGGCGCCAAAGGAGCCAACGGAGTAATTGTGGTAACTACAAAACGCGGATCGCTTGGTAAACCGAAAATGGACCTTAGCGTTTCCTACGGCGTTCTTAAGGCCACCAGGATACCCGATCACATCGATTCATATACAACCATGTCGATGTACAATTATGCACTGATGAACGAAGGCGGTACCTATTTCTCACAGCTCATTCCCGAATGGCAGCTGCAGGAATATAAAAATCCTTCGACACCCCTCAATGCACTCAGGTTCCCGAACGTTAACTGGTTTGATGTATGCACCAAACCTTTTTCTCCCACATCCGTGGCAAACCTTAACGTATCGGGCGGTACCGAATTTGCAAAATACTTCCTTAACCTCGGGTACCAGTACGAAGGATCGTTCTTCAACGGAGTGAAGGAAGGTTACCAGGACTCAAGGTTCTGGAACCAGTTGTTTAATTACAGGATAAACGTTGACTTTTCTATTACAAAAACCACTACTGTTTCAATGAATGCAGGAGGGTCTCTCAACCTTAAAAACACACCTTCAAGTGCATCCTGGCGTAACCTCTATTCAACAGGGCCGTCAAGATTCCCCGCATTCTTCCCCGCATGGGTGCTCGATATGGTACCCGACCCCGACTATCCCGACGACAAGGGCATGAGAAGGGCTCAGTCTTTCGGGGAGTATACAGGTAACCCTTATACAAGCCTTTCACAGGGAAGTTTTAACAGGGACCTCGGTTCAAGGATGTTCACCGACCTTATCCTGAAACAGCAGCTCGACTGGATAACAAAAGGACTCTCTTTAAACGGAAAAGTATCGCTGAGTACCTATTATAACAACAGGCAGCTTACACTTTCATATTCATACCCCGATTATCAGCTTTATTATGACCTCATTCCCCTTTCAGGACAGTTTAATCCGTCAACCGGAAGGCTCTACAACCCATGGTACCGTAACGGTGAAGGAAATGAATATTACAAGCTGGGGCCTTATGATATCAACGTGGGAGGCCTTAACGGGGGTTATTACCGCGACCTCTATTATGAGGCATCTGTTAACTATAACAGGACTTTTGGTAAGCACACCGTCACAGCTCTGGGCCTTTTCAACAGGCAGGAAAAGAACCAGCAAACCGATTTCCCGTATTATAACGAGGCATGGGTAGGAAGGGTGACTTACGACTATAACCGGAAATACCTGTTCGAATTCAACATCGGCTATACAGGGTCTGAAAGATTTGCCCCTGCCAACAGGTTCGGTACATTCCCCTCGCTGGCAATTGGCTGGGTGCTCTCCGAGGAAAACTTCTTTAAGAATGCAGTGCCATGGATGAACAAACTGAAACTGCGTTATTCCGACGGATATGTGGGAAGCGATTATGCACGAAGCAGGTGGCTCTATACCAGCTCCTACTGGAAGGATGCAAGAGGATATATCCGCGAGGACCTGGGGGCCAATACTACCGCGCAGTGGGAGAGAGCCCATAAACGCGACCTCGGATTTGAAATGGGACTCTTTAAAAACATGATCACCCTGAATGTTGATTTCTTCGACGAATTCCGCGATAAAATGCTTCTGACTCCTAAGAGCGCCACCATGATGATAGGTAACAGCTTCAAGGAGCTGAACCTCGGAAAGGTTAAAAAGCACGGAGTTGAAATTGAAAGCGAATTCAGGAAAACCTTATCGCCTGACTTCGAGTTCTATGTAAGGGGTATCTTCTCGGCAAACGAAAACCGTGTGGTATTCAAGGATGACGAACCTTATGCTCCCGAACACAGGAAACAGGCAGGAAAACCTCTTACTGCAATGATGTTCGCCGAGGCAGGTGTTGAAGGTACTGAGATAAACGGAGTAATCCTTACGGGAACAGGGTATTACACTACCATTGACGATATTCACAATAATGTATCTCCCATCGC
>Ga0116146_1001819_pt1 | contig 20656 bp, 17 predicted proteins | sample AD_JPNHG2_MetaG_FD_89748 | JGI IMG/M metagenome (GOLD analysis project Ga0116146, IMG submission 89748) | Active sludge microbial communities of municipal wastewater-treating anaerobic digesters from Japan - AD_JPNHG2_MetaG | ecosystem: Engineered > Bioreactor > Anaerobic > Digestate | place...
ATAGCTGTTGCTATAGAATGCTTGCAAGCAGCTTACAAGCCTGACTCGTTGTGTGGAAACTGTCTGTGAGCCGAAAATCGCTTGAAACAATTCTTCATTATATTCTCAATGAGGCCGATGATGCTGAACTTGAAGTAATTGGCAAAGCTCTCGAGCGAAGGAAGCAGGATGCAACAAGGTTCGCTGCACTAGGCGGGTTTAACCCGGGAGCCATGGCAGAACGAATGTCAGCAAGCATCAATCAAAGCCTTTCTGAAAGTTTAGAATCAATCAGAGAAACTGTACGCAACTATGTAGAAGAAATTATTAGAAAAAATGCACCCGATATCACTGATGAGGAATTATCGGTACTTCTCGATCATTATGTTGGACAGGCAGAAGCTGAACTGAAACAGGGTGGAGATACAAACACTGTTTCACAAGGTGTTGTCGATTATGATGCTCAGAAAACAGGTCTGCCTCCTGAAGCAATGTTGAGTATGGTACGAGATTTTGTGGAATATTCTACAGGTGCTATGCCTCCATCAAAACAAAAAGAACTCTGGGACTGGATGGCTAACTGGAAAGATAACTATTGGAAAGCATTTCCCGATACTATCAAAGCGCTCATCAAAGCGTTGCTTGAGGGTAGACTTGAGTCAGGAGAATTCTGGCGTGCTGTTATTAGTTTTTTAGGTTTATAAAACTACCATGAGTTAAGGAGAACATATGGGTTCAAATATGGAAACACTTGAAATCACAGGACAGAATTTAACAATTAAAGATGTCGTAACTACTGCCCGGTACGGGAGAAGTGTTGCATTGTCAGAAGCAGCAATTAAACGTATCGAACAGTCCAGAAGTATCGTAGACCGTTGTGTTGATGAATCACTTATTAGATACGGAATTACAACAGGTTTTGGAAAATTCAGCGATGTTGTAATTTCAAAAGAAAATAATACTTTATTGCAGAAAAATCTGGTAATGAGCCATGCTGTGGGAGTTGGGAATCCTCTTCCGGAAGAAGTAGTTCGTGCAATGATGCTTCTTAGGGTAAATGCGCTCGCTGTTGGTAATTCAGGAATTCGCTGTGAAACGGTCAATGCACTGATAAATTTCCTTAACAGAGGAATCACGCCTGTTGTCCCTGAAAAGGGTTCACTCGGTGCTTCGGGAGACCTCGCGCCGTTGAGTCACATAGCGATAGCACTCTGTGGTATGGGTGAGGTGTACTATGCTGGAAAACGTATGCCGGCAGAAGAAGCACTTAAGCTCGCTGATATAAAACCTGTTGTGCTCACTGCTAAAGAAGGACTTGCGCTTATCAATGGTACACAATGCATGACTGGTATTGGCGCACTTGCTGTGTTTGATGCGCGAAAACTTATGTTGACAGCCGATGTTATTGCAGCATTGACTGTGCAGGCTCTTAAAGGCATAACCGATGCTTTTGACGAACGAATTCACCGCGCACGAGGTCAGAAAGGGCAGATTGAATGCGCAGAACATATGCGGGAACTCCTTAAAGGTTCCCGACTCGTTACACGACAGGGTGAGGAGCGTGTACAGGACGCATATGTCCTGCGGTGTATTCCGCAAATCCACGGTGCAAGTCGAGATGCAGTGGGATATGTCCTTGATGTAATAAATCGTGAGTTGAATGCAGTTACTGATAATCCGTTAATATTTGTTAATGAAAATGATCCTTCGGGAGGCGACATACTTTCTGGAGGAAACTTCCATGGCCAGCCTGTAGCTCTTGCTATGGATTTCCTCGGTATAGCTCTTTCTGAACTTGCCAATGTTTCAGAACGCAGAATTGAGCGTCTTGTCAATCCCGCGCTTTCAAACAAGTTGCCTCCATTCCTCGTTAAAGACGGTGGTGTCAATTCTGGCTTTATGATAATGCAGTATACAGCAGCTTCACTCGTTTCAGAAAATAAGGTTCTCGCTCATCCTGCATCGGTTGATTCAATACCTTCAAGCGCAAACCAGGAAGATCATGTTTCAATGGGTACAATAGCAGCACGCAAGGCTCGTACGATACTGGAAAATGCGCAAAATGTTCTGGCGATAGAGCTCCTCTCTGCGCTCCAAGCAGTAGATCTCAGAACGGAATCAGAGGGACTGGGTAAGTCACCTCAATCGGTACTCTCTGCACCTGCTGCCGCTGTGTATGGACTTGTTAGGTCTGCAGTTCCAATGGTTGATAAAGATAGAATAATGTATGAAGATATCGAAAAGGTAAGACGATTGATAGCTGATGGTGCTGTGTTACGTGCAGCTGAACAGACTCTGGAAATACTATAAACGATAGAGGAGGTGCTATGAATAATACGACAATAAAAAATGCAATGCAAATAAAGCTGGATTTTGATAAACTGCCTGAATATCCTGCATTTGTAGAAGGCATCAGGCGTGCACCTAAACGTGAAGCACACTTAACACGTGAACATGAAAAGCTTGCGCTTAAAAATGCTTTACGGTATATCCCTGAACAGTTCCATGATGCACTTGCTGAAGAATTCCTTGAGGAACTTCGAACACGAGGACGGATTTATGGGTATCGATTCCGGCCTGCCGGGAAGATTTATGGAAAGCCAATAGATCAATATAAAGGAAAATGTATTGAAGGAAAAGCTTTTCAGGTAATGATAGATAATAATCTCGATTTTGATATTGCGCTGTATCCATATGAGCTTGTTACCTATGGTGAAACCGGCCAGGTCTGTCAGAACTGGATGCAGTATCAGCTAATAAAAAAATATCTCGAAGTACTCGATCATTCAACAACGCTGGTCATTGAAAGCGGACATCCACTGGGGCTTTTCAAGAGCCATGAGCTCGCACCACGAGTTATTATTACCAATGGGCTCATGATAGGAATGTTTGATAACTTAAAAGATTTTAACCATGCTGCAGCTCTTGGTGTTGCAAATTATGGACAAATGACAGCAGGCGGATGGATGTATATTGGGCCACAGGGTATTGTACATGGAACGTTTAATACACTCCTCAATGCTGGTCGCTTGAAGTTGGGTGTTCCTCAAGACAGCGATCTTAAAGGCAAATTGTTTGTTTCGAGTGGACTGGGAGGCATGTCTGGTGCGCAAGGCAAGGCTGCAATAATCGCTGGCGCTGCATGCATCATTGCAGAAGTTGATAAAAGCAGAATAGAAACACGGTATACACAGGGTTGGGTATCATGTGTTGAGGAAACACTCGAGGGTGCAGTTGCGCGTGCGCTTGCGGCAAAAAAAGCTGGAGAGCCCATTGCGGTAGCATACTATGGCAATATCGTCGATTTACTTGAGTACATTGATAAAAACAATATTGAGCTTGATCTGTTATCGGATCAAACAAGCTGCCATGCTGCGTATGAAGGTGGTTACTGTCCTCAGGGCATCAGTTTTGAAGAACGAACGAGAATGCTTAAAGAACAGCCTGATAAGTTTAGAACACTTGTGGACAGGAGCCTCAGAAAACATTTTGAAGTTATTAAGCGCCTCACAGCAAAAGGCACATACTTTTTTGATTATGGGAATTCGTTCTTAAAAGCAGTATTTGATGCTGGTGTTAAAGAAGTATCACGGAATGGGGTTGATGAAAAAGACGGTTTTATCTTCCCAAGCTATGTTGAAGATATTCTTGGTCCAGAGCTCTTTGATTACGGATATGGTCCGTTCAGGTGGGTGTGTCTTTCCGGTAAAGATGAGGATCTCAGGAAAACTGATAAAGCTGCAATGGATTGCATCGATCCAAACCGACGGGGACAGGATAGGGACAATTGGGCGTGGATACGCGATGCAGAAAAGAATAAGCTTGTTGTAGGTACAAAGGCACGGATTTTGTATCAAGATGCACTCGGAAGGACACGCATCGCGCTAAAGTTTAATGAAATGGTGCGCAATGGAGAAGTTGGTCCAATCATGCTTGGACGAGATCACCATGACTGTGGTGGTACCGATAGTCCTTTCCGAGAAACCAGTAATATAAAAGATGGATCAAATATAATGGCAGATATGGCTGTTCAGAATTATGCAGGCGATGCGGCTCGTGGTATGAGCCTCATAGCGCTTCACAATGGAGGCGGAGTGGGCATCGGTAAGAGTATCAACGGTGGGTTCGGCTTAGTGCTTGATGGCTCAGAACGAGTTGATACCATCATCAAAATGGCAATGCCCTGGGATGTAATGGGTGGAGTTGCTCGTCGAGCATGGGCACGAAATGAGCATGCAATTGAAGTTTGTGCGGAATACAACACCGAGCATAGTGATTTAGGACATGTTACGCTTCCCTACTTTGTTGATGAAAGCATTATTGAAAAGGTTGTAAAATAATATTTGAATGTGTTAAACAATAAACCGCAGAGCCCAACTGGAATTGCTCTGCGGTTTTTATTTATTACCAATTATACAATATGCCAGCCATAGCGCTAAAGCCTTCCTTAATAGGAAGCCCAAGCATATACCCCAAAGTCTTCCATCTCCCCAGCATACAGAGTGACCACCGTTTGGTAAGAGGTATATAGAGTGTCCCTTCCACGGCTCCACCAAAATCGCAGTACTCCTGTGTCCAGAGATGTATCGACATATCGAGTGATAGGAAGCTAAACTTGACAAGATCAAAAAGTGTCAGACCTATTCCCATATTTTTAAGGGGAAATCCGTACCGTAAATAAATATTTACAGAATGTCGATTAAGTGCAGCATAATTATAAAAATATATTTCGGTTCCTAACTGAGCAACTGTAGTAAAGAGTCCGTACGAATAGCCCCATGTGCTATTTCCAAAAAGCCAAGGGGCGTTTTTGCCATTCGTTTCTCCTGAAAACAGGGCAGCAGCTTCATAGTATGTATTAAGATCGAGGAGATTAACCAGCAATGACACCCATTTTGTAGCATTGTAATAGGTAACAAGTTCTGGATTGACTGATCCGTCAGTAAGCAAAACAGGTTTATTCTGCCGTTCAAAGACAAGCCTGGCTACGCTAGCAACATCTCCAAGAGCAATATCATTGCCATTTGCATCACGCCAGTTAGCAGGTACTGCTGGATCGACAAAAAAAGCATAAGCAGGAAAAATAATTCTATGAAAAAGTGTTCAAAAATTTCATCATTAAAAAGCCCATTGTATCGATACCAGTCTTTTTGAACATTCATTGCGTAGAGTGTATTAACTTCAATACCACCAGTGACAAATGCAAGCTCGTCTTCTTTTGTTTTTGTAGCGGGAAAAACAATGTGCCCAACAGGACCGGGAAAGCCTAATCCTTCTATCCAGAATGTTGCATTGACTTCATTAGCTCTAAAAAAGTGACCCAGCTCATGTGGTGCCATACTGGAGAGCCAGGTAACCTAAAACGACCAGAGAGCACCGATGCTTTCTCGTAAAAACGTATTTGTAATAGCAGGTGCTGCAAGGCGATAGTAGGCATCAAAGAGCATTTTACTGAGTGTTCTACTATTGGTTACGGCATTTTGAACATCTCCCCAGCCACCAATAAGAAACTGGTAATCTCTATAATATGCTGGTTCAAAATCTTCAGTTGTGGTGTCGGTGTCCTGTGCGATTATCGTATAGGAGCATACAAAAACTAAAATTAAAAATACACAGTGCTTAATAAACTGATACCGCATGCTATTTACTCCTTCATATAAGGGTGAGTTCTTTTAATAATTATAACGCATGTTTAGAAAAAATTTATCTATGGTTGTATTGCATTATTCGCGCTCGCTTTACTTGCAAACATCCAAAAATCGATTACAATTCTTGTAGCACTATCGAACAAGGAGAAATAAATGAGAAAACAAAAAAAGAATTCTGGTAGCTTAGTAATCATCATGCTAGTGTGCTCTTTTGTTCTTATCGTAACATCATGTCTGGAAGTTACACAGCATATCAGTATGAATGGGAATGTAATTTGTACCAACACCCGGTTAGCTATTCAAAAATCTTTATTCATTCTTTCGGATAGCTTTGGTGCAGGTGTAAGTATGGATGATTTTCCGATAGATTCAATCGATGATGATATTCCAAAAAACTATATCAAAAGTATCGAAACAATTGACACAGAACAGGAATATGGTACGTCCATAACGTTAGAGTATTCTGCAAATGATGCAGCACAGTTTGGAATAGGTGATAATAGTTTTTTATTTCCAACAAAGCGAGGCAATAAAGTTATACTCTCAGTAACGCCAACTGAGTTAGATTATGCTAGCGATAGTTATGAAATGATGTTGATGATATTTTCCAGTTTTAAATACCGTTTATACATCAGTAAAACTGTTCTGGCAAACCCCAGCATGGTTACGATAACTCGAAATGATCTGCAGTTTAATGCAACTCTCATTGCATACCCGGATTTTGCTGTACTGGAATTGCCGCTCACCGTTCTTTTTGGGGATGAGCCGTTTCAGATAATTATAGAATGATTATTCAGTTTTACAGTGAATTGTAAAGCAATTTTAATGCAAGATGTGGGGGTGACCATGGAAAATTATATTGTTAAAGAAGTTCCTCGCTTTTATAGGATAATCGCACTCAAACCATTCCGGCGCACTAAAGGTGTTTCCTTTGATATCATGCCAATGGAGTTTTTGCCCCGGATCGACGGCATTGATAGGGTCATTCATGTGAGCAATGCACTTTCACCGGGTTCTGTTATGGGAGTTGAGCGGCCATGGTATGTGCACCCTCATCAGGAAGATAATCTCATGGTGTTACATGGTAAACGCATCGTAGATATTTATACAAAAGAGTATGGCAGGGTGGAGCAGTTCATTGTAGAGCCAGATAGGATTATACACAATGGAGAACTTATCTATGATGGTCCTGCTATGCTTGTCTGGCCCTGTAACGTGTTTCATAGGATTGAATCAGGCGTTGAAGGCTCAGCATCATTGAATTTTGCAGTAAGACATGAGGGTTTTGATATTAAAACTAATTTTAGTATTTATGACCTCAATACCGATACCGGTGAATATAAGGTTTTAAGGCCGGGATACATGGACCAGATGAATAGCTGATCGTCTCAATCATATTCAAATAAGGTTACTTCTTTATTATATTGCAAACCGCTGCTAATTAGGATAGAGTACTCATATAGCCTTATAATAAGCACTGTTGCAATGAAAGGTGTTGCAAATATTTGTACAACGAGCTTCGGAGGAATCTATGCATAATTTTATATGGGGTGTGGACTATTATCCTGAACAGTGGGAAAAAAAGCGCTGGGCAGAAGATGCAGTTAGAATACGGAATTTTGGCTTTACTCATGTGCGCATTATGGAATTTGCCTGGGCACTCCTTGAGCCGGTTGAAGGCACCTATGATTTTACATTATTTGATGAGGCGATTCAGGTTCTTTATAATGCAGGTTTACAAGTTGTCTTAGGTACACCAACTGCAACGTTCCCAATCTGGCTCCTTGAAAAAGACCCATCAATACGTGCTGTTTTTAGTAATAGAATGGATAGAGATTTTGGTGCACGGCGTTTGGCGTGTTTAAACAATAAAACATATCGAGATGCCGCAAGAAAATTGGTTACAGCAGTGGCCGAACATTTTGCAGAGAACCCTGCTGTGGCAGGCTGGCAGATCGATAACGAAATAGGCCATGAGGGTTCGGACCACTGTATCTGTGCTTCATGTGAGCGAGCCTGGCATGAATGGCTGCAAAAAAAATATGGAACGATAAAAAATCTCAATGAAACGTGGGGGACAGTCTTCTGGAGTACTTCGTATTCACGATTTGAACAGGTTCCTGTGCCTCGTTCTCAGCCTGCAACTCAGCAAAATCCATCCCTCATTTTGGATTACGATCGGTTCATGTCAGATACCAATGTCGATTTTGTGCATGAGCAGGCAGCAATTCTCAGACGTTTTTGTGGCAAAAAGCACTGGATAACAACAAACCTCTATCCATCACCGCTTTCTCAGTGTATCGATATGAAAAAGCTTTTTGAGCCGCTCGATATAGCTGCATATGATAATTATCCGGTCTGGGGAGACCAGAGTGAACCTGTCCCTTATATATTCACCAATTATGCGCTTGCATATACCCGCGGACTAAAATCAACAGGAAACTTTGCAATAATGGAGCAGTTTACTGGAATTCAGGGACACACTAAACTAGGATATCTCCCTCCTCCAGAGCAGGTTGTGTTGTGGACAAATCAGGCTGTAGCGCATGGTGCCGATCGACTTTTCTATTTTAGATGGCGTACCGCACCGTTTGCTCAGGAACAGCTCTGTTATGGTATTTTTGATACTGATAATGAGGATACACCGCGTTCAAAAAAAATAAAAGAAAATATTGAGCACACTGCAGAGCTTTTTAATTCATTTGCTGGTAACCCGGTTTCTGCCCAAGCATGCCTTGTCTATACGCGAGATAATGCCAACCTGATTCGACAGCAGCCGCTCAGTACTGGTCTTGAAAATTGGATGAACAGCTGGAGCAGTGTAGGGTTTGATGCTGAGCTTGCGCGCTGGTACGCTGGTTTTTCTATTTTTAATGTGGAAGCCGATGTAAAACCTGCAGAGGCAGTAACGCTGCAGAACTATAAATTGATTTCGCTTCCACTCTATGAGCTTGCTGATCCTGCGTTTGCACAGAAGATTGACGCTTGGGTGAAAGATGGTGGTGTGCTTGTTCTGGGCTGGCGAGCAGGGGCACGGACTCTGGAAAACTGGAATATTGATAAACCGCTACCCGGCATTTTTTCCGAGATGGCAGGTGTGCAAGTTGAAGCGTTCGAGGCATTAGGGAAAGGTTCTATCGGAGTTAGGAGAGGTTTTCTGCTGGGTAAAGGAGAAGTGTGGGCTGAACAGTTAATTCCTTATACAGCAGAGGTGATTGCTCGTTATGGAGGAACACGCTGGATAAATGGGAAAAAAGCAAAAGTTTTTTATAGTGGTAAACCTGCAATAACACGAAATCAACATGGTAAAGGATTTGTATATTACATTGGTACCTCTCCTGATGCTGTGTTAACATTTATTTTATATAAAAAAATACTTCACGATGCTGGTATAAAAGCACGATTCAAAGGATATGGTATAGAAGTAGTACAGCGTACATTGAATGATGGCAATACCTGCACGCTACTCCTTAACCATACTGATAAAACACGTCGTGTCTGTTTTAAAACATTGCCGCCATACGGTTTTAGCTGGAAGATTAAAAGACATAAACGTTAGTTTTTATTGTGAAAAGCACGTTAGAAGTAGGTGTAATGCAGTCATAGTTTCCCGAGTAGTTTTCTTACGCATAAGCTGGCCAGCATATGCCCGGCTGTTTGTGGTACAAATGCTGATGATCCCTGTTCGCCACGCTTGCGTATTTCTTTGTATGCATACTCTGAATCTGTTGAATGATCACTTTCGAAGGAGTATGTTGACAGGGAACTGGAATTTCCTTGTTCAGTTTGGTTCGGCATGCGCGGTTTAACTGGAGGTTCGTCAGACCAGACACAGAGAAAATCAGCACAGCGGTCAGGAAATTGTTTTTTATTTTGCTTTATCGGCTCCAGGAACCCAAACTTTCGAAGGCGGGTACGAACACGCTGAGCAAGCGGGCATCCTCGTGTCTCCCAGATACTGCTAATTTTAAGGAGTTCCGGGCAGAGTCTGCCACCAGTCCCCATGCTCGAAGCAAATGGAAGTTTTTGTTCCAGCAATATTGAAAGAACTGCAAGTTTTGGAGCAAGTGTGTCTATACAATCAAGATAAAAATCACATGAGAGCGGAATATCGCGTGCAGAAATTGTTTCAAATGGAGCAGCAGTAGCACTGTGTCGCATTTCAGTATTACTTTCAGAATGATTATGTCCAGCATTGTATTCTGGTTTTTGTTTGCTCGATACAAGAACGTTGTGCTCATGTATGGTGATAGTAGGGTTAATATTTTTTGCATATTCCATAAATACCTGTGTTTTTGATTTACCTATTTCGGAACGGTAACCAAAATATAATCTGTTGAGGTTGCTTGACTGTACTGTATCGAAATCAAACACAGTAAGTGTTCCAATACCCGAGCGTACTAAATCCATTGCAGCTGCAGCACCTACTCCTCCAAGCCCAAAAATACAGACATGGCTCCTGGAAAGTTTTTCGAGACCTTGAGTACCAATGAGAATTTCAAGTCGATCAAATATGTTCATTAAAAATCCTTTCAAAATTGTTCGATATCGTATGAATAATTTCACTGCGCAACGTATTGTCTGGTTGTTGTAACCAGAATCCTGGAACGAATGTGCCATTGAGCTCTCGTGCCGCAGTAATAAATGAGATTATTCGTGGAATGTCTTCCTGGCTGCTAAAGGGGCGTATAACAGGTGAACCCTGTACGGGTTCTAATCGTGGTGGTTGCCAGGGAGCATCGGATTCAGTAAGTATATGGGTAAGCGGGAGCGTACCTGCTGATGCAAAGGTTTTCTTATTGCCATTCACAATGCTTGTGCCAATTGAAAAGAACGCTTCGGGAATATGGCGGAGCAGGTCTCGAGCTTCTTGTGGAGATTTGTTCCATGAATGAAAGATGACAGCCCGCAGTTTTGCAAGCTGTTTCGTATACTGGAATAGTATGGATTCTGCTTTGCGTGCATGAATAATGATGGGAAGTCCGAATCGTTCTGCAAGATCCAGTTGAGCTTCAAACGCCTCTTTTTGAAGTGAAAGATTTGTATCGTTAAGCATACAACCGGGTCTGTCCCCATAAAAATCAAACCCACATTCTCCAATGGCTCGAATGGCATTTCTGTGAGCTAAATCGGTAATTAGTTCGACAAGACTCATCGATACTGCTTGCGGATGGATACCAAAACTTATATGAATACAGGGGGCACTCGATGTAGTATTTGTGCAAGATGCAGTCATAGTGTTTGTATTGATATTGTTTATGAGGGCAGCTGTTGTTTCAAAGCTCTCAAGCGAATGACAGGATGCAATTCCAGAGATATTTGCTCCAGTAAGGTGTTCAGATACGTTTGCTACATATTCCATGAGGTCATCAATATGAAAATGCGCATCAATGTACATACTGTGTTAGTAAAAATTAATATACAGGATAGGTTCCTCGCAAGGACTCAATTTTCAGTCGGGCCTCTTCAAAATCATGGTTTATAAGTATGCTTGTAAACCAATTTAAGGTAATATTTCGCAATGTTTTTTCGTATAGAGAACTATTAATCGTACCGCTCCATTTAATTATTGCACCAACATTCGTTAAATATCTGATCATTGCCATATCCATGTGAGTACTATCTTTTATTCGTATGCTCATGCTCTGTGGTGTTAACGAAATTGTTTTGCTTACAAGATCAGCATTATGTCCCTGTTCCCACTGAGCACTACCGATTTGCAGTACAGAGGAGAGGGATGGAGCGAGAACTTGTTCAACGGGTTCAAGCCATGCATCGAGTGCAATGAACGCTTTTATTTCACTGCGATTTTGCGTTAAATAGTAACCAGCTCCAGCTCCTGTGGAATGAGCAATGAGTCCTATTGATCTGGAATCTATAACAGCATTGAGAGAGACTGTCCCTGCAACTGTAGGTAATTCCAGAGGAAGTTTACCTGTAAGTATATAATCGAGAACCAGAGCAGTATCTGCAGCGTAGGTTTCTTCGAGTACTCTTGCTCTTTGCCAGTAAGCTTCGTTTTTGTGCGAAAAAAAAGTACCAAGAGCATTTTTATCCTGTATGGCCTGTAAGCCGTCCGGGAATTGGACAGCGAGCGATCCATACGAATGATCAATTGCCAGAACAATAAATCCATGGCTGGCATATTCCTCTGCAAGATTAGTATGTATAAAACGAGAGCCTCCCCATCCGTGTGAAATTATTATGACAGGATAGCGTTGTGATGGGTTAAAAAAATATACATTTTCATAAGAGTTGCTCATAATATAGCCCAGGTGTGACATTGCAAATGGTGGCAGATTTCCAAATTGTGCAAGTGATTTATATATGATTCTATCAGGAAGCCATTGCGTGCGTTTACCGTGTGCTGTTTTACTATTGGTACTCGATGCTGCTTTTGATTTAGTAGTTACTGGAAGAGCCGGGTACCAGACCTGAACCATAATGCGGCGCGGACATCCTTTCTGTGAATCTGGCCCATAAATTTCTTTACGGTTTTCATCGATAAGCATAAAAGCTGTGGTCCCGACATTCTTCTCACCCGTGGGAGGCGTGATATTTTTTATGGGGAATGCGTACACAGCAATCACTGCGAGTATGCCAAAGATTATGCCAATAATAAATAGAGGACGAGGAAGTGCAGACTGCTCTGACCAGATTGAAACAATGTTCAATGCATCAGTAATGAGCAGTATGAAGCAAAACTCATATAAATAAAATGTACGCCAATTATTGATAGATGTAGCTACTAAAGCGAGAAAGCAAATAATAAATAGTGGCGTAAAAAATTTAATTAACATTTTCTTATATTTAAAAAAATAACGAGCGATGACTAAAAATCCAAAACTAAGTAACAGTGTAAAAAAATCAAGAAGTATGTACATAGCAGCCTCCCTATTGAAATTGTACAGAAATATTTATAGAGCTCAACAAGGTAATCAGTGCTTACTATTATTTTAACGCTTAATTGCAGAAAGGTACATATCATCAATAGGTCTATCGCCTGCAGTAAGACCAAGTTTCCTGTCAGGGCGGATGGGGCCGTGATAATCGCTTCCTGCACTGATTCTCAACCCGAGTTCACGGGCAAGGCGCTCAAGACGTTCACAGTCGGTAACCCGAGCAAGCGGATGCCATGCTTCAATACCATCAAGACCCATTTCTTTCCATTCTATGAGGAGTGATTTAAGATGTGGCCAGCTAACGTATAACGACATAGGATGTGCGGTAAATGCAAGACCTCCTGCATCATGAATAAGATTAATTGCAAGCTGGAGATCAATACAATTTTTTTGAATAAAGTACGGTTTACCTTTAGCAAGAAATTCATCGAAAGCCTTTTGTTTGTTTTTAACAATTCCTTTATCAACAAGGTGTTCTGCAATATGAGGACGTCCTATCATCCGTGTTCCGTATTTTTCTTTGATTTCATCATAGCTTACCGGATAGCCATCGTCTGCAAATTTTTTTAACACTTGACGGTTCCTGGTTTCCCTTGCTTGAGCAAGTTGTTTCATTGTTTCAAAAAGCTTTGTGTCAAAGAAATGTTCCAGATCGGTTTCTGGAGCAAGATCTAATCCTAACAAATGAAATTCTCCTGGTGAAAAGACAATTTCAATTTCAACACCTCGTATGAGTCTGATACCACAACGTGCTGCAGCTTGTTCTGCTTCCTGGATGCCATCAATACAGTCGTGATCGGTTAATGCAATTGCTCCAATACCTGCGTCTTTTGCCATATGTATAAGTTTTGCTGGTGACCAGGAGCCATCGCTGGCGCTTGAGTGTGTATGAAGATCAATCATTAGTTAGATTTCCTCAATAGTGCAAGATTTTTTCTAGCTGCTGCATCGTCTGGATTTATTGCAATAGCTTTCTCCAGACTGGTAATAGCTTTTGCTACATCACCATCTCGTTTGTATGCAACTGCTAAATTGTTTAACACTTTTGTGTCATTTGGTACAAGTCCACTCAATTTTTCCAGAATCGAAATAGCAAGTTTATTGTTGCCAGATTTGAGTGCCGATACTGCATTTTTATGCATTTCGATGATATCGGCATGATCGGGAGATTTTTCCTCGGCACCTTCTGGCTTTACAGATTGTCGTTGTTCACTATGTTGCTGAATTTGTGAAGCGCGTGCAAAAAATGATGATTCTGGTGAGAGCATTTTGTTATGTAACGTATTATTATCACCACTGTCAGAGAGTGGTGTGTTAGTAATATTATCTAGCTTTTTAAGCAAGCTTGCATCTTCAATAGGAGGGAGTTCTTCTAACGAAAAAACACTTGTGGCATTATAATTTTCTTCGAATTTAATATCGGGTATGACGGGTATTTCAAAATCGTCGTCTTCAAGAATAGGTTCAGTGGTTGTTTCTTCTTGAGTGCTATCGGTTGTATTTCCTTTAGTGCTAGTAATGTGAGGGCGTTCATGTGATTTGTTTGTAACTAGATAAAATACTAAACCAATTAATACTAATCCTATTGCTGTTATAATCATGTATACTATATATTTTTCGACTGTATATTGCATTATAATTTTAATGGTGGGTATAAGTATGTTAATCTTTGCACACGAAAACCCAGAGAGATTATTGCTACTGTCAACAATTGGAGCCAGTGCATAAACCGAAAGTAATGATCCTGTTTTACTGGTATATGAAATTGGTTTTATTTTAAGCAATTCTGCGTATATTTGTGTTGGTATAAAACGTATAGGTTGATTTGGCTGGTATACGTTTAGGTTATCTGTAACGGTGAGCGGTAAAATATCACCAGGAATACAGACAGTTAATAAAATATCTCTTGAAATATCAGTTGCTGTTTTTGAGACTATTTTTTTTAGATCCTCAATATAGGTGGTAGTTTTATCACTTTTCAGTTTTAAGAGCTTATCGCCATCAGTTAAAGAAGCAGCTTTTTGCGCAGCACTAACGGCTTGCTTTTGAATTGCTTTTAGCTGTGTATTGAGTGTGGCGCGTTCTGCATTAAAAAACACCAATAATAGTACACCGATGATTATCAGTATGCTTGGCAAAAGTGCCAGTAAAAATGTTATTAGATTATTTTTAATTGTATAAAGATAAAATAATACGTTAAAAATTAGAACTAAAAAGGCTATACATGCAATTGCCAGTGCTGCCCATGTCAAAATTGTTTTTTGAATTGTTTTTTTGCTGAGCATAACCCCTTGCATACAGGTGTCAGGAACTTTATCTGATGCAATAACAATTTTGTTATTGATATTATCTATAAATAGATATTTTTCTGAACTATATGATATAAAAGAAATACCGGATGAATATGTAAGTCCAGAATCCCATTTCAGAGTAAAATTTTTGCTTAAATAATCTTCTAGCAGTAACCCGGGTCGATCTGGTCGTGGTGTAAGCGATGCGAGAAGCTCAGATGTTCGCGCAAATTGATCAAGCTGACCATTAAACTGATACTGGAACAGTGTGCCACTGGAGGTATCAGCTAAGAGGAGTGAGTTATCTTTGCCTTGCGAAATCGCTGAACAGTATTTTAGTTTTTGCTGAATTTCTGGAAGTGTCTGTAAAATACCTCCATAATACAGAAACACTGTTCCTTCGGATTTAATAAAATATTTTGAATCAAGAGCTGCAATTTCTGCACTATCTATATTCCATTTTGTGCGAAAGAGGCCTTTTTCTGCACTTGAGGTAAGTGATTTCTTTTTAAGATATACAATGTTTTCTGAATCCTTTTCCATGTATAATAATGAATCGTTCGAAAGCGTAAGGGATCGGGGCACAAATGATCGCCTGTCAGCTGTTTTATACTGTACGATTGTTTCTTTTGGTGTGCCTTTTAAAACATCAAATCGGATAAGCCTTTCATAATGAACATCTGCTAAATATATAGAATCAAATAGATACAATTCGTGGGTAAGAGGATTAGCAGCTGCTCCTGTAATCGTTCCGAGCATTTCATTTTGTGTATGTATCCATTGTAGAATAAAATTTTTATCGCAATATAAGATTCGTTCGCCATTATGATCAATTATTACATAACCACTGTCAAAGGCAAATGTAAAAATTGGTTGTTCTATAGAAATAGAGTTAGTCCCTGGAACAAATATGAGATACTGATTATGTATAGCGACAATACCAGCTGTTACAAGCACTAGTATGCACAACAAGACAATGAAAGGTTTATTCATGCTTATAAGCTCCCTGAAAGGATGGTCTCAACCTCTTATACTATTATACAGTATCGGATATTTTTCGCTTCTTTACCAGTGGGTTTCATGCGCCGTTTTTAAAATTAGTAATTGTATTGAGTACAGCTTGTTACTTACATAATTCGAGTAGATTTTCCAAAAGCTCGTATGGCTTTCCCTGGAAGATGATTAGCAATGCTATGAACCGCATCAATCAGTTCAGCATCGGTAAGGGGACTCACTACTGGTGTTATTGGTTTTCTAGAAATTGTATATAAATCAATTCGTTCGATGAGCACACCACTGTCAAGCATTGAATGTATCAGTTTGGTGTACTCGGTTAATTCATAGTCTGTCGGAGGAAATCCTTGATAGCGAGCAAGCATAGTTTGTATGACCAGCGGTAGAATTTTGCCTGCTGTGATAATATTTCGTTTTACTGTTTCGAATGCATTGCTTTCTGGTTTTAGTCCGCTCATGCGGTAAAATTGATCCGGTGTACCAGCATCGAGTTTTGCCCAAATAGAGAATGGTGTTTGTGATCGTACCGTTTGCAAAAAATTAATTAAGTGATTATCCCCTAACTGTAGTGTATTGGTAATGAGTATAATTGGTATTTCTGGCATGTGTTTGATTTTTATTGCAATAGCACGTGTGACGGCATCTATAAAATATGGAGAAAGCAATGGCTCTCCGTGGCCGGCAAATGCAATATCTTTAACTGGCTCACGAGTACCTGCATACGAAGAAAGTATAGCATCAAGTTCACTGGTTAGCTGCTCTAAACTAAAGGTATGATCGTGACGAAATGGATGTACTTCGCAGTAAGGACAATTAAACGAACAGTGTTTTGCGTCGGGGAATAGGTCTATGCCTATAGAAATACCTTCGGAACGACGAGAATAAACAGGATATACCAGTTGTGCATCCATATGAGTATCATAGCATACTTAATCATTCTGATAACAGCATGATGCGATCAAAAATACTCGAGAGTGTTTCCTGCCTGATGACATATCGGATAGCGGTGCTGTTTGGAATAGTCTCGCGATCGAGGGCTTCTCTATCCATGTAGGGACGGGCTTTACTGATGCTGCTCCAGTACGTGAGTGCAAGTGAGCCATGCTTTATTTCTAAGCAGGTAATACCGGTTTTACCGGTAGCACAACCGCTGTTAAACAAACAGGGAATGAGCAGATCTTCTTCGGCGTATAGGCTTTTTGAAATTCGTGTTTTATCCTTTTTTTTAATGGTTAGTAGCTCATTTCTATATAGTTTGATGAGTTCAGCAAGCTGCTGTTTTTTAGGTTCTTCAGCAATAATATATTCTCTGAAGAGTTCTTCTATTGTCCAGCGCAGGTTATCGTATTTACTCAATGCATCAAATAGCGGCCGATGTGTATGTCCAATCAGCGAGACCAATTTGAGTTCCCTGCTTGCTTTATAAATAAGGCGTTCGACAGCTATCCGCGCATAGGCGTTCTCCCGTGCTGAAGTGTTCTTAATTGAAAGCGGGCGCGCAATAAATCGAACGATAAAATCGGATATGTAAGGGGTTTTAGTTAAAAGCCGGGATGCCTGGTGCCCATGAAGAATAAACAGCTTATTGTTGTTATAATTGAGCAGGAGACTTTCCTTAAGTTCAAATGGATAATTATAGAGCGGGAGTCCTGAATCATGATTGCCCAGAATCTGATAGAGCCGCCCTGCATCATTATACTGTTTTAGTATGGCAATTGTGCTTTCCCATGCGTTTATTATGCGTTCATACTTATATTTTGAAAGATCGATGATATCTCCATTGAGTATGATTGTGTATCCTTTTTCATAATAGTGTTTGAGTAATGTTTCAAGCAATTCCCTATTATGCAAGAGATCATCACGACTGCCGCCGTCTCCCATGTGGAGATCACTCAGTATAATAAAGCTATCGGTATTGCCAATTGTAATTTGTGGACTCTTTTTGAGTGTTTCCTGAAAATTATAGTTAAAAATATGATAATTCATACAGCGACTCCGTACTCTTAATAGTAAAAAGTTTCTTTATTAAAAACAAGTTACAGTATCATTAATATTGTAAAATGCAAAAATATTAGAGTACAATTACAGTATGCGCTATAGAACATGGAATCTTAAGTGGTTTAATACATTGCTCCGCTGGTTTTACGGTTTATACCTTAAGCTTCATTACAGCATGAAAGCCAGAGGAACAGACATCTTACCAAAAAGTAAGCCCTATATAATAATTGCAAACCATGTGAGTGTGTTTGATCCTTTTTGGATAAGTGCTTTTACAGGGCGTCCAGTGTATTGGGTTACAAGTGATGGAAACATGCACAGCCTGATTTTGCGTTTGCTCCTAAAACTGGTTGGCTCAATTCCTAAATCTAAAGCAATATCCGATATTGTTACCGTAAATATGATAATGGATGTGCTGCGAAAGCGAAAAGGTGTTGTCGGTGTATTTGCTGAGGGACAGGCTACCTGGGATGGCACCACTCAGCCTTTTATCGAAAGTACTGCAAAGCTCTTGAAGCTGTTTAAGGGGACAGTCATTGGTGTAAAAATAAAAGGTGGTTATGCCTCCCGGCCACGATGGTCATGGAACGATCGCAGGGGGCAAATAGAACTCGAGTTTTTTAAGCTCTATGATGGACCAGAGCTCAAAACTAAAACACCTGAGACTATTTACACTGAAATCCAGGATGCACTAGCACATAATGAATGTGCCTGGATTGAAAAAACAGGCACCCGCTTTGTTTCAAAAAAAAGGGCAGAGCACCTTGAACTAGCAATTTTTGTGTGTCCGAACTGCACTCATGATACTTCCATGCGCAGTGAGGGAAACTTGATCTATTGCTCCGCTTGTGGTGCTTCATGGCGTATTACCTCACGGTATCAGCTAGAAGGGATAAACAGTACGCTTCCAGAAATTTTTCAGCGTACAAATTTGTCTTTTCATCAGATTCTGGAAGAACGCTATAAACAGTATAGTACGCAGCACATGGCTTTGCTCTCTGATGCTGTTACAGTGTTCCGTGGAAAACGATTAAGGCAATTTGATAACCTTGGTAGAGGACTGGCAGAGCTACATCCGGACACTATCAGCATTCATATAGATCTACAGAGCAATAAGCAGATACCGTCACGATTATTTCATGAGAGCACATTTGTTATTGATTTTCCTTTAAGCCAGCTTGAAGGTCTTTCGGTTTTAAAACAACAGTACTTTGAGTTTTATTATCAAGGTACAATGTTTAGGTTTAAATTTCCGCATCGGTATCAGTCAGGATTGCGCTGGTACTGGGCTATATCATACTGTCAGAAGAAATACAAGGTATAATGCAAGCCTGGCACCAGCTGTGTGTCTCCAGAGCAGACAGGCCTTAATCAATCCAAAGTTTCCCAGGGTTTTTAAATGATTTTTCTCTTGCAACCAGCATGTAGCTGACAATGCAATAGATGAGATAGCCAGCAGAAATGCCAATCATGGTCCAGAAAGGCACCAGTGAGCCGGTTTGACTTGCTTTAGCTGGAAGATTGATACTCAGAATAAAGGGAATTGCAAGGAGAAAGGTCAATCCCGATGCGAGCATATAATCACGGGAAACTTTTGTCTTAAATTCAGGGTCTACAATGCGGAGGAGTGCAAGTCCTGTGGAGAGTGTTCCCGTTGAAACTCCAAAGAGCATTATCATGCGTTCAAAGCGATGATCGCGGAATATGCGCGCACTCCACCATGGAACGGTATACACGGTAACAATGCCCCCAAGTGTGCTGATAACGAGTATAGGAAGCCAATATTGTGCTACAAATACTAATGAGATAGCTGCAATTGCTGCAGCGACCATAAAATCGATAGAAAAACCGGAAATTCTCGAGAGTGCATCATCATCAAAATAGTGGCCAAGTTTTAGTTTATCGAGAACAAATCGTACAAGCAGTGCTGTTACAGCAGAAAAAATAAAATTAATGCCCCAGAGATTGTTTGCCAGTTCAGCACCGGCTTTTCCTGCAAACGAGAGCAAGTAGGTGAGCCCAAGGAGTAGCAGGTACGAGAGGAGGTAGGTGAGGGCAACTATTGCTGTATGAAACGATAGGGGGTCAAGTGCTTCGAAGTCGGTAGTACTGCGCATAGCAACAGGTTTGTCTTTATCTTTAGATATCAATCCTGTGAGCATGTTGGTATCAGTCTGAACACGATGAGTGAGCCATCCTTTTCTGGTGCCAATATTAACGAGTGCCACGCCTACGATACATGCCCAGAGATACCCGAGTGCAGCCATAGTTAGGCCAACAGAACCAGCACCAGGGAAGCCCATTGCTTCCCAGCCTTTTCCTATTGCATAAGCTTGACCAGGACCAAGTGCAAAACCCAGCGGTAATGTTAATCCTATTGCAAGATTGAGTTGAGGAGCAATAGTTATGGCAAAGAGAAAAGCGAGCCCGAGCCCAAGAAGTGCTTGAATAGCATACTGTGAGAGTATTACCGTTGACATACCCCACACCGATCCTCGTTCGCGATGTTCTGCTTTAGGTGTTGGTGAACGTAAACTCATTGCAATAAAAGATATATTGAGCAGGTGATAGACGAGGTCGCCGAGACGGTGCTGTCCAAGTCCAATGAGAGGCAATACAAAGTTATATATGGGGAGCAGGATAAAACCAGCTGTCAGCGCATTTGGAACCATAAATTTTTGCAGAAACGGGAGTTTGTGCCGTAAAACGGTAGCAAATAATAATGCAGCAGAGATAATGCCCGCATCGACAGCAATTTTCCAGAAAAAGTCCATACGCACCTCCTAGTGATCAAGGTTATAATTCTCATGTTATACGTGTACTG
>Ga0116146_1001822_pt1 | contig 20647 bp, 15 predicted proteins | sample AD_JPNHG2_MetaG_FD_89748 | JGI IMG/M metagenome (GOLD analysis project Ga0116146, IMG submission 89748) | Active sludge microbial communities of municipal wastewater-treating anaerobic digesters from Japan - AD_JPNHG2_MetaG | ecosystem: Engineered > Bioreactor > Anaerobic > Digestate | place...
ACGCACGCCGGCGACTCCCCGCCTGTCGAACGCCTCGCCTGCGAAGCCGGCTTGTCGCTCTCGAGCTTCAAACGGATCTTTCACTCCGTCACCGGCATGACGCCCCACGCCTATATTCTCCACAAGAAAATCGACCGGGCCATGAACCTGTTGTTGGAGGGTAAAAAAAGCGTGACAGGGGTCGCGCAAGAATGCGGTTTCGCCTCTTCCCAATATTTTGCCACCGCCTTCAAACGCATGACCGGCGTGACGCCCAACGACGTCCTCCACAAGCGCGGCATTGCCCTCCCCGCAGACACCGACGGGCAGTGACGCCGTTGCCGCGCAACTCCTCATTCAGTTTCGCGCATGAGTCACGTATCACGTCAGCGGTGAGGCGCGGTATCCCGTCGCCTCAACCGCCTTGTCGGGGTTTGTCTCATCCCAATCGCTGTCGCTATCGAAATCGGGATCGGCATCGATAGGGGTCGCGCCGCAGGGGTCGCTTCCTCCTGAACCTGATAGCCTGGCACGAAGCCATGGGCACTTCGCCGAACGTTGGCTGCCCGTCAGACCGTCGGCATTCTCATAGACCCACGCGACGTAGCCGATCGCAAGGCGGTGGACATCCAATGTCTCGCGTCCCAGTGCCATTGCTGCTCGATCCCGATCCCGACAGCGATTTCGATAGCGATGCCCCAACATCATCTTCAGCCGAACCTGATCCGCGGCACCAGCCGCATCAGCCAGACGGTGGCCAGCACCGTGACCGCGCCGAGTGCGCCCGCGTGCCCCCACTTGCCGTACAGAGCGTAACCGATCGCGAAGAGCAGGCCCCAGACCGCCGCGCACCCCAGCACCATGCAGAGGATGCCCAGCGGCAGACCGGAACGCCCACTCTCCGCATCGATCTCTTCGCCCCGCGACGCGGCCCATTGTTCGACTTTACGCCAGCCCGGACCGCCCGCGCGGATTTTACGGCAAAAAGCCGTTAGCACCGTCATTTCCTCGGGCGGCGTCAGATAGGTCACCGTCAGCCAGCCGGCCGTTGTGATCGCAATTCCGATCACGAGCTTCCAGCCGCTATAGGCCATCACACTCAACAACCCCGCCTCACGCATCGCCCCCTCCAACCCCAACGGCTCGGCGACGAACCGGAACAGCACTGCGACCAAGAAAGAGATGACCATTGCGGCGATCTCGCTCCAAGCGTTGACGCGCCACCAGAACCAGCGCAGGATGTAGATGAGGCCTGTGCCCGCGCCCACCTGTAACAGCACATCAAACGCCCCCTTCGCACCTTGCAGCAACAACGCCGCCCCGCTGCCTAACACCAGCAGCAGTACCGTCGTGATGCGCGCCATGCGCACCTGTTGACGCGGCGTGGCGTCCGGCCGAACGAACCGCAGATAAAAATCGTTGACCACGTACGAGGCACCCCAGTTCAGATGCGTCGCCACCGTCGACATGTGCGCCGCGATCAGCGAGGCCACGACCAAGCCCAGCAACCCCGCTGGCAGACGCGAGATCATCCCCGGATACGCGATGTCATCACGCAAGAAAGCATCTTCCACCCCGGGGAAAGCTTTCGCTAGTGCGCCATGCCCACGCGCGGCCGCCGTGTGATAACGCACCTCCATACGCGCCTCAGGCGGCAGTCCATCCCCGCCACTGCGGTAACGCTGCACCAGCGCTGCGTTTCCCGAGAGCCAGGCCTGCGACCGCGCCATCTCCTGCGGCGTCTCCTTCGGCAGCGCCACCAGCGAGACCAAGGCCACCACCAGCCACGGCCACGTGCGCACCGCGTAGTGCATAAAATTGAAGAGCATCGTCGCGCCAATCGCGTGCTTCTCGTTCTTGGCCGCCAGCATGCGCTGCGCGATATAGCCGCCGCCCCCCGGTTCCGCGCCCGGATACCAGACGTTCCACCACTGCACTGCCAGCGGCAAAACGAAGACCGTCACGAGCACGGCTGTGTCGCCCCCTTCCACATGCGGAAAGAAACTCAACTTGTCCGCCGGCACCCGCGCCCACAACTCCGCCAGCGATGTCACGCCCGTGCCGCCGACGTCCGCCCTGATCAGATACACCGCCGCCGCGATCGAACCCGCCATGGCGATCGCGTACTGGAAGAAATCGGCCCAGATCGAGCCGGTCAGTCCCCCCAGCGTGGCGTAGATGCCCACGCCCACCGACGCCCACAGCAGCGTCTCGACCGACGACAGTCCGAAGATCACCTGGCCGATCTTGATGGCCGCCAACGAGCCGATCGCCAGCGACATCACGTTGAAGAAGACACCCAGATACAGCGCGCGGAACCCGCGCAGCGCCGCCGCCGCGCGGCCGCTGTAACGCAGTTCGTAGAACCCCAAGTCCGTATCCAGCTCCGAGCGCCGCCATAGCTTGGCGTACACGAAGACCGTCAGCATGCCGGTCAGCAGAAACGCCCACCAGACCCAGTTACCCGCCACCCCGTCGTTGCGCACGATGTCGGTGATCAGGTTCGGCGTGCCGCACGAGAAGGTGCAGGCCACCATCGAGATGCCCAGCAGCCACCACGGCATCGAGCGTCCCGACAGGAAGTAGTCCGAGGCGCTGCGGCTCGACCTGCGCGCCGCCGCAGCTCCCACACCCACCACCGCCACCAGAAACCCGACAATGATGCCTATGTCCAGCAGTGTCAGCTTAAACATGCCTCATCCCGTCTCCCTCTGCGTCTCCGCGTCTCTGCGTCTCTGCGTTAGAAACCCCGCAGCACCGCACCTCTAAAACGTCTTAACTCACAACGCAAGGTCCCCCGCTCGCGACACTGTCGTAGCAGGCGTTCATGGCCGCGAGGGTCGGTCGGTGCCAACGCAGGTTGATCAGCGGTTCCTTACCCTCGCGGATACAGCCCACAAATTCATCGATCATGCCGATCCACTCGTCAAAGTAGGTGTACTGCACCGTGTAGCGGTCATTGGGGGCGCCGTTGTGATACACGTTCGGCCCGAAGCAGTCGCACACCAGCGTGCCCTTTTCGCCGACCACCGTGACGTTCACCTCCATGCGTTTGGGGAAAACCTCCCAACCCGGCCCAGGCACTTTGAGGCGCTCCTCCATGCGCGACCACGAGGGGTCGAAGAGAAACGCCGTGCCGTCTTTCAGCTTGCCGTTGACCAGCAGCATGTCCTCGACCTGCAGCTCAGGCCGCAGGTTGGGTGCGACAGACGAATAGACAAAATCGAAATCAGCCCCGGTCAAATGCCGGACCAGGTCAAAGATGTGCGGATGGTCGCACAACGCCCCGCCGCGGCACCGCGCGTCACCCGCTTTCAGCGGCACGCGCCGGCCGTAGCTCGCCTCGGGCACGCCCTGCCAAGGAAAGGCCCAGACCGGCGACAGCGTGATGTTGGTGGCCTGCACCGACACGATCTTGCCGACCGTGCCCTCCGCGATCAGTTTCTTCAGCCGGTGCACCACCGGATTGTAGTGCATCTCCAGTTCGATCTGGCAGACGATCCCGGCCTTGTCCACCGCCGCGATCATCGCGTCATACTCGGACATATCGAACGTGGGAATCTTCATCGACAGCACATGCACCCCGCGCCGCGCACAATCCTGCACCTGCGCCAGATGTTTGTCATTGGCCGAGGCCAATACCACCGCCTCGATGTCGGGATGCCGCTCGAACATCTCGTTCGCGCTCAGATAACACGGCACGCCCGTTTGATACAACTCATACGTCTCTTTGGCGCTCTGGTCTTCCGCACACGACGCCACCCAATCCAGCTTGGCGTTCTCAAGCAGCGTCTGGTAATACTTGCGGGTGTGCCCGTGCGTCAGCGACATCATCGCGATCTTGACCGGTTTCATGCTTAAATTTCCTCCGAAAAAACGGCCGGAACGCAGGTCTCGGCACAAGCCAGCGTCTGCATCACCTTCTCTTTCACGTCGCAGCCAGCCTTCTTCCACTCGGCAACAAGCGCCGGAGCTTTCAGCACCGCGAACGCCGCGCGGACAGCCCAGATCTCCGCATCGCTGAAGCCGAACAGTTCCGCGTCGGTGTCGGTGTAGGTCTTGGTCCCGTCCGCAGTGAATGCATAGATCGAGGCTTGCGGCACCTGCGTGTCCACCACCCGGTCGCAGGCGACCCCGCGTCGCGCGATGATCTCGTGCCGGTCGATCTCGGCGGCACCCTCCGGCAGCGCGGCCGAACACTCGACGCTCGCGCTCATCCCGTTCGCGAAGGTCACGATCACGTTCGCCACCTTGCCGCCGGCGACCACCGCGAAGGTCTTGCGGATCGACGCCCCCGCCATCCACTCGCACAAATCGAATTCTCGGTAGAGCAGATGCCCCAGCCGCGCCCCGTTCCGCATCACCGCGAAACGCAAGGTTGAGACCTCCTCCAACGTTTTACCGTCGATGAGTTTTTTCAGCTCCGCAAACCGCCGTTCCACGCGCCAAGGCAGCAACGATACCGCGCCGCCCACCATCTCCAACCGCACCCCGGCCGCCAGCTCTGCGTCAGCGACTAGCCGGCCGTCAACCGCCACCCCGTACTTATCACACAGACGTCGCAACGCCGTGTTCATCCCCTCGACATCCATTTCTATACCCCTTCGTGCCCTTTGTGCCATTGTGTGAGACTCCATCTCGGGCGCTGCCTTTTTTACACTCGTCTTTGCAACCACTGCGTGGTTGCCCTCAAAGAGATTTGATCCGCGGTTTGTAGGTCGCCACATACGCGGCGTTCTTGCTGTCGCCCCCCGGCGTGTTGGCGCTGTTCCATACCGGCGGTTTAATGCCGGCGGCCACACATTGCCGCACGGTCTCGATCTCAAGCCAATGCGCGATCGTGAAATCCACGATGTTCGAAACCGGCGCGATCGGCGTCTCAAACCCCGGCACCGTGACGATCGCATCGCCGACCGGGTTGTAGTCGTCGATGCAGACATCCGCCAGGTCAAAGACGTTCTTGCCCGACGGATGCCGGATGAAGTGATCCGCCGGCATCTCCCGTTGCCACAGCGAGCTGGCCACCGCAATGATCTTGACCCCGCGCTCTTTCGCCTCCAGCGCCGCGTCGATCGTGGCGGCGTTGATGCCGATGTTGTGGAAGATGATCAGCAGGTCGTCTTTCTGCAAGTCGTAGTACTTCATCACCGACCGCCCGAAGTTGACGCAGCGCTCCAGCTCCAGGTACTTCAGGGCCTGGTTGAAAACCGAGATGCCGGTCTCCATGATCGGGTTGATGTTGCACAGCCCGCCCGCGCGGAAAAACATCTCGCCCATCACCAGCGTCGTGTGACCGCCGCCGCCGTAGACGCTGATCAGACGATCCTGCCGGATCGCCTCCGTCATCAGCCCTGCGGCCTTCTGAATGTTCTCCGCCTGCTCTTCCTTCACCCGCTTGAGCAGCGCCACCGCCTGCTCCATGTATCCCAAATCATCCAACATAATTCCTCCTTTTCACATACAACCGTGGGTGGAGCCCACAACCAAAAAAAATCTCACACCAAGGCACAAAGGTCACAATGGTTTATTCATAACATTAAGTTCTCCTTCGTGGACTTCGTGCCTTCGTGTGAGACACTGAGGCACTACCTTCCTTCTCCCAGTACCCGCTTGTAGTTCTCTCCGATACGGTCCCAGAGCTTCAGCGCATCCGGCGCCGCCAGCACGGTGCCGTAACCGCCGCGGTAGGTCCAGGTTCCGAGCCGGTCCACGCCGGCTGCCACATACAGATCCACCACGCGGTCGATCTGCGCGAAATCCGCAGGCTGCTTGTAGTAGCCCATCAGCCAGCGTTCGGACTGCTTGCCGTATTTTTTCGCGACCTCCACCGTGCGCCGCGTGATGTTCTCGAAAAAGGCCTGCGGCAGTTCCCACGCGATGATCGTGGTCGAGAAGACATCGAAATACGGACTCGCCGCCACCATGTCCCAATTGTCGTAGCCGCGATGCTCGCAGACATAGTAGGTATTAAGCGTGGCGTGGACGCAGCAAGTGATTTCCATCCGGGGCTTGATCTCTTTGATCTTGCGTGAGGTGTCCTCCAGGATGAACAGCGCCTCGCGCCAGCGGAACTGCTTCACATCATCGGTCATCAGGCGCGGCATCTCGTAGCCGTAATATTCCTGAAAGCGCCGCATGCAGACCGGGCAGCGGCAGGCCCAGTCCTCGCCCGCGCCGCCGGTGATCGAGGCGTAGGACTTCGGCAGGGCATAGTGCGGCTCGTCCCAGAAGAAGCCGTCCGCGTCCGTCTCACGCGCCAGCGTCAGACAAAAACGCTGGAAGTAGTCGCGGAACGCCTGTGTGTTGAAACAGGCGTGCGCCAGCTTCTCACCGGTCAACGCCGAGACCTGCCGGTTCTCGGTGTTGTTCTGCAGGAAGAGGCTCACCTGCTCCCCGCCGAAATACTTGCCGATGCCCCAAGGATCAATCAGCACACGCAGCCCGATTTTGTGCGCCGTATCCACGATCTTCGGGATGTTCGGACGCCAGAAGTCGAAATCGAACTCCGTGACCGCCAGAATCACCGTGGTGCAGCCATGCGCCTTCATCTCCTTGAAGTCGCGTTCAGCGTGTTCAACATAATTCAACCCGTAGTAACTGATTGCTGTGTGCGTAATCGCCATGGACAAAACCTTTCTCAATTCGAATCACGTTTACTGTTCAGAAACCTTCATGGATGCAAGTTCCTCGATCATATCGGCCAGACGCGCTCGCCAAGCCAGCAGGTGCGAGGGATCGCTCGAGTAATCGTTCACGGCCCGCGCCACCGATTGGGGCACGGCCAGAACCGCTTCCGCCCAGGCCCAACCCGGCATTAATGCGGCCCCGAGAAAACCGCAAAGGCTGATGACAAAAAAATCGTTGCGGCGTTTCATCGCGGTTCCCTCGTTAGCGGACACTGATCATGGTGCCGGCCGTGTACTGGACAGACATAACGGTGTTGCCGTCACTCTCAGCGTACTTCACTTTGACGGCGGCGACGGGTGTGCCGTTCAGTGTGACAGTGATCGATTCCGGTTGCACAAAAGAGGCCGAAGGCACCTTCAACAGCGGCAAGGAGGCGATCAGATCCGTCATCGCGTATCCTGACAGAGCCACTGTCAGCGTGCCCACCGCCACACAGTCATCGACGTTCAACGGCGTTGTCGCGCCATCCGCCTTGTCACGCGCAAGCAACGCATTGTCGGCCAGCGTCACCCGCGCCACGTTACCCGTTCCCGCCAGTGCAGCCCCAGAAGCTACCGTCAGTCGGCTATTGGAAGGCAACGTCAGCATGCCATCAATACGAGACACGCCGGACTCCACCGCAACCGCCTCGTTCATTACCATAGTACCACCTAGCACCGACACCGGACCAGTCGCACTGCGCGTGCCGGTGAGCGTCAGCGTGCCGTCGCCCTTCTTGGTGATGCCGCCGGCTTCGCCATCGGCATTTTTCAGCTCAGGCGTCACGCTGACCGCATATCCGCCCGTGTCAACCACAAACCCGTTCGCAGTTAACCGCACATCGTCCAACGCTTTAACCAGTTCGCCGGCAGCCGCAGCTTTCAATGTCCCCCCGTCGAACAGCACCTCGCTCGCGGCAGCCGCGTTATACTCGTACACGCTTTTGACTTTCAACACGCCATCTCCCGAAAGCGTAAGCCGAGCCACACAGCCCGCATCGCCCCCTAGCCATAGGTTTCCACCGTTCAAGTCCAGCACTCCGCCCGACACCTCAACCGTGCCCGTTGCCCCCGCATAGCGGCCAAGCGCCAACACCTTTCCTACGACGCGGAGTTCGCCGCCGCTGACATTTAAGGCCCCCGACCCATATAATCCATTATATACGTATCGTCCTATCGTCCACAAGCCGCCGGTCACCGTCATTTCGCCCGACCCCCCGGAATCTCTCCCGATCGCCAGATCTCCGCTTACGCTGTTTGTGCCCCCTCCACCCCAAAGCGCACCCTTTCCGCCTGTCGCGACAAGCAGCGTTTGACCTGTTTCGCTCTTACCGAACGTATTGGAGCCGCCCGACACGTTCAACATGGCGAATGACGTGCTCCTGGCATCGATCTTCAGGTAACCGTCCACATCGCATTGCACATCTCTGGCCAAATCCAGTCTGCCCGTTGTCACGTTCTGTGCCCACGCCGTCACCTCCACCGAGTTGGTCACCCGCAGACGTCCGCCCTCAAACGTCGCGGCGGTCGCGGCGGCAACCTCCAAATCTCCCGCCTCGCTGATGACATCTTTCATGGTTATCACCAGATTGGTGACCTGCGAGCCAGAATTGGGTGTAAATTGAAACTTGCTCGAACGAAGCGTCCCGTTGGTGAACGTGATGCGTCCGCCGGAGGCGTCCCAAACATAAACGTTGGTCGTTACGTTATACACATGCTGATCCATGACAAACAGCGTTTCATAATCTGGCACCGGCACTCTCAACACCACCTTCGCATTAGTCACGTCGGTGTTGAGCGTCACCGCCCAGTTTTGGTTTATGCCGGAATAATTGTTAAAGTACGCCGTATCGTCCTCGCCCGGCACCCGATCCTGTTGCCAGTTGGAGGGCACGTTGAAATCCCCGACGCCGCTCCCGCCTGCGCCTGTCCAGTAAATATTGTCGGCTTTACCGCCAACAGCAAGAAGGCAAACCACACACATAAATGCCAATCGTGTCACAGGGCACAACCGCATTCGGATGTTCGTTTTCATGCTGATCTCCTATTGTGGGCCGGGTGAAGCGCGCAAACTGACTAAAACTCTTCCGCCGCGATGCGTCAAAACCTGGCCCAGTTGATAACAACGCTTGAATCTTATCCGATTCCTTCTAGCCATGCGTTCGATTTTGGACATGAACTTTTTTCAAACATCGGAAGAACCGGGAAACCGTCCTCCCCTTGCCGGGAATCCATTGGACGGTCTGCCGTATCGCGGTGTACACTACGACTACCGTTAGGTGAGGTAGCCTCTAACGAGTACCGGTTTACGTGCCAACTTGTTCGGTGACACTTCATGCCTGTTTATTTGACCTTACCGATTGTCACGGCGGTGGCCGGCGTGCTCGCCGGCGCCGGATTTCCCTCCTTTACTGCGGCGGCGTTGAGTGCTGCGGCGGCAGTATGGTTCGCCCGCTTGCGATATGCAGGCAGTTCTTATGTTCATGTCACGCTAGATCCCGATGCGCCGGACAACGGCGTGTTGGCCGAAGCGCTCCGCGCAGTCGTGCGGCAACTGCAACTCACATCAAAGCGGATCACTCTCCGCATCGCCGCACGACGGCCCTCCCCACATCCACGCATCTCCCTCCAACTGAACCGTGACCGCGATCTTGAAATTCACTGTGACAGGAAACGGACGCGCACGCTCGGTTGTCCGGGGCTCTGGATCGCCGACCACCCGCTACCACTTTGCGTCCCCCACCGTCGCAGCCTCACGTTGCATTTTACGCCATCTGGCAGAGAACGTTTTCGTGTAACGTGCGGGAACACGGCCTCGATCACGCGCCGCGGCTGGGCCGCTATTGGGCTAACCGTCGTCATCGCCTGCGCGTACGACATCCCCAGCCTGCTCGCGGCCACGCTCGGCTTTGCGGCCCAGGCCTATCTGCTGGAACACGACACCGACCGTCCGCACGGCCAACGCAAGATCAAGCCGCACTGAACGGTGGCACAGATAATAAAAGTCGAGCAGGCACATCTCGTCGAACGTGAGCCGATTGCGTCCCGACACCTGCCAGAGTCCCGTTATGCCTGGCAAACCCTCCAGCCGTAACGCATGCCCCGGCCGCGTATAATGCCCTTGATCGCTCTCCGGCAGCGGCCGCGGCCCGATCAGGCGCATCTCTCCCCGAATGACATTGATGAGTTGCGGCCACTCGTCGATGAACGTGCGCCGTAGAATCTTGCCTAGCGGCGTCACACGCGGATCGTTTTCGAGTTTAAAAAGATGTCCCGGTTGCCTGCTTCTACGTTGCAGGCCGGCCTGCAGCCGTTCGGCCCGCCGCGCCATGGTGCGGAACTTGAATACGGTGAAAGGGCCCCCCCGATACCCGAAGCGCGTCTGCCTGAAGACCACCGGCAGCCCGTCGCACACCCAGATCAGCAACGCCGTCAGCAGCATCAGCGGCAAACAGACCACCGCCAAACACAACGCTAACGCGCGTTCCGTCAAACCGCACCGCTGCGGCTGTGCGCTCAACCGGAACTCAAACAGGTCTTCGTGATCAGGCCGGCAACGGCCTTCACGCACCAGCACTGGCACACACGCGGCTGGCACCGCCGCGACATGCCCCTCGCGAACGGCCCGCGCCAAGAAATCAAGCACCTCCCCCGTCCCGCCATCCCCGTGAACTGTGAAGACTACGCGCATGTTTGACGCATAGTATCCCCCTTCTTTTATGCCGCTTCAAGCCTTTCATGTAATCGGTGACAGGGGTACGCGAGTCGAATGCGTGTTTGATGCGAAGCACAATCGGTCGCGGGCGGAGGCGGGGAGATGGACGATGGGCTGCGACCGGTTTGTGGAGTGCGGGAGCTTGCTCCCGCTTTCCAAAGCGGCGGCAAGCCGCCGCGCTCCAAAATGAGCCCGCGATCCCGATTTCCTGCTCCCCGTTTCACTAGAAACGCATGTTCTTCGCACTCCTCTGTCGCCAACCGATTACGCCTTTCATGGTTGCGGCCCGAACTCAAAAAGAAACGTTTCGCCGGGGGCCATGTCGAGCGTGAAGACCGGACCGTCCGCGATGTTCTCGCCGGTGAAGAAATCGCTTACCGAACCCGCAGCACCCGTGTCGAACGTCGTCTTGCCGCCGCGTTCATCCGCCATCGCCGAGAGCCGTCCTTCCGCCGCCCAGATCGCGGCGCGGCCATCCTTCACATAACGGTGGACGCCTGCAAGATCTTCAAGTGCGCGAACCAGTTCAGGCGGACAGGCCGGCGTTCCCAGGAACACCTCGTTCCCGCCGAACGCATTTTCCCGCACGGCGATCGCGGGCGTGCCGTCCTCGAACCGCGCCCACGTCTCTGCGTCGGACGCCTCCACGCCGAAAAGGTCGACGAACGGTTTCGTCGCCTCCGTCGCGAGGTGTTCGGGGAGCCCGCGCATCCGCCCTTGTTCCGTCGCCGTCGCGCGGCCGGTCGCGGGCGCGAGCGCCTTGGCCTTGAAACCTGTGAGTCTCTCGATGCCGCCAAGGTCCTTGCCTCCGGGCGTGAGATAGCCCGGCGCCCAGCACCAGACGCGCGTGACACCCGGTTTCGCGGCCCGCTGCGTTTCGATCGCCGCGAGCTTCTCGGGCGTCATGTACCACGCGCTCTGGAAAATCTGGAGCTTTGCGTCGAGCGGCTTTTTCAGGACATCCGAAAGGAGGTACTGCCCGTACGGCGCACCGGCGCGCCCGTACGCGGCGCGCGGCGCACCCACAAACAGTGACGAGACGCGCCCAATCGACACGTACATCATGGACTCCTCGTCCACGATCGCCGCCACCTCCGGCGCGAACGGGTGCTTGCGGTCGAACATCGCGCGGTCGAACGGTTCAAGCTGCTTCATCAGCTCCCAGAGCCGCGCGTCCATGTACCAGCCGCACGCGGGCAGATCCATCCACCAGCAGCCGAAGCCGCGGATGATCGCCTGCGCGGTGTTGCGCAGCAGCACCTGCCGCGTCTGCGCGAGATCCATGCATACGCCCTCCTGCTTGCGCGCGGCCTTGTCCGGATCGAGGAATGTTCGCGAATCGTCCTCGAAAAGCCACAGCACGCCATGCCGCATCACCGTCTCTGCGGCGTTCATCGCGGGCGCCGTCTGCCCCCAGGCGCGGTCTTGATAGGAGATGGGCGAGCAGAGAATGTCGAGATCCTTCGCGGCCTTGTCGAGAAGGTGCTGTACGCCGTAGTGGCCCGACGTGCCCGCGCCGCGGCTGTGTCCCGCAAACTCCCACTGGTAGCCGTAAAAAATGAGGACGAGCTTTTTACCGGCGGACGCCTTGCGGCAGGTGGCGGCGACTTCCGCGACGAAATCCGCCATCTCTTCCTGCAGGTAGAGGCGGAAGTCGACGAGCACCCGGTCCTTCACCGGATCGGCGAGCGTCGGGGAACTGAAGATGTCCAGCTTGCGCTCGGCGAGCGTCGGCACGTCCGCTTCTGGGCGCCCATGCCTGCGGCGCCACGCTTTAAACGCCGCCTTCGTGGAGGAATCGTAGCCGAAGAAGGGCTTTGTCCACGTGTCCCAGTAGAAGAACTCGCTCGAGTTCTGCGCCGCCGGATGGATACCGGCGAAACGGTCCGGGTACTTTTCGCAGAGGTGGCGCGTCATCGCGTCAAGGAACCGGCACGCCTTCTCTCGGTAGTGACGACAGGCGATGGAGGGCACCGGGCCCTTTGTCCCGTCGGCGTACGTGATCACGTCGTCAGGATACTTCTTCGCCCACCAACCCGACGTCTCCAGCTTGATGCGGGGGATGAGCAGCGCTTTCGGATTGGCGGCGAGGACTTCGTCACAGATATCGTCCAGCTCCGCCCATTCGTACGAGTAGTCATCCTGCCAAATCGTCTTCGGCACCATGAACGAGACGAAGTCAACGCCCGCGTCCGCCGCCATTTTCACCTGCACGGGGAAAGGGTCACGGCCCGTGAAAGGCCAATGCGTGTAGGTCCCGTTGTCGCAGGTATAGGCAGAGGGTGAAAGCAGGACGCCGTTCTCGGATGCCTTCGCCTCGAACGTCAGCAGATACCGGTGACCTTCAATGAACGGCGTCCGCTTGGTGTAGCAGTGGAACTGCGGATTCGGCTTCGGCCCTTTGTTCTTGGCCCACCCTTCGATTTTGAGGCAACCGTCATCTGTCACCCCCGCGCGGCCGCGCATGTCGTTGTCGTAGACGGTCCACGCCTTCGCGAACGCTTCTTGCGAGGCGAGCGACGCCGGGTCGAGGTAATCCGCGCCGGTCACCGTGTCGACGACGCGCACGTTACGGAGCAGCACTTCGATGTCCCTGCCGGACGGTATCCGGAAATGGATTGTCCCCGGATCCGCGGACTTTGGCGTGAAGGCGAGCTCGAACTTCTGCCACGCCGTCCCCGCGACAACCGGCCGGTGTCCGCGCCAACCCCAGAACATCCGCGGCGGCACCGCCTTGCCGTCCACATGGATCTGCGGCGCACCCGCCGGTCCCGGCCTCACGCGCACCTCCACCTCCGCCCCCGCCGTCGCCGTGAACACAATCACTCCCGCCATCAAAACGCAAAGCCTATTCATGTCATCCCCCCAACACGGAATCAATTTTCCATTCCATTTTATCACCACGAAAACAAGAAGGCCACGGAGAATCTTCAACAAACGTCTGCCTTTGACCCCTTCGTGCTCCTCGTGTCTTCGTGGTGAAACGACTTGGCATTTATAGCCATGGTCGAGCCGTCATACGCTAATCAGCCCTGCTCAATCGCCACACGCGAGTCTCGCCCGCGCGCATGTATTCGGTGAAAGATGTCACGCCCTTCTTGGCCCCGTCCGCACCGAAGACCTCGCCGGCATCCATCCCTTCCGGCAGGCGTACGGTCTTGAGTCCGTCCGTCGCCGCATGCACCATCACGAAACCGCGCCCGGCCCCCAGCGTGTCGTCCGAGTCCAACCACACATGCACGCCACACCGGTGGCAGAACGCGCGGAACGCGCACTCGTCAGGCGGCTCCAGCATGTACGCGCTGCGTCCGGCTTCGATCTCTTTTTCGGCGCAGACGTTCACGCCGCGGTATGTTCCGAACACCTGCGCGCCCGGATCATCCGGCACGAACACGCGCGGCAGCAACAGTTCCGGCAACGCTCTGCCGTCCGCGAGTTTCACGGCCGCCGGTTGCCTTTCGTTGAAGATGTGCTCCGCAAAAGCGATGCCTATCAGGTCGGCCATCTCCGTGACGCCCTCTTTCGCCCCGTTATAGTAACCCGCCGCGCCGAAAAAGAGCGCCGTGGCGCCACTGCGCCGGCAGACTCGCTTGATCGCCGCGCGTTGCCCGGCCGTCACCGCGTGCGCGTTGAGAAAGACGTAGAGTTTGTATGCCGGCAGCGCGGGATTCTCGATATCCGCGATATGGTACTGGTCCCAGGCGACGCCCGTCCGGGGCAGTACCCACCGCTCAAAGCGTTGCCGCACCAGCAGGTCGAACGCTTCATTCGGAATGTGGAGCGTCGGCTCGGCGAACACCGCCACATCGGCAAGCGGGGCGCTGCCCGCATTCAGCGTCTCACCGCACACCTTGCGGCCCCGCGCGATCGTCTCCATCATTGCGGCGGAATGGAAGAGCCCGTTCCCCTCCAGGCAGAACCACCACGTCTCGTTGCCATGCGCCCAGCCCCACCCGAACGCGCGTTTAATCGCACTCACGCTCTCGAACTCGTCCCGATGCCGCCAGTCGGAAGGTTTGTGGTAGAGATGCGTGCGCAGGTCGCTCTCGTCCCAGTAGACCTTCCCGTTCAGGCGGAGCGACGCCTGGCAGTTGACCGTGAACCGTCCCGGCTCACCCGCAAAGCGTCCGCGGTAGGAGGTCGGCGAACAGAAGTAGTCGACATCCGGGGAGGTCATCAACTCATGGAAGCAGGCATGTTCCGGAATGCCGTAGCCGAAAAAGACGCCCGTGAGCTTATTGCCTCCGGTTCGTTCCTTCACGATCCGCACGGCTTTCTTGACGATGCCGGCGACCACCTGCCCGCGCCGTTCGTGCCACTCCGCGCGCGGTTTTAAAGCCGCCGAGGAGGGCGCGATGTCACCGGCAAGATCGTTCGTCCACGCAGGCGGCGGCCCCGGCCTGACAATCCACTCGCTGCCCACGAACGCGCCGACCTGATACCCCATGATCCGCCCCGCGTACGGCGATGCCTCGAAATGGTCGACCACGTCCGCCAGCATGCGCGGCCACAACGTCGCCCACGCCGCGGAATCCGGTTTCACATGCTGCGGCAGCATCTCCTCCGGATGCGCCTTCGCCCACCAGTCCGGCGGGTCGAGCTTGACGCGCGGAAAATAAAACCCTTCGGGCGCGGCGCCGAGCACCGCCGCCACCTTCGCGTCCAGCTTGGAAAAATCGTACTCGCCTTCACCAAGCCACCAGTCGTTCAACTGCCCGTATGACCAGAAGATGTCGCTGTAGAATCGCACCCCCGCTGCGGCGAAGTCACGCACACTCTGCGCCGTTTCCTCCGGCTTCACGTAGGGCGACGGCATCATCGCCAAGCCTGTCATCGGCACGCCGTCCACCGTTACGCGCGGCTGTCCCGCGATCGTCTCGCGTCGGAAGACGCGGTTCGGCTGTCCTGTCAGCGGCGCGGGAAGCGCGGTCTCATAGCGCGCCGTAAGCGGCAGTTTGACGGCGAAATCCTGCGGTTTTCTGCCGATCGCGCGGCATGCTTTCGGATCAAGAAGAGGACGCTCATTCTCAACACGCGCAGCGATCTCTTCCGCCGTCAACGCCTGCGGTTCGAGTAACACGCGCTCGATCAACCCTGGGAAGCGGTAGAACGGCATGCCGCCCCCTGCCTGCCCGATGCCGACCTGCACCGGCAGCTCGCACACCTGCGGGCGCGACGGGCCCCGCGGCGCGGCGAACCACTTTTGACCGTCCAGATAAAGCGCGAGCATGCCGTCCGCCCCGGACGTCGCCGCCACATGGCACCACATCCCGCGCGGCACTTCCGGCAGATCCTCCGCAGGCACGCGCTTCGCGTCGTTCCCCATCCAGTCTTGGCCGGACTGACGCAGCCCCAGCATACTGCCCACCGGCGATGCGTACAGTATCTCCGGTCTTCCGCCGGTCAGTTTCAGATGGAACTGTACGCGCCGGAACCCGGTCGACTCGCCCCGGTAGAGCAACGTGTAGTCGTCCGGATAGCCGGGCGGATCATCGATCTTCAGCCAGCAGCCGACGGTGAAAACCCCGTTCGAGCCGAACCCGTCCGGCACCTCGACCGCGCCGCTCCGCGTCGTTGCCGCCGCGATGGCGCAAAGCAACGCCACAAGAGTCGTTCGCATGTGTGCCATGATGCCCTAATTATTGGACGCGAATCAGGGTCCCCGCAGAAGAGACGTCAAGCCACAGGCCGTCCTCTGCGACGTGGAGTTTCACTTTTGAACCGCCGGTCACCCCCGTCACGGAAAGCGTGAAGACCGTTTCCGTATTCACGAGCGTACCGTGAACCAGCCTGTATGAGCCCGCATCCGGGACGGACGCAAAGTCAACCGTCACTGTCACCGCATCCTGAAGCGCGAGCGAAAGGCCGTCGGCCCCGATCGGATTCGTGACCGGCGATCCGAGCGCTGGGTCGAATGTGAAAGCGAAGCTGCCGCCCGTCAGGAGCACCTTGCCCGTGAACGTCGGTGCGAGCTGCGGCAGATCGCCCCACGCGGCCGCTTTCACGTCGCCCGCGCCGGAGACCGTCGCGTCCGTGAAGTCGCCGTAGCCCTCCGGCGCAATGCCCACCCATTTGAAGAGCAGATAGTCCTCGATCGCCTTCACCTGTTCAGAGGGCAGCTCAGTCGAATACATCAGGATCTCGCCCAGCATTTCCGCATGGCCCGCAGTCTGGTCCGAATTCTGGTACCGGCCGAGAAGGCCGAGTTTCACCGCATTGGTCGCCACCAGCGACAGCACCTCGGGCGCGCCCGTGTAGCCGGTTGTTGTTCCGTCGACCGCTTTGCCGTTCAAGCGCGTCGCACCCTTCGTTACCGCACCGCTCGCCGTTGTCCAAATAGGCGACGTGTGGGTGACTTGGCCGCGCGTGCCGAAATCGCCGCCCGCTGAAACGCTGTTCCGAAGCGGATCGCCGCCGCCGCGGAAGGAGTCGGACACAAAGACCACCGTGCGGACGTCTTTCTGCACATCCGCGCCGACATGTTCGATCCCGCCCTCGGGCCACGCCTTGAAACGCAGCGTGTTGCCGTCGCTTTCGGAAGGCACATGCCCTGCCGGATGGTCGAAATCCATCCATGTGCGCGTCTTGCCGAAGCCGCGCGCACCCGGTTGCGCAAAGGGTCGCCGTGAAGAGACGCCGTAGAAGAAGACGTCGCCGACTTCCATCGATGTCTCGGTGCTGCCGCGCGGCCAGAACCCGTATACGGTCGCCGCGCCATCTTCCGTCGACGTGCGGAATGTGTCGGGGTAGTCCGGGTCGAACCAGCCCACGCGCCCATCGGCGGGAATCGCGGGCTCGTACACCGGCGTCACCGCAAGCGTGCCGCCCGCGTTCACCGTGATCGCCCCCGAATATGTGCCTGAAAGCCGGATGTGCTTGTCGGGATGCGGCGGGACGATCCCGCGGGGCCGCAGGAGAAGGTGGCGAGGCCGTTCAGGCTGTTCTGAACACGATAAGGGAAAACTTGCGGCAGGTCCTCGAAATCACTCTTCGTGCCGGCTTTGAGACCGTCGTAATGGCGCGTGTGGCGGAGGAAGCGCGTCGTCTGAAACGAACGCTTGTCTGCGAACGCCTCTACGAGGTCGTTGCCGCTGTAGGTCGTGGTGAGGACCACACTGCCGGCGGCCTTCGCGCGGATGTAATCCGGAACGGCCGTATTCAGTTTGTAAAACGTCGAGTTGTCCGAAGGATCGATCCAGAGCAAGGCCCGATAGCAGACGTTTTCGGCGAGTTTCAACGTCCCCGCTCCGCCCACGAACTGCGGCGTGCTGACCGTATCCACGCGGGCTGAAACGATCATGCCCGCGCCGGCGGCGACTTTGAGGGTGCCGAGCTTGGCGGGGTCGTTGAACGTCGTGTCGACCGGCAAGACGCTATACGCCGTCAAATCCGCAGTTTCGAACCCGTTAAAATTATAGTCGCCGTCAGCATCCGGGAAAACGTGCCACGTTCCCTCAGGCACAGGGATCTCGACGGGCGTCTTCCCGGCCGGGAACTGAAGCGCCACGCCCGTGCCCTGCAACAGCCGCGTACCGTCGTTCACAGCATTCACGACGACCGTCGCCGTCGAGTTCGTTGTCCGGCCAAACCTGAGTGTGCCGCCGAGTTCCGCGAAGGTGTGGGTGAGGTCGCCCGGCAGGTTGACCGCGCTGGTCATGCCGCTTCCCGAAACCCGGGCTGAAAAGGTGCAGCCGACTGTGGATTCGAGGGTCAGCGTGCCGCCGACCGAAATCGGATGGGTCGACACGGCGTACTCGCCGAGCGCACTCCAGGGCCGCGTTTCGTGATCCTTGTCCGTTTGCAGCAGATCGCTCAAATCGGGGTCGATCTCGTATCCGGCCAGACGGCAGTCGCACCCCGCGCCGATGTCAAGCGTCTTGCCGGCGGGGATGTAAGCGTCGTCGAAGATATAGACGATCGGATTCGTAAACGCGGTGCCGTAGACGCTCATGAAGTCCGGTCCGGCGATCGCGACGGTGTGGCCCGCGATAATGACAGGTGCCGCGACTCCGTTTTGCGGATAGCCCTTGATCGTGCAGCTTTTCAGGTTCACCTTGCCGGTGTACGGCGCGCCGGCGGCTGTCACGAACGAAATGTCCGGAACGTCGTAGAAGGGATATCGGTTGGCGGTTGTGCAGCCGAGCGTCGTCGACGTCGCATTCGAGATGACAAGCGCACCCGTCGAGCCGAGAATGACGCTACGCTGGAAAAGCGGCGCAAATTTGTACACATCCGTCGCGTCTACCACCACCGTGCCGTTGGTGATGAGATAGTTGCGCCAGATCGCCCAAGAGGTGGGATTGTTCGCGGCAGGCGTATAGGTGCCGTGGATCGTGCCTGAGCCCAGAAAGCGCATCGTGTCCGCGTTTCTGTTATAATTGTTGTCGCCCAAGCCCTGGCACCCAACATCCACCACCGCGCCGTCGGCCCAATCGAAGACTTCGGCCTGCGCCGTCGTTGACATCAACGAAACGCCGGCAACCGTCACCGCGAACAAGCACCCGCAGACCGTCTTTTTCATGAACACGTTCTCCATGATTGTCACAAGCTTACGTTCGGGGCATTCTACATGCCACAAGAGTCACACCTTCACCTCAATGTCGGTTGTCACTATAAGCGATCTCCGCAGAACAAGCGTTCGATTTCGGACCTGAACTTTTATCAAACATTCGACCCCCTCACATTGACGCCGTTATCTTATCACTCGCAGGCCAAATAATCCTTCCGGTTTGCGCAGAATAATCGTCTGTTTTGCGCAATGTTCACTCAGTTGCAAACTCCTCATGACAGGCTCCACCTTGTTCTTTTTTCCGCCTTTGGAAACGAGTGCTTGCATCTTCACGGCGAATCAGCCATCATTAAAGCCACTTTTTACCACAAAGGAACGATCTGGAGGAGTTTTCATGGGAACAGGCCGTACACTGAACAAGAATCCGCGCACACGTCCGATCAAGAGCCAGGGAGAAAAGCGCCGCCGGTACAAGGTGCAGCGCGCCCGTCTGGTCAAGCTGGGCATGGACGAAGCGGTTGCCGCCAAACTGCAGCCTAACGAGTTGCGCACGCTGGTGCAGCAGCCGACCAAGGTGAAGAAGATGGTGGCGCCCAAGACTCCCAAAGCCGCGAAACCGGCCAAGGCCAAGCCTGAGGTTGTTGACGCCGCCGTGCCGGCAAAGCCGGCCGCAAAGCCGGCCGCAAAGCCGCGGAAGACACCGGCCGCAAAGAAGGAACCCGCGAAGGCGAAAAAGCCCGCAGCCAAAAAAGCGGAATAACGACGTTGCGGTCCGATTGTTAAAAACGCGCCCCGCTCGGTCGGTCGGCGCGTTTTTTCTCTTTGCAACTTGACCGATAAGCCCGAATCGAAATTGAGGAGATGAATCATGTCCCCTGTCCCTGTGAACCGTGAAACCGTGCTGGCATTCCATCAAGGCGGCAAGGTCGGCGTGCGCCTGACCAAACCGCTGAAGACGCAAAACGATCTTTGCCTGGCGTACACGCCCGGCGTGGCGCATGCCGTCAAAGAGATTGCGGCGAAGCCTGACAGCGTGTTTGACTACACTGCCAAGCGCAGCCTCGTGGCCGTAGTCTCCGACGGCACCGCGATCCTCGGACTCGGCGACCTCGGCGCCGCCGCCAGCATTCCGGTCATGGAGGGCAAGGCTGTTCTCTTCAAGGCTTTCGGCGATGTTGACGCCTGGCCGGTGCCGCTGGCGCACTGCCGCCGCGACGGCGCCGACACCGGCAAGACCGATCCGCAGCGCGTGATCGATGCGGTGCTGGCCCTCGCCCCGATGTACGGCGGCATCAACCTGGAAGACATCGCCGCCCCGGCCTGTTTCGAAATCGAAGACCGCCTGGACGCCCTGCTTGATATTCCGGTCTTTCATGATGACCAGTGGGGCACGGCGGTCATCACTCTGGCCGGCCTGCTCAACTACGCGCGCCTCTGCGGCCGCGCGCTGCCGGAGATCCGCGTCGTGATGAACGGCGCCGGCGCGGCGGGCATCCGCATCGCCGACATGTGCAAGGCCGCCGGTGTCCGGGATCTTGTCATGTGCGACACCCGCGGCGTGATCCACAGCGGGCGCACGGACCTCAACGACCACAAGCGCCGCCACGCCTCGGACACCCCGGCCCGCACGCTGCAAGAGGCGCTGCGCGGCGCCCACGTCTTCGTCGGCGTCTCGGCGGCGGACTGCGTGACGGCGGATGACGTGCGCGGCATGGCCGATTATCCGGCGATCTTCGCCATGTCCAATCCCGATCCGGAAATCCGGCCCGACATCGTGGC
>Ga0116146_1001837_pt1 | contig 20525 bp, 12 predicted proteins | sample AD_JPNHG2_MetaG_FD_89748 | JGI IMG/M metagenome (GOLD analysis project Ga0116146, IMG submission 89748) | Active sludge microbial communities of municipal wastewater-treating anaerobic digesters from Japan - AD_JPNHG2_MetaG | ecosystem: Engineered > Bioreactor > Anaerobic > Digestate | place...
AAAACCCGCGACCGCATCCGTCACAGCCAACAGAATCGTCTGCGACGACAACCTGAAATTCATGGCCGGCCTGCCGGACGCCTGCTGCGACCTCATCTACGCGGACCCGCCTTTCTTCACCGGCAAGACCAAGAAGCAAGCCGATGGCAAACATCGGTTCAACGACTCTTGGGAAGGCGACCTGGACAGCTTTCTCAATTTCCTCCGCCCGCGCCTGCAGCACATGCATCGTTTGCTCAGACCGACCGGCTCGCTGTATCTCCACCTCGATTGGCACGCCGTTCATTACGCCAAAGTGATGCTGGACGAGATCTTCGGCGGCGACCACTTCTGTAACGAGATTATCTGGTCGTACCGCACCGGCGGCCATGCCACGCGATGGTTCGCCCGCAAGCACGACACCATTCTCTTCTACGCCCGCCAGGCGGGCCGGCAGAAGTTCCACGTCCAGCGCGAGGGGCGATTCCGCACCGACGGCCTGAACTACGACGAGCAGGGCCGCCCGTACAAACAAACCAGAGCCGGCCGTCTCTACTTCAACTCCGAGGGCCCGGCCATGACCGACGTGTGGGAGATCCCCTTCCTCTCAACCGTGTCGCTGGAACGTACCGGTTACCCGACACAGAAACCCGAAGCCCTGCTCGAACGCGTCATCAAAGCAAGCAGCGACCCCGGTGACATCGTCGCGGATTTCTTTTGCGGCAGCGGCACCGCCCTGGCCGTCGCCCAGCGCCTCGGCCGCCGCTGGCTCGGCTGCGACATCAACCCCCACGCCGTCGACCTCGCCCGCCACCGCATGACCACCGATCAACCGCTACTGCCCTTTCCCGAAACAGAGGGGTAACGATCGCCGCTCTTGCACCATTCTGTCCAACCGCAACTCCGCGTCGAGACAAACCCCTGGGTGACCGGCTTCCCGGTCATCGGTGAATGCGTCCAACACACTCATCCGTTGCCGAACGCCGTGCCCGGGACCACACACCGGGATCACATGTTCCTCGCTCGGCAAAAAGAGCGATCTCCATGCCAACACCGTCTGGCCTCGCTGAACACCGCTCCGCCGGCGAGCCTCCCTGTCTTGACCATCCATCCTGAATCGGCAGCCCGGAGTGCGAATCCCGCCGGAAAAACGTACCCTCCACCCTATTGCTCGGGCTCCTTTCGACGAATGCCCCGGCAGCGGTCTTCTATGAGCTGCCTCTCCTCGTCGGTCAGTGGTAGTTCATCCGTCGAGACCGTAAAACCCAGCAAAGCCCCGCACTCCGGGCAACGAGGAAAGATCTGACCGCGCATGTCATAGCCACACTTGTAACACACCGGCACGACCGGCTCGCGTACGGCCTCAAGGATCTCCTCTTTCATCCGTTTCTTCACCACGGTGCGCAGCGCAACCGCAGCTATCACAACGACCAACACCGAAGCGAGAAGCATCCCGCCAATCCACCAGAGCAACGTCCAGACGGACATAACCCACAGTCTATCCCCCAGGATGGGCAACCTAAAGCAGGGGGCACCAAGATCGCGACTGAACACGAGCAAGACCCGGCGTTGCCGCACGTAACGCTGGGGGCATCCCGCCCGCAGGGACGATCTGTCGCGGTCGGCCCGCATGCAACCCGGCCGCCACGGCGGTATCATATCTTCGCTGGAATCGTCAGGGGTTTACGGGTGTCCGTCGAAACGTTATTGCCTCTTGAGCGTCAATAGTGGTGGCAGGTCCGCCGAAAACGGACGGAGTACATGGCGAGGCTTCTGGTCATCGGGCTCTGCGCGGTCGGCTGGCTGGTGCTGGCAGGGGGCATTGTTGCACCCCTGGCCGGGGTCTTTCTAGCAGCAGGGCAATCCGGGGCAATCTCGACCGAGCTGGTGGCGGTGCCTGCATGGCAGGTCCTCCTGCTCCGAAGCCTGGTAATGTCGTTGACAACCACGGTCGCGGCTGTTGCATTGGGTCTTCTGCCCGCGGCCGTACTCGGTTCGGCCTCGCCCCGGCGACTGCCAACGCTGGTTGGACTAGCATTGCTGCCGCTGCTGGTTCCTCCGCAGGTCTACGCCTATGCGTGGCAGCTGGTATCCGCCCCGGCCAGCCCATTGAGGAGGTTCATGCCGGACAACGTCTCGGACATGTGGTTCGGAGGAGCCATCCGGGCGGGCCTGATATCGGCCGGATGGTTATGGCCTCTGTCGGCGATGATCTTGGCTGCCGGGTGGCGCTCCGCAGGCCGTACGGCCTTCGCGCTGGCTCTGCTCGATGCAGGACCCACGCGGGCGTATCTGCGGGCAGTGGTTCCCAGCCTGCGACCCCACCTCATGGCGGCCGCCACGACGGTCTTTGCCGTCTCACTCCTGGAATACGCAATCCCGCACCTGACGAGGTGTCGGATTTACGCCACCGAACTGCTGGTCCTAGTGGACGCCGGTGCCCCGGCGGGCCAGATCATCCGAATGGCCGTGCAGGTCATCGCTATCCTGATGGTGCTGGTGGCCCTCGTCGTGTGGATCATTCGGCCGACCGCCCATTGGGGGCAAGTTGGAATGGACGATGAAACCGCGAATCTCGCCCGGCCCGGCAGGACAGGCATCCAGGCCAATACAGGGCGGCTGACATGGGCCGGAGCGGCATTGGTTTGGGTGACCACGCTGGGTGTCCCTGTGGGCATCATGTCGGCGCTGAAGCCGGGCAGTTCATCGTGGGCGGCGAGTTTCTCGATTCTCAGCCGGGAATGGCTTTCCTCACTGAGCATCGCGCTCGCGGCCGGCATGGCGGCGATTGCCATGGCATCGGGAACAGCCATGCTCGACGCGGCCGCCAGATCCCGATGGGCAAGAACGGGCGGTTGGACGACGTTTCTGGCCGCGGCAATCCCGCCCGCCGCGCTGGGAGTCGGCTTCATCCTGATCTACAACCGACCGGGGTTCGTAGGATACTTGTACACCGACACCCCCTGTGTCTGGATTCTGTCGCTGGTAAGCCGTTACGGCGCCTTGGCGGTGCTGATCGTCTGGCTGACCGTCGGAAGGCAAGGAAACGCCGTGGCGGATCAGGCCCGGGCCGACGGTGCCGGGGCGGCAGGCATACTGGCCCATGTGCTGCTGCCCATGGTCTGGCCGTCGCTTCTGGCGGCTGGCTTGATCGTTACGATGCTGGCGATGTTCGAGGTGGTGGTTACCCAGATGACCGGACCGGTGGGCTACCCTAGCATCGCGGTCACGCTCCTTGGACAGATGCACTACGGCAGGGATAATGTGGTCATCACCACCAGCCAGACCGTGGTGGTCGCTGGGTTCGTCCTGACCCAGATATGCGGCCGGCTGCTGATGGCGGCCCGGGAAAGGTAGCCCCGTGAAGCTCTTGACGGACATCGCGACTCACGACGGGGCCAATCACCCCAACAACCATCTTTCCACCCGGCTCGCGACACGAACCAAGCTGTCCACACTTCTGCTGGCAATCGCAATCGCGGGCGGAATGGTCGGGTGCCAGAAGCGCGGTATTTCCGGCCGCACACCCGAAAGAATCATCGGTAGCCACGGATTCGGACCGGGCCAGTTCCATCGCCCGCGGGCTATCGCCACCGCTCCGGACGGATGCGTGTTCGTGGTCGACATGACCGCCCGAATTCAGCGATTCAGCCCGGACGGCGAATTCGAAGTCGTCTGGCGAACCCCCGAAAGCGAAAACGGCAAGCCCACGGGCATCACCATTGACGCCCAGGGACGCGTCCTGGTGGCCGACTCGCACTATCACCGCATCATCATTTATGATCGCGACGGCCGCGAGCTGGCCCGGTTCGGCCAGGGAGGAACCGGCCCGGGTCAGTTCGATCTCGTTGCCAAGGCCGTTGTGGATCCCCAAGGCATGGTCTACGTCAGTGAATATGGCCTGACAAGCCGCATCAGCCGCTTCTCGCCGGACTTCAAGTTTCTCGGATCTTTCGGCGGTCCCGACAGCGGCCCCGCCTCGCTGTCCCGCCCTCAGTCAATGGCTTTCGACAACGACGGCACCCTCTGGGTCGCCGACGCGTGCAACCATCGGATCTGCCGGTTCAGCCGCGACGGCAAGTTGCTCTTCACCTTCGGCGGCCCCGGCTACGAGCCCGGCCGGTTGCAGTATCCTTACGGACTGGCCGTCTGCGACGACGGCACCCTGCTGGTCGTTGAGTTCGGGAACAACCGCTTGCAGCGGTTCGATCGCGCCGGCAAGAGCCTGGAGGTTTGGGGCAAACCGGGCACACAACCGGGACAAATGCTTGACGCGTGGAGCGTGGCCGTGGGCAAGCAAGGCCGCGTGTACGTTGTGGACTGCCGTAACCACCGCGTCCAGATGTTCAGGATGTAGCTGATGGCCTTGGCGTTCAACTGGCCTTTGTCTTTCGAGCAACCCGCGTGGCTGTGGCTGCTGCTGGTTATACCGGCCATCGCCGTCATCTCGCGGCGATCTCTGGCCGGTCTCGAACCGCATCGACGCATCCTCACGGTGGTCTTCCGGTCGGCTGTCATCGTCATGCTGGCCCTGGCCCTTGCCCGCGTCCAGTTCGTACGCCGCAACGAGCACGTCGCGGTGATGTTTGTGATCGATAAGTCCCACAGCATCCCCGACGATCGCCGCACGGCCGCGGAGCAGTACGTTCGCAAAGTGATCAACAGAACCTCCCGTGACGACCGCGTCGGCGTGATCACCTTCGATGGAAAAGCCGACGTGGACCTCATCCCCAGCCGCGGCGGCGACGACCAACTGGGCAACAACATCGGCTTTGGCATGACCGTCCAGCCCGATGCGTCCAACATCGCCGGCGGCGTGCGGCTGGCTCTCGCCGCCCTGCCGGAAGGCTTCAAGCGGCGAATCGTGCTCATCACCGACGGCAATCAGAACGTCGGCAACATCGAGGAAGAGATCGGGGCGGCAACGGCCAGCGGCGTGGCAATCGACGTCATTCCGCTCACGTATTCGCACGACAGCGAGATCCTCCTCGACCGAATCGTCGTGCCCAGCCAAGCCGCCAAGGATACACGCCTGCCAATCCGCGTCATCGCCAAGAGCAAGAAACCCACAAGAGCCAGGCTCACGCTCTATCACAACGGCCAAACCGTGCCCCTTCCCGAAGCGGAATTCGATATCGCCGGCGGCATGCAACCGACAGTCATCACCACATCGGTGGAGATCTTCTCGGGCGGATTCCACATCTTCGACGCCCGGTTGACGGCGCTCGACCAGAGCGCCGACAAGATCATGGAGAACAACCGGGCCACGGCCTTCAGCTTCGTCAACGAGCAAGGAGGAGTCCTGCTGCTCGCCAGGAATGACGAGAAAGCCGACCATGACCTGCTGTTGGCCGCCCTCAAGCGGGAGAAGGTCGACGTGACGCTCGAAACCGTCGAGGACCTCAGCATCGACCTGAACACCCTCCAACAGTACGGCGTCGTGATTCTGTCCAACCTGTCGGCCGATACGTTCAACGAGGAACAGCACAAGGCCCTCGCCAGCTACGTGAGAGACTCCGGCGGCGGCCTCATCATGATCGGCGGAGAGCAGTCGTTCGGGGCCGGCGGCTGGATCGGCAAGCCCGTCGAGGAGGTCAGCCCGGTCAACTTCGACATCCGGCAGAAGAAAGTCATCCCGCGCGGGGCTCTCGCGATCATCATGCACAGTTGCGAGAGCCCCCAGGGCAACGACTACGGCGAAAAGGCCGCCATCGCCACCGTCGAAACGCTCAGTTCGCAAGACTACTTGGGGGTCATCACCTACAACTGGAGCGTCGGCGGGGCCAACTGGGACGTGCCGATGTCCCTCCTCTCGGACAAGTCCGCGGTCATCAGGAAAATGAAGAACCTTCAGATCGGCGACATGCCCGACTTCGGCACCGCCATGCAGATGGCAATCAACGGACTGCTGCAGGCCAAAAGCAAGGGCGCTTCTCAGCTTCATATGATCATCATCAGCGACGGCGATCCGCAAGCCCCGAGCAATGCCGTCATCGATCAGATGAACAAGAACAAAATCACTGCCTCGACCATCGGTATCGGCTACGGTGGAGCACATTGCGTCGAGACCACGCTCATCGACATCGCCCGGCGCACCTCCGGCGATCCCCGCAAGTTCTTCCGCTGCACCAACCCCCGAACGTTGCCCCAGATCTTCATCAAGGAGGCGAAGGTCATCCGCCGGACGCTGCTGTCCGAAGAGCGCTTCACGCCTGCCGTCGCCCAATACGACATGCAGACCGTCCAGGGTATTGCCGAAGGACCCATACCGCAGTTGGGCGGGCTGGTCCTGACCGAGCCCAAGGCGGACATCATCATGCCCCTGGTCCGCAAGAGTGCCGACGGAACCAACGACCCTCTCCTGGCCTATCGGCGATTCGAAATGGGTAAGATGGCCGTGTTCACCAGCGGCCTGTGGAAGAAATGGGGAGCCGGATGGGCACAATGGGAGAAATTCGGCCGCTTCTGGGCACAACTCATCAACTGGTCCATGCGCCAGTCGTCCGGGATGGATTTCGACGTAACCACCCGGCTGGAAGGCAATACGGGCAGAATCGTCGTCGAGGCGCTCAAGAAAGACGCATCTTATCTGAATTTCCTGCAGATCGGCGGCCGTCTGGTGCTGCCCAACATGGAAACCGAAGACCTGCACCTTGTGCAGACCGGACCCGGCCAGTATGAGGCCACCTTCGACGTAGTCGACACGGGCAACTACCTCATCAACCTCAAGTACACCGACCCGGACAAGACTACCGGCCTGATCTTGAGCGGACTCAGCGTGCCCTACTCGCAGGAGTTCCGCGTGCTGCAAACCAACACGCCGCTGCTCGAACGAATCGTGACCCGGTCGGGCGGTCGAAAGCTGGCAATGGACCCGGTCAACGACAAGGTCTTCGACCCGAGGGGCCTCCCGCCCGCCGAAATGCGGCAGCCTGTCTGGCGATGGGTCATCTCCTGGCTGCTCATCCCCCTGTTCCTGCTCGACGTGGCCGTGCGACGGCTGGCATCGACGCTGGCCATGTCCATCTATGTGGAACTCGCGGTGTTGGCGGTGCTGATCGGCATCCTCTACACGGCCGGCGCGGGCTTCTGGGGATACCTCGGCGCCCTGGTGTTCGCCGAACTGGTCGGCTGGACCATGCGCCGGCGATACATCATTCCGACGATCGGTTTCTTCACCTCGTCGGTGACCTCCCTGGCACGCGCCGGCCAACGAAGCGCCCAGTCGCTTTCCCACCTCAAGGGGGTTCGCGACAAGGTCCGCGGGGATCTGACCGCCAAGCCGGACGCGGATACGCGGCCGGGCACGGTCACCATCCCCCTCGAACCGGCCGCCGACCCGAAGAAGCGATTCGAGGTGGATGAAGAGACTGCAGCCAAACCGGCGGGAGACCTGACCGAGTCGCTCGGCGGGGCCGTGGCAGCGGAAATCGATGAGCCAAAGAAGCCGTCACAAAGACCGGGCCGCAAGCCCACCGGACAGGAAGACGTGACCGGCCGCCTGCTGAAGGCCAAGCAGCGCGCGCGGGACCAGATTGAGGACGAAAAGAAAGAGTCGTGACTTCCGGATCGACGCGACAAGACGGTTGACCCGAGGCTCACCGGCATTCCAGACGGAGGTACATGCGATGGCCGAGACAATTGACCCACGAGTTGAAAAGGCAACGCGCGAGTTCTGCCACAAGTTCCAGCGGCTGCGCGAAGAGATCGGCAAGATCATCGTCGGCCAGCAGGAAATCGTCGACGGCGTGCTGGTCTGCCTGTTCACCGGCGGGCATGCCCTCCTCGAGGGCGTGCCCGGTCTGGGCAAAACTTATCTGATCCGCACGCTGGCCCAGGCCCTGAGTTTGAACTTCAGCCGCATCCAGTTCACGCCCGACCTGATGCCCGCCGACATCATCGGCACCACGATCATTACCGATGACCCCGTGACGGGAAAGCGGGACTTCCGCTTTCAAAGGGGACCGCTCTTCGCCCAGATCGTTCTCGCGGACGAAATCAACCGGGCCACGCCCAAAACACAGTCAGCCCTGCTGGAGGCCATGCAGGAACATACCGTCACCGTCGGCGGCGAGAAACACGCCCTCCAAGAGCCCTTCTTTGTGATGGCCACGCAGAACCCCATCGAACAGGAAGGTACTTATCCCTTGCCCGAGGCCCAGCTCGACCGCTTCTTCTTCAAATTGATCGTCAACTACTCCTCTCGCGAAGAACTCAAGACCATCCTCGACCGAACGACCACCGGTTACGACGCCAAGATCGAGCCGGTGATGACCGCGGAGGAGATCATCGGCGCCCAGCGACTGGTGCGCCGCGTGGTCATCGCGCCGCACGTGCAGGATTACGCCGTACGAATGACTCTGGCAACCCATCCTGACGGCGAATTCGCCACCGAGATGACCAACAAATACGTGCGATGGGGTTCGAGCCCGCGCGGAGCACAGGCCGTCACCCTGGCGGCTAAGGTACAGGCCTTGCTGGAGGGCCGTTTCAACGTGTCATTCGAAGACGTGAGGAAAGTGGCCCTTCCGACATTGCGCCATCGCGTGCTCCTGAATTTCGAGGGAGAGGCCGAAAACATCAGCACCGATGACGTGATCAGGGACATTCTCAAACAAACGCCGACGCTGACGGAACAGGCGGCGTAGCAGGACCGATGCCCTCGACGGCCTTTGAGGGTTCGGAGTTCAGTGAAGAATGAAGGCGGAACGATGAATGATGCTTCGATCAGGTGTTACTGCCCCCGGCTGACCGCTGAAAGCTGAGAGCTTCTTATGGCCCTTGCGACGAAAAACAACCAGTTGCTCGACCCCGACTTCATGAACCAGCTTGATCGGCTGGACATCGTGTCGCGCAAGATCTTCGCCGGCAAAATGAAGGGAGAGCGACGCTCGAAACGCAAGGGCCAATCGGTCGAGTTCGCCGATTACCGCAGCTACGTCATCGGCGATGACCTGCGCTTTCTCGACTGGAACATCTTCGCCCGGCTTGAGCGGCTGTTCATCAAGCTCTTCTTCGAGGAAGAAGACCTCCACGTCAACGTGCTGATCGACTGCAGCCGCTCGATGGATTTCGGCGAGCCGGACAAGGCCCTCTACGCCCGGCGGGTGGCCGCTGCCATCGCCTACATCGGTCTGGTTAACTACAACCGCGTGACGCTTACGGCCTTCTCCGACCGCTACGGGCCGGAAATGGCCGGCATCCGCGGACGCCGGCTGATCCACCAGGTGCTCGGCTTCCTCGGCGGCCTCAACGCTGAGGGTGCAGGCAACATGACCGGGGCGTGCAAACAGTTCGCCATTCGGCACCCGCAACGAGGCGTCTGCATCGTGCTCAGCGATTTCATGGACAAGACCGGCTATGAGGCGGGTCTCCGATACCTCATCGGACGCAAGTACGACCTCTACGTCATCCAACTCCTCTCCCCCGAGGAAATCGACCCCACACTCACCGGCGACCTCAAGCTCCTCGACGTCGAAGACAACGACACCGCCGAGATCACCGTCAGCCGGGCCTTGCTGAATCGCTACAAGCAGACCCTGAGGGCATATTGCGGTGGGCTCCGAGATTTCTGCACGAAACGCGGTGCAGTGTATCTGTTCACCAGCACCGCCGTGCCGTTCGACCAGCTCGTGCTCACCTATCTGCGGCAAAGGGGGTTGTTGAAATGAACTTCCTCGCGCCCTGGCATGTTCCGGTCCTGGCCGCCGCCCTGGCCCTGCCGCCGCTGGTCCTGCTCTATTTCCTCAAGCTCAAGCGTCGCCAGATCCCCATCGCCTCGACATTGCTCTGGAAACGGGCGGTCCATGATCTGCAAGTCAACTCCCCGTTCCAGAGGCTGCGTAACAACCTGCTGCTCATCTTGCAACTGCTCATCCTGATCGCGGCGATTGCGGCCATCAGCGAGCCGGTGCGGCCCGGCAAGCGCGGAATCGACAAGGCCATGGTCCTTCTGATCGACCAGTCCGCCTCAATGGGCGCGAAAGAGGCCGACGGCCGAACCCGCCTCCAGATCGCCAAGGAAGAGGCTCACAAGATCGTCAACGAACTGGGCTCCTCGCAGCGCGCCATGATCATTGCCTTCTGCGACCGGGCCCGAGTCATGTCGGCATTCACCAACGACAAGCCCCAGCTCCGCGCGGCGATCGACGCTATCGAACAGACCGACGGCCCCAGCCTGCTGCGCGAGGCGATGGAACTGGCGGAAGCCCACTCCACCCCCATCGGCGAGGTGAGGGAGGTCGGTTCCTCGCAATACATCCTGTTGACCGACGGGCGGCTGCCCGACTCTGAAAGCGTGCGCGTCGAACGCGGCACCATGGAAATCGCCCGCATCGGCGAGGCGACCGAGAACGTGGGCATCGTCAGCCTCGATGTTCGCCGCAACTACGATCGCCCCGAACAGATCAGCGCCCTCATCAACGTCAGGAACTTCGGCACCAGGCCCGCCAAACGCGACATCTCCTTGCTGGTCGACGGCCAGATCAAGAACGTACAGGACCTGCCGGAACTCGCCCCCTATGGGCGACCTGACGCGATCCACGCCGCAAAGTACACCAAGGATCCCGCCGACAACAGCCAGGCAACCGCCGCGTTCGAGATGATGCTCGACACCGCCGCCACGATCGAAGTCCGGCTCTCCGGCGAAGACGCGCTGGCCATCGACGACCGGGCCTTCGCCGTGGTCACTCCGCCGCGATCGATCAAGGCCCTGCTCGTCAGCCCTGGTAACCGTTTCCTGAGAATCGCCATCGGAGCCGTGCTCGACAGCTTCGACATCTGGCAGCCCGAAGAGTATGAGAAGGCGAGCGACGACAAACTGATCGAGGACGGACGCTGCGTGTACAACGTCGTGGTGTTCGACGGCCATTCCACCAACCGGTTGCCGCCGGGTAACTACCTGTTCTTCGCCGCCGCTCCGCTGATTCCCGATGTGACGCTCGGCGACGTCGTACCCGCCCCGGTCTTGCTCGATTGGGACGACACGCACCCTGTCCTCCGGCACGTCAACGTCGCCACCATGTCGTTGTTCTCCTGCCACAAGCCGGAACTGCCCTCCGATGCTCAAACACTCATCGAGGCTACCAGCGGCCCCGTCCTGTCTCTGCTGACCCGCGAGCGCCGCCAGTATCTGATCTGCTCGTTCAGCCTTTTCGATGAAGACCGCACGCACGTGAATACCGACTGGCCCTATCAGGAAGGGCTGGTAATGTTCATGTTCAATGCCCTGCGGTTTCTCTCGGGAAGTTCGACCATCGGACAGCAGCCGTCGGTCAGCCCCGGGCAGGCGTTCACCGTCAGCGTCAAGCCCGGGACCCGGGAAATCACCGTCCGTCGCCCGGACGGCACCACCGACAAGGCCGCCGCCTCCGCCTCGGGTCTGGCCACCTATGGAAGGACAAACCGCGTCGGTCTCTATCATCTCGAAACGGGAATTCCCGGCGAGGATGCGCGGGCCGTTAATCTCCTCGACGCTTCGGAAAGCCTCATCGCCTCAAACAAGGCCCTCCGAGTCGCCTCGGGCGAGACCGTGGCCGTCCGAGGAAGCGACTACGTGAATCGCCCGCTATGGCCCTGGATCCTCGGAGGCTTGGGCGCTATCCTTCTGGTGGAATGGATCGTCTACAACAAGCGGGTCTTCGTCTGAGAACCCAACTGAACGGCCTGCCTGCGCGATGATCCGTCGCGGCACAGCAACCGGCGTGCAGGCCGCTGCATCAAGACGGTTCGGTCGCAACCGCGACACCGCCGGCCACACGAACCAGCGACTTGCCTGCCTTCTTGGCCTCATACAGAGCCTGATCGGCCATCTCCAGAAGCTCCTCGGCCGAAGCAGGCATGTGCGCTACCAGCGACGCCACCCCCGCGCTCATCGAAGGCTTGGGTTGCACAGCCAGCACTCCGGCCTGCTGGGCAAACAAACGAATCGTCCGCTCCGCTACCGCCGCCGCGTTTGAAAGAGTGACCGACGGCAGCACAAGCAGGAATTCGTCGCCGCCGTACCGAACCGCCATATCGTGCTCGCGAAGACACTGTCTGAGCAGCTCGCCCACAAAAACGAGCAACTCGTCGCCGGCCTTGTGCCCCAGCGTATCGTTTACCTCTTTGAAATGATCGACGTCTATCAGAATAACCGACAAATCATGGCCGGCCCGTTTCTGAGTATCGAAGATCTCGACAAACCTATCCATCAGCAACTGCCGGTTGCCGAGATTGGTCAACGGATCAGTGGTTATCTTCTTCTCCGCTTGCCGCAGCTCACGGCTGATGCGTTGTCTCTCCGCCGCAAGACGAGTGTCCGCTACCCGCTCGATCTGCAAGGCCCGCGATTGCCACCCTTTCAGTTCCTGTCGCTCCCGGACGATCGCCCTTGCGATGACACCCATCTCATCTCCACGGTCGGTCAGCGTCGCGGGCATCTCCTCTTCACCCGAAGACTCCCTCGCCTTCACCTGACTGACCAACTCGGCCAACGGCTGCAGCACCCTGGAACGCATCCACGAGAAACCGGCCGCGAGCCCGATCAATGAGACAATGACCAGCCCGAGGAAGAATCTCGCAATTCTTCCGGTTGCCAAACCATCCTGCCCCGAAAGCCGGGCCGCATAAACGAGGAAACCAAGCTGCCCGGCGCCGTCGGGCTGCACAATCGGTACTCCCACCAGGGTCAGAGGCGGTACCTTGTGCTCCGGGTCACCGGCAAGACTCCAGGCACCAGGTTCCAATGACTGTGGACCTTTAAACCCCAGTTCCACAAAACGCCTGATCAACGCTTTGTTGCCGCGGGCTGCGAGAGCATGATCATGCCGGTCAAGGACGGCCAACAGGCAAGCGCTGGGATGCAGCGGCGTCTTGTCCACAAAAGCCTCGAGCTCCGCCCCGCGACCGCTTCTCATGACCGCGGCCGCCTGCGTGGCGTAGGTCTCAGCCATTGCCACGGCTCGCACCTTCTCAGCTTCCTGTTCGTCGACTCCGAGCTGGAAATGCTGCAAAAGCCCGGCACCAACAAGTACTACCATCACCGCCAGGCTCACGCCGAACCATAAGCTCTGTCTTACGCACGAGTTGCGCTCTGCTGCCATCGAAACGTCCCTGCACCGCCACCCACCTGGCCGCTGCACGCAAACGGATGCAGTTCATATCGGTTAATCAACCCAGCATGTAAAGCAGGTCCTCGCTGAATATCGGACGTCGTTCAACTCGGAAGGAAACTGATTGGCCGGCCCTGCTCGCCCATGCCGCAAATGAACATCCTGACGGCTATCCAGAACACGGAACTGAAAGCCGTGCCGACAATCATGCCCATGAAAACCGGACTCAGCCGGCGGTACACCGGGACGCCCCCCAGCCGCATGACCAGCGTCTTGCACAGCCAGCCCAGCATGATCGAAAGCCAGAATACGCGCATCGGGTAGCTGTGGGCCAGCAGGAATCCGACCGGATGAAGCGGCCAACCCAGGAAGCGGTATCGCAGGAAACAGAGAGCCAGCACTACCCCGCCCCCGCACGCCACCTGACGAAGATGACGGGTCAGATCGGCCCGAACTCGCTCCGGCGGCTGCTGCAAAAGACTGTCAAAATCGGCCGAGCTGTTGTAGAGGATCTCCGGCGCGAATCGACCGGCGTACTCGTCGGTTTGCAGGGCGCCACGACGATACACAATGCTCAACTGGGCGTAGCCGGCCAGCACCAGTGCCAGAACCAACGCACCGATCCACAGCAGGAAGAGCCGGTTGCGATGAAGGTGCTTGACCCCGTCCGCCACACGGGCTGAATTAAAAGCAAAAGGAGCCAAAGACTCACGGGCATCGATTGTGGGGGCGACAGTCGTGAAGTGTATCAACGTGTGCGTCGCCGGAGTCAGCGACGACCCGAAGCACGACTCGGCGATCCGCGTCGGCCAGCACCCATATTGCACAAAGAGCAGCCCTGACTCGGCCACCACGCGGCCGACAACCAACGCCAGCATGAAAACGACCGCCGCCACCAGAATCGCCAGGCTTAACGGCAAACCCGCCAGCCTGAGCCACGCGCACGCAACCACAAAACAAACCACAAAGCCTATGGCAGCCGCTCGCTCCGACAACTCGACACCGTCAGACCCATTCCCCGGACCGCTCCAAATGGACCGTACGATACGGGCCACATGCCGGCGGGCACCGTAGAGAATGACGACCGTGTAGGCGATATACGCGCCGATCTGATGATCGTTGAATTGCTCGTGAATGGGATACTGATAGGTCTTGCCCAACATCTCGATCACCGCGAGGATGATCACCGACACCCACAGGCTGAACGACATTTCGGTCGAAAGGAAAAACGAGACCCCGACCATCATGAAGAACGCGTCCTTGGCCTTGATCCACGGCGGAAGATAACGCCAGGGCGGGGCGTCAAAGGCCGGGTTCAGATCGTACTTGAACACCACCTCGGGAAACGCCGGGAAACACGCATGCAGGCCGTAAAGCATCTGGAAGAACACCACGACGGCCAGCGACCACCAGAACAGCTTGCTTCTGAACAGATCATTGACCAGGCGACCCGACGCCGGCGGCCGGAGCATCTCCAGGGTGATCGCGGCCAGCGGAAATGACAGCTTCTCCGCCTCCGCCCACTGCCGCCTGAAAAAAGCAACCATGAAGAAGCAGCCGACAAAAAACGCCAGCACGAACGGCGACCACAGCAGGGACGTCCTCAGCCATGGCCCCCAGGGCACCTCCGCTCCGCCGGCGAAGAAGCTTCGGATGATTTCGCAGTTCTCCGGATCGGCCGACGGCACCAGCCACGACGGCAGCGATCGCACCAGCGGCTCCCACCGCGGATGAGACCCCAGGTAATAGAACGGAGCCACGAGCTGGTGAGCCCAGAATCGGTGAAAACCGCTCCAGATGACCGCACACGCCGAGAGCACCATCGTCACAATCACAACCAACTCGGACGGCGACAACGGGCGAACAATGGCGAAGACGCGACGCGCGGGCCCGACGTGCGATGGTGAGAAACGCGACGACAGCAGGCTCAGAATCGGGTTGACGACCAACACCAGGACGACGATGAAGAAGACCACCGCGACCGGAAACTGGTTGCCGATCAAGGGGGTGTTCTTGAACGTGTTTTGATTGTACGGTTCCAGCAGGCTGAGCGCCGCCACGCCGGTAAAGCCGATCAATACCGATCGCCAGGTCGGGCCGCGCACCCCGACAGGCAAGGCGCTGTCGATCCGCTGGATCCCACCCACGAACTTGTCGGCGATGTCTCTCATCGCTGCCTGCCTGTCAATACGGCAACGGGAACACAGATTTCGAAACCAGCACGAAGCCCAAAGCCAGCATGCCGATCAGGCCCATGCCGCAACCAAATCCGGCCATCAAGACCGGCGCGTATTGCCGCCACTGCAACCCGAACCGCCGCCGGAAGAAGTAATGCCCGATCATCGCTCCGACGAAGTGCGGGATCACAAAGTGCGGCAGCATGCCGCCACCCATTCCTCGAATCAGGCCATAGGCGAGCATCACGGGCAGGCCGAACCGGGCCATGAACGCGTACGCCGCCACCGAAATGCCCGTGCCCGCCAGGACATAGGTCGGCTGAAACGCCCGGGCAAACAACCCGCCGCCCTCGGTCGTGGCCGAGTAGGTAAGACACATGTTGTAGGCCTGGAGCTCCCACATCTTCTGTGTGAACGGGTAGACCGGCGAGGGAATCGGGGCCAGGCGCCAGATGAACTGGCTGAACAGCACCCCGGCAACCAGCACAATCGGCAAAATGACCAGCTCCGCTTTCAGCACGCTCCTGATTCGCGTCCCGGTCAGCTCCACCTGCCGGAAATAGACTACGTTGCCGCTGTCATTCGTCAGCGGAATCGGCGCAAACCAGACGTCGATCTTCTGGTAACCCGAAAGAATAAACGCCGCCTCGCGAACCAGAGGGATATCCACGTACTGCCCGACCACCCCTTCCATCCTCGCGGAGACATATGACACAATGGGCGTGTACAGGAAACCGTAAGCCAGCAGGATCCATAGCGGAAAATCCGGGATCAGCCAGAAACGGCACAGGCTGATGTAGGTCAATGTCGAGCCAACCCAAATGGCCACGGCCACCCAGAGGCTGATGTCGCCGCGACCCTCAGGGGGGCGAAACAGGCGACGCCAGTCGGGGCGGGAGGAGTCGCCATCTCGATGGCGCATGGACCTGAAGAGATGATAGAAGCCGATCAGGGCAATCGCGAAGGTGACGCCGATCCCGAAACTGAAATAGAAGTCCAGCGAGTTGGAAAACTGCGTGCCGATCGTGCCGCTGCCGGGCGACCAGGTGAGCACGCCGGCCCGGTGCAGAATCGGGTTGGCGATCATCGTCAGCAACATGCCGATGAACTCGCCCACCACCGCCCACAGGGGCAAAACCATGCCCAGAATGTAATGCCCGAGATCAAACGAGATACCCGTCGGCACGGCCGGCAGTACGGTCTCCGTCCGCCACGTCAGGTCCGTCCAGGGAATCTCCAACGGCTGGATCGGCTCGAGCAGCAAGGTGCCGCTGACTGCGGGAATACCCACGTAGACAAAGCCGAACGCCAGACCGATCACCGAGCCGATCGAAAACACTCGCCAACGCCACGAGCGTTGCCCCGTCGACGTCTCAGCCAGAGCCACGATACCGGCCGCACCCACCGGGGCCATCGGAAACGGCAGCTTCTCCACATCAGACGTGATCCGAAAAAGGATGTAACCCAAACCGAATCGCTCGATCCGCGTGAAGAGCTGCTGGAGCGCCACGAGCGTGATGGCCGGGGCCCAGCCCCAGTGGAAGAACGTCCGCTGCTTGAGAACGTCCTCGGTCGGGGCAAACCAGGTAGGAAACTGACGCGTCAGCCCGGTGGCCTCGGCTGCGTCAGACTGCACCAGGAACTGGTTCCAGAGCAAGCCCGTGTACGGCAGCGTGATCGCCGCTCCGGCCATGTAGTAAAGGACAAATACCTCCGGGCTCTTCATCGTCGAGAACGCCCGGCGGGCAATCTCCATGAAGAGAATCACCGTGACCCACTGAGCCGCCGGCCCGAGCCCCGCCCCGGCAATCAGGCCCATGTACATGCTGCCCGGCATCATGACCGTGCCGATGAACAGGGCCGCGAAAACACTCTTGAGATTGAAGCCGCTCTCCCAGGAATCGGGAGGGGGCATGATGCCTCGAAACTCGGCTAGTTCGCGATCTTCTCTCATGAGCTGCCGAGAGTGTAAGCGCGGCAGCTTTGCGGGCAAAGCGGTTGAGGACCAGGTGAGCGCCAGCGGCCTCCTTGTCAGCAGCACGCCGCCAGTGTCTCAAACACCTACGGCCTTGTTGCCCACGCCACCGTGTAGCATACCGCTCCGGCGAGGAACACCCAGGTGAAGCCGACGGCCACCGCCAGGGCCACGCCTCCGATCGAGCCGATCACCGAGGCAACGCCGTTGATTCCCCAGAGCACCGATGCCGGCGAGCCGGCCGGGTCCTGCGACTGCTTGCGCAGCCCCAGCGGGAAGGGCATACCCATCAAGAACCCATAGGGAATAACCATCAGAACTGTGATCATGATCCGCAGCGGCAGGCTCAGGGGCAGAGCTTTGTCAACCAGTACGGGCAAAACGAACGCAGCCAGAATCACCAGCAGAACAACCAGAGGGATAATCTTTCCCAACGCCGACCGAATACCCTGTGGCGCGAACCGCCGGGCAAAGAAGCTTCCACACCCACCCGCCAGCAACAAGGTGAACAGGATCACCACCAGGGTGTAAATCGGATGCCCAAGCAGCAGAATGAGCCGCTGTATCAGTGCCACCTCGACGACAATGAAACCGACGCCCAAGGCGCCGAAGTATGCTACCGTCCTCGGCCCCGGCGCCCGCAGGCCCGCGTAGCGCGTGGCGATCAGCAGCAGCAATGTGAAACCTACCACACCCGCCATCGGCACCTGCAGCAGTCGCTTCACGAAATCGGGAATACCCCTGGGTTTATCCCACGCGAAGTAGAACGGATGATCGTCGGTGACGGGCGTGGCGAGTATTGGAAAGGCATCCGTGTATTGGGCAAAGCTGATGTTGCCCGAGAACAGATCGGAATAAGGCGGGTCGCATTGGCGGAAGGGCGCGTGCCACAGATGGGCATCGTCGTGACCGGCCAGGAGGGCGTCCACCTGCTGCTCGGTCAGCGGTGAACGGCTCATCATGAAGACCGTCTCGACGGCCGACTCCTCACCCACACCGGGCTTGCGCATGCTCACCGCCACGATGTGACGGGAGATTTCCTCCATGTTCATGCCACGATTGCTCATGAACGACACGGTATTGGCCACAAGTCGCGGCACGTCGACGGGCCAGCGAATGATCACCAACGCGCCGTTGTCGCTCAGGCGGTCGTAGTAGGCCTCCAATGCCTCGCGGGTGTAGAGGTAGTTCTCGGTCAGTGCCAATCCGCCGCCGGCCACCGACGCCCACGAGTCAACCCAGCCGAGCACGATCATGTCGAACTTGCGGCCACAGCGCTGGATGTAGTTCCGCCCCTCGTCCATGACCAGTTCGACCTTCGGATGGTCGTAGAGATTGCCCGCTTGGGCACCCAGGCCGCGCACGCACTCGACGATCAGGTCATTCATCTCCACCGCTGTGACGTGCGAGGCCCCGGCCGCAATCGAGAGGACAACATCGGTACCGCCGCCCGGCCCGATCACCAGCACCTCCGGGTTCTTCATCATCCGGAAAGGAAATGCCCGAAACCAGTTGCGCGCATCCGGCGGGGTGTTCGGCGTGCCGTCCCAGTGCATGACGCTGGTCTCGGCGCTGCTGTCGATGAAGATTCGGCGAACATAATCCTCGCTGAAACCCTCGACCGACGTGATCCGCGAGAAAGCGTTCCACTTGTCAAAATCGATCCTCGCCTGACCCGGATGCTTGGCCAGGAGCTTGTACAGCTCCTTCTCCGGCGCATCCCGAACGGTCATCGTGCCCGTTCGGACATTCCACACCGTCAACCCGATGCAGGCCGCCAGCACGGCCACCGAGGCGGGCAGCCACTTGGCCTTCGAAGGTGCAGGCAACGACAGGCTCAGCAAGACGGCCGCCAGTGAAGGAAGCACGGCGATCACCAGAATGGCCGACTCGGCCCCCAGCCGGCCGATGGCCAGGGGTACCAGCAGTGTCCCCAGCGACGCGCCGATCAGGTCGGCGAAATACAGGCGGTTGGAGTCCTTGCCCCAGCTCTCGAACATCAAGCTGAGCACCGCTCCGCCGGCCAGGAACGGCATCAGGCTCAACAGGAAGTACGTGTTGAGCCGGTCCGGGCTGAACGGCAGTTGCAGCACCCCCGCCAGAAACAGCGGTAGCGTCACCGCCAACAGCAGCGACAGTCCCACCAAGATCGAACGAACGTGCTGTTCGAACCGCGAAAGCCGCAGGAGAAAAATGAACAGCCCGCCCAAGCCCCACCCGAACAGGGCCACCGAGATGGCCACAAAGGTGAAGTGATACCAGATCGTGGCGGAGAAGAATCGCGTCAGCGTGATCTCGAACATCAGCCCGCAGGCCGAGAGGAGAAACACGGCGGCCAGCAGGGCAGTCCCGGCCCGCGCCGTCGGAGCAGTCGTCTCTTTGGTCATAGTCGAACCCAACAAAGCCATGCCGGCGCGGCGGCCGGAGTGTCAGAGGGGGAAATTGTATCGAAGTGCCGCGCACACGCAACGCGCTGACAGGCGGGAAGCCGTCATGGGCCCGCCGTCATGAATTGAACGCTTCTCACTGTGCAGGGCGCAGCTCCCGCCAAGGGCCGTGCCGACAAGCAAAGTGCCTTGAGATTAGCCCAACAACCACAGCACCGCCACGGCCCGAGTCATTGTCCCTGAAGGACAATTTCCAGCGGGTGGCCAGTCGTGGCGGGGAAGGTCACGTGAGTCGGGTCCGTGGAGTTTGGGGCCGTCAGGGTCAGGTGGTGCGTTCCGGGTTGGGCTGAGATGGTCAGCGACGGGGTGGCCAGGATCGTCTGGCTGGCGGGGAGCGGTTCTCTGGTCGCGCCGCCGATGCCGGCCGTGGTTGTGAACTGGCGGGCCGAATCTTGTGCCTCAATCGCAGGCTCGGCGGCCGGGGTGGCGATGGGGCCGTTGATCGTCGGCAAGTCTGCGTCCTTCCGGCCAAGGATGTGGGGGGGCGGGGAGGTTGGGCGAGGCGTTCGGGGTGGATCGGATGACGGGGAACCGGCCACGGTTTTCCTTAAGTGTTTAATCGATAACGACTTAAGATCTCGGTTGGGTTCGTTTGGCGCGGGGGGTGGTCGGCGGTCGGTGTCCGGCTTTTGGCGCGCGGGGGTCGCTTCGGGATCTCTTGCGGTCTGGCCATGTCGCCAGCCGAGGATCAGCGGTCGGCCGGAGGGGACGGAGAAGGGGTTGCGCCCGGGCAGGAGGTCATCGCTTGCGGCGTTGGGTTCGTTTCGTTAGGCACTCGGCAGGTCGGCGCCGTGCTTGGTCGATGCGACTTGGCGGGGCTGTGACCCGCTGGTCCCCGATTCCCATCTGGGACCCT
>Ga0116146_1001846_pt1 | contig 20442 bp, 15 predicted proteins | sample AD_JPNHG2_MetaG_FD_89748 | JGI IMG/M metagenome (GOLD analysis project Ga0116146, IMG submission 89748) | Active sludge microbial communities of municipal wastewater-treating anaerobic digesters from Japan - AD_JPNHG2_MetaG | ecosystem: Engineered > Bioreactor > Anaerobic > Digestate | place...
ATTTTTCAGCAATACAGTCAGGAAAAACCTTTATGTATATGGTTTTTGAGTGTACTGCAGTGCACACTGTTATATAGAATATTCACTATGTTTTAAAAATTCGCGACAGCGAAAATTGCTCTATTGACTCTTTTATATAGTAAATTTATAATAGAACGGACTATAAATATTATAACAATAAGGTTTAAACATGAAACTAAAAACAAAGCTAATCTCATTAATTTTAATTGTGATGACATTTGTTCTACTGGCAATTTTTCTCATTGTTATGGGAATGTATAAAGAGAGAGTCATTTCGATATATAAACAACGTGCTCTGGCAATTGCAAATTCTGCTGCAGTGGTGATATCGCCTGATGATTTCGCAGTTGTTGCAGCAGACCGAGATAAGGAGAGCGATGTATTTAAACGGAACTATGTGCTCCTCAACAAGATTCTGCGTGCAAACGATGTAACATATTTGTACTCAATGGCAAAAATTGATGACAGCACTTTCATGTATGTGCTTGATGGTACGGATATAGACTCAGATGGTTTTTCTAACCCAGGTGATACGGACACTTTAGATAACTTCGACCCTGCAGTGCTAGAAGCCTTTGCTGGAAACTCGGTGGCTACTGATATTTATGATGGAGGCGTATGGGGCGACCTCCTTTCGGCTTTTGTTCCCATAAAGGATACTGCTGGTGAGGTAATAGGCGTAATGGGTATTGATATTCAGGCTAAGGATGTTCGGTCTGGTGTCCTTGCTGCCACGACGCGGCTCTTTTTCGTTTTTGTGGTGAGCCTTATGGCTATGTGGTTTGTCAACATTTTGCTTATTGAGATAATTTTGTCGCGACGCATAGACCGGTTGCTCGTTCTTTTCCATGATATAACAAGTGGTACGGGAGATTTAACGCAGAGACTCAATTTTTCAGGAAAGGACGAGATGTCCAAGCTCTCTTATTATTTTGATGAATTTGTTGGACGAATGCAGGGTATTGTAAAGCAAGTTGCAGCTTCTGCTCACGAACTTGAAATCTCAGGGGTTTTGCTTGCATCCGATATAACAGAAACAGCAGCTTCCATGAATGAGATCAATGCAAATATACAGAGCATAAGAGGGCTAGCAAAGAACCAGACTTCCTGTGTGGAAGAAACTATAAAAACTATCGATTCCATGGTTGCAAATACTGAACAGCTCTCTCAGTTCATAGCGTCTTTGTCGGAGAATGTAACAGAGTCTTCTCGAGGCGTCTATGAAATGCTCGAAAATATCCGAGGAATCTCTCAAAAGCTTGAGAAAAACAGCCAAAACATAACAGCTCTCGTGTTGGCGGCAAATCGGGGGGAAACCAGCATTAAAACTATGAAGAACGAAACGAACGCCATAGCAGCCGATGCGGGGAAGCTTTTGGAGGTTAGCTCGATGCTACAGAAAATAGCGAGTCAGACAAACCTTCTTGCCATGAATGCTGCTATAGAAGCAGCGCATGCAGGTGATGCAGGTTCGGGTTTTGCCGTTGTAGCTGGTGAGGTTAGAGCATTAGCCGAATCAGCTGGAAACCAGGCAAAGGAATTTTCTTCAATATTAAAGGCAATTAAAAATTCGATAGATAAAGTTAATGGTTTTGTTGAAAATGTTCATGAAGAATTTATAACAATAAAAGAAGATATAACTATGGTTTCACAAGAGGAGCTGTCTATACAATCCGATATAACCAAACAAGTGGAAAACAGCCAAAAGTTAGAGCAGATGTTTGAAATTTTACAGACGAGTGCAAAGGATACAAAAAATACTGTCGATGAGCTTGCGAGTGCAAATGTTCAGGTTCATTTAGAGAGTAACAAGCTTGCACAGATAACCCAAGAAATAGAGGCGAGCATAGCAGAGATGGCAATAGGGTCGGAAGAAGTTGCTAAGGCACTTTATGGTATCAATGATATATCGCTTAAAAACAAGGAGCAGGTTGTTCTGCTAAAGGACGAAATTGATATGTTCAAGGTCTGATGATCTGGTTTTGTTTCAGCTTGATGCAAAAAACTGCTCCAGTTTTGGACAGTTTTTTGTGTTTGTGACGCATACCATCATAATGCCTCATCATAAATTCTTACCGTAAGCGTACTAGATGCATCATGCAAAAATCTTACCAGAGCACTGTGGGTCTCTGTACTAGGCAGAGTTTCGTTTTTTTTAAGGTGTTTTGCACTGTTTGTAAATTGTATGGACTTTTTCTCCAATCATGGTTTTGTTGATGAATTCGAATCCGTTGTCAGTGTCCACCCCATGCAACTCATACGGCAGTGATTGTTTTAGGCTCTCGGCACACCCTCCTTGACCCAGTGATGAGCACTGTTTTGCAGTGCTAGTAGCACGGTCTAGCCCAAGACAAACATCAGTCATGGTCAATGTTCTGCAAAACTCGCCGTGTACGGTTCCTCAATCATGAAAAACAGTGTCAAATTCAAAGAAACCTGGCTGTCGTTCTTCGAAACTAAATGAAAGCCTTACCGGTTTTTTATACTTAAGAAACCCTGATTTTTTACTACTATACTGCGCCGTGCAGGTATGGTTTGCCCGTTCAAAATCTTTTGTAAGCACGCACAAAACACCGTATCATACCGGCATATTCCTTGTCGTTTTTTCCGTTTTTGTTGTGTCTCGGCGATTATGTTGACAGCTTTTCCATTGCAAGTACGTAAAAGCTACTTTCCCCAAGTAGATAAGAGCATGGTTGCATATTTCCTGTGTTAGCGACTTGCTTTCCCTCATAGTTAACCCCCCCCATGTTTTCACCCCGCTGTAAGTTTATAGCTGGGTATAAATAACATACATTCACGGTAAGAATTTATAATGAGGCATCAGACTACATTTGGGTAAGATTTTTGATGAGGCAACTCGTGCAATTTACAAAATCGTACTTCTCCTTTACAATTACCATATGGAACTATCTTCATTGGAGCAAAAACTTAAGATTCTTATTTCACGCTCACGTGTAATGAATATCAGTACAGTAGCTGTTCGGGTCATTGTGAATCCTTTTGCAGGTGGCTTTTCACGAGCACTCAAGTTCGAGCAGACACACGGGATTCTCGATAAGCTATTAGCGGAAACAGAGGAGCTCCCAGAACAAAAACCAATATCTTGGGAAGTGCTTACGACTACAGCGAGCCGACATGCGACACAAATTGCAAATGACCTATTAGAGAAAGCTGCGCTGCAAAGTAACCAACAGTGGCTTGTGATACTTGCCTGTGGTGATGGCACCACATGGGAATTTCTCGATGGACTGACACGGGCTCCTGCTGAAATTGTTGAGCGTTTTACAATACTGAGACTCCCGCTGGGGACAGGCAATGATGGTACCGATGGATGGACACTGGAAGATTCATTATCGAGGCTTTTTGATGAAGGTGTAATACTAAAACAGCCGTATGTCACTATACACACTGCAAAACAGAGCAAGCAGAGTAAGGCATCACCTTCTGGTTTTAGGGCTTTTAATATTGTTAGTATAGGACTCGATGCATTTGTTGCACATATGACAAATAAATTAAAAAAGAAGCTTCCTGGTGATTCCTTTAAGCTTTGGCTTGATCTTGCTACGGTATTCTATGACAGCATCTATAAAACTGGAACAATGAAAATTGTTGGGAAGGGAACAATAGCTACTATCCCATCGGAGTCTACTCGTAAATATGCTGCCCATGTTACGGTTGGTACTGACCAGTTTACCATCGAAGGCAGATTTCTTCTTCTTGCTGTAGGTGCTGATGGTAGACGTACATATGGTTCTCATCAGTTCATTTTGCCCGATGAAAACAACGTGTGTCTTATAGAGAAAATGAGTCTGTTCCGAAAAATCAAACTCAAAACACCCATAGTAAGCGGAGAGCATAAAAAATTTCCTGAAGTAATTCTCGCTCAATCAAGAGAACTCACGGTTTACTATGATGAAACAATACTTATGCAGATGGATGGTGAATCAATCGAATTAAGTCCAGAAGATTTTCCGCTGGTTATAAAAGTCTCCGAACCAATTTTGCGTTATCTGGGAAGAAAAGACGGAAAGCGACATGTGTAATGCTGAAGCCAATTTTGATGTGCCATAGAAAAGCTGATTACGTTTGATACTGAAGCAATATACAGAATGGAGCACTATGATCGAATATATTATTGCATCAAATCCAGATAGTCGCATTGTTAAGAAGACTGCTGATATGCTCAAGCGAGGTGGTCTTGTTGCTATACCAACGGATACAAGCTGGGCTATTATTGCATCAATCGGTTCAAAAGAAGGCAGGGATAAGCTGCTTGACTGCATGCCGTTGGAACGGAGGCATGCACCTACGTTTATCTGTACCGATATTCAGCAAACTTCTGAATACTGTGAAATTTCTGATGCAGTGTTTAGATACATTAAAAAATTAGTTCCAGGGCCATTTGTGTTTATACTGCGAAGTACAAATAAAATTGCTAAACTTTTTTCACTAAAACGTGCAGAAGTAGGGGTGAGAATTCCTGCGCATCCAGTAGCGCATGCTATAATTGCTGAATTGGGTGTCCCGCTTTTAGCAATCACCGCACGTAAAACTATGATAAACAAATCAAGCGAGCCTCCTCAATATCCAGAAGAAGAATTATTTGATGAAGCATGGGAACTTGAGGATATCCCGGGTCTTGATCTCATTATCACAGGAGAAGAAAATTGTGATAAAAAAATAACAACAGTAATTGATTTAAGAACAGATGAACCAATCGTAATTAGACAGGGTGCTGGAATTATCGAAAAATAGAATGTGAGCAGCTACTAATGGTGTTTCTCTTTTAATGAAGGTAGACCCATCGAACGCATTTGTGCCCCATGAAACGCATCATGTGTCAATAACCAGGAAATAACAGCTTTCCAAGGTTTTTTCCATGAGGGCATAGGTTCTTCAAGCCTGGATTCTCCCAATGAGCGAAGGCCGTTCATACATGCAGTATGCATCGCAATAAGTAATTTTTTGTCCTGTTCCCAGCCTTCTTTGTTCACGGCATGTGGAGCAGGGAACCAGCTTTCGTCCGTATAATTCCATGATGAAACATTTTGATCTAAATCTTTTGCAATAATATATTTACATTTTGCACAATGCAGCATAATTTCCCATGCACTGTATCCTTCCCATGTGTTTTTGTTTTGTGCCTCTTCCCATGAAAGCTTTTCCAGAGTAGCCATAAAAGAGAGGCCATTCCAGGATTTTCCATTAAATTCAGCATCGAGCATCGCAAGCACTGCATCAAACATGTATTCCTCCTTAATCAAAATCTTTTCAGATTTCAGTCCTGTTTATCTTTTTTTGTTTTTACCTTAAATAGATTGGATATGCCTGTAAGTAAATTACGAAACACTGATGATTTTTGAGGATTATTACGATTTGTTGCTATTTGTTTCTTTGCATTGCCTGATTTTCGATTATTGTTTGTTTGATTCCGGTCTGTGCTATGCCTGTGAGGTTGTTTATCTATCCTGGTTGTTTCTTTTGTGTTTGTTGGCTTACCGCTGGTACGTTGTTTCCCTTTTTTAGTATATGAGCCTTCAGTTTTTCCTGTGTTGAACTTTTTACCGTACTTTTCTTGATAGTATTTAAGCCGTTCTTCTGCGCTCATAGCATATAATGCAGCATTGGAGTTTTCGTTATGGCCAGTAGTATAATGCTCTGCGTGATTCCTATCATGGTTGTATTTTTTTTGTTTTTCTATATGTTGATTTCTTGTTGGATGCTTACTTTCGTTATGTTTCTGAGCGTTGTGGCTATAATCATCGTTCTTGCCGTTTCTTTGATAATTGTTTTTGTCACGGCTTCTGGATCGTTTGTATTCATGCGATACAGCATCTTTATCAGCTTTGAGCTTCGATGGTACAAGTTCTTCTACTGGTATTTTAAACCCAAGTTCTTGTTCAATGATAGGAAGATTGTAAACATACTCTTCGCATGCAAAGCTTATTGCTGTATGTGTTCCGCTCGTATCAATATGGTGCAGCCGTAATTTGTATGCTTGCGGAGATAATGGCAAATCGTAATTGATAAGGTACTGTATTTTTATTCCCGATCGCTCGAGACTTTTATCATTAGTAACGAGTACAGATGTGGTACCTTTTTGAAAGCCTTCAAGAATCTCTTTTTGTTCTTTTCTGCTTATGTAGGACAAAAACAAACTGGCAGAAACAGTATTAGCTCTTAGCCTGTTGGTGACATACTCTGCTGCTCCTTTTGTGTTACATACAACGACAGCTTTGGGAAGTGCTTGCAGTATGCCAAGCAGTAATGGAATTTTTTCCTGCTTATTGACATGGTACAATTGCTGTTTGAGTACATCCGGTGTGATTGCTGTATCTTCAAGGGTTATTTTTTGAATATTTTTTGAAGCAGCGGAAAGAACTGCATCAATTTTTTGTTGTTCTGTCGTTGAAAATACAAGCCACTGTGCAATAGTTTGAAATTTGAGCAGTGTTTTTAAGTCTTCCCCATAGCCTAAATTGATCATTGCATCAATAGCGTCGATCGTTATTGTTTCTATATCCTGTATAAGTTCTGGTTGTACTCGCTTTTGAGCAAGAAAAGCTTTAATAGATCCAATAATAATTGCTGGTTTTGTTGTTAAAACTTCAGGATTACTCCCCGGAAGCGGTTCTAAAAGCTCCTGGACAGTGATTCTAAGTTTTTGCGCAATAGTATTGATTGCTTGCATAAGCTCATGGCTCTTTTGAGCAGTGCTCGTGAGTAGTGCCTGTATTGCATGGGGAGATGCTTTAGCCTTTGTAATAATCGGTAACGTACAGCATACAACATGATTATATGTAGTCTTGTTAATGACATATATAGATGCTCCGCTCAGCGATTGCTGGAGAGGGTTTTGAAACACTTCAAGGAGTTCGTCGGAATAATGAACTAATGCAATGTCGTGTAAAAAAGAATCGAGTTCCACAGAATCAGAAAGCATGAATACCACCTGTGCCAAAAATAATTTTATTGTTTTTCTTACAGTATTATTGGTTGCATAAAAACTGTTATATGTTACAATATCATACATTTGATGCTTATAAAAGACATTGGAAAAGGATTATCGTTATGAAACACAAACTGTTTGTATTTTTTTTGTTTACACTATTTGTGATCCAGTTTTTATTTTCCTGGGATGATCATGATCAGATCACTCACTATGCATTACAAGAAGAACAGTGGGCACATGATGCAGTTATTGCAGAATCGTTTGAGGCTTTTTTATCTAAAGAAAAAATTCAGCTCGTAGATGTGCTTTCGTATCTTGAGAAAGAAGCAGCTCATATACTTCCTTACTATGCTCCGTTACCTGACTCTTTATACTTTAATCCTGTTCTTTCGGGAGATGCATTAGTTGAAAGTTTTCTCAAAGCTTTACGTGTCAATCCTTCATATCGATTTCTTCTCTTTTATCAACCTCGTGCCAATGAGGCACGACCTACGGGAAAACCGGATATTGATACAGCAGTAATCGATGTATTTAATAATCGATTCCCGAACAGTCCCTTTATCGGTTTAGCAGAAAATGAATCGATTCCAGTCTGTGATGTTGTTGCAAGTGCTTCAGATGAACCGGATTATGGTTTAGACCTTGGGCTTTTTGAAGATAATAAAACACCATATGGTGCTCAGTATGGCTTTAACATTCAACCGTGGGGGAATCCTGCTCTCCTCTATGGAAGTCAGGCTCCATTACACATGGCATTCCCATGGGAAGACCCTATTATCAAACTAGTAGCACCATGGACACAGCAGAGCTTAAGTGCCTATAGAATTCATCAATTTACTACGCTCGCACGGTTTGCTTTTCAAGCAGGACACCCTTACTGGGGATACCGCTTTGCTGGAATAGCTCTCCATTACCTTCAGGATTTAGCGCAGCCATACCATGCACGGCTTTTCCCTGGAAAATCTACACTTGCACTGCTGGCTATGAATATGTTTGGTTCTCAAAAACAAAAAGATGATGCAGTTGTAATACTTTCGAACCGTCATCTTGCTTTTGAGGATTATGTGTATGATATTCTGGCAGAGGAAGTAAATTCTGAAATTCATCAAAAAGCAATAAAAGCGCTTTCTCAGTCTACAAAAATTATCGAGTATCGAACCATGTATGGTTATGATGTAGTTGCCTTTCAGGCATATAGAGCAGGCAATACGCTCGATAGAATGATTGCATCACAATTTCCAAAGCATATAGTAAATGATCCTGGCTATGACTATGGCGCAGATAAAAACAGACCATGGAAAGAATTGTATGCAATGGTACAGCAATCAGGAAATACAAAAGATTTGAACGCATTTATAACATCGCAGCTAGAGCTTGTTGGTATGTATACCCGGTCGTATCTTAATTCTGTACGATTACTTCAGGAAGAAAAGCCCAGAAATGTTCCTGCCGATTCCCGAAGTTTTTTGTATGTACTCATTGTTTTGCTTATAATTGCAGGAATAGGTTTGCTTATTACACGCATTGCAATTACCTCACGAAAGAAGCGAGCATAATTGATGGTTACACTATGCTAAGCGTTCTTTCAATTCTGTAATGTATTGCTGGTTTTCCAAACTGAGCTTCTTAAGTTGATCCGCCTCGGTCAAGAGGTTACTGCATGCATGAGCTATAGATTGTGAGCTATTCCGGAGATTTTCTGCAATAGCTTGCGATTGGCTCGATCGGGCTACAGTTTGTTCTATTGCTGTTTGTATTTCGTCAAGTGCATGATGCGCTTCATCGCTAAAAACACTAAAGTCATTGATTGCTTCACTAATTTCTGCAGTGCCAGAGGTTATTTCTTTGAGTCGACTTAATAGCTGATTAAGTGTGGCGGCTACCTGTTGGATTTCTTCTGACATTTTACTGAAAAACTCTGTTGTAGCCTGTCCAGATTTTTCAGCCTGCTCCATCATCTCCTGTGTATCACTGAGAATGGATGCAATTGTTCGGCTCCCTTCGGATGCTTCTTCTGCTAATGCTCGGATTTCTTCTGCTACCACACCAAAACCCTTTCCTGCATCACCGGCATGAGCTGCTTCGATGGATGCGTTCATTCCAAGCAAGTTAGTGCGGCCAGCTACATCGCCAATGAGCGTGTTCATTTCTTCCATTCGGCTTGTCGACTGGACGAGTTCCTGAATCGAATGGGAGATTTCAGCGACTCGTTCTTCGCCATCGTGGGCAAGCGCTGACAGGTTCGCAACACCATGCTGGCGCTGTAATGCTGCAGTTCCAATTTCCTCGATAGCTTGAATCATCTGGTTGATAGAAGCACTGGATTCATGAATTTTAGAAAAATACTGATTTATTGCTTGTGTTACGCGTTTTTGAGTAGCAAGCACATCATGTTCACTGCGGTTGTTTGCTGAAATTGTATCATCGAGCATGGCCAGTCCCTGGAGCGCTTCTTCAATAAAATTTTGAAGCTGATGCGCTGCTCGTTGAAGATTTTCTGCAGAGTGTGTAAGCTGTTCGCTAATCATCTGACTTTTTGTCTGTGTGTCGTTAATTGCATTGATAGTTTCAAGGTATTGCAGCCGCGAAGCTTCGGACATTTCTGCAGTTTCATCAACGAGTTTTTTTTGCATGCGGATGGTTGCTGCGACAAATGAGCTTCCAGCAATAATCAAAATTGCACAGGTAGAAAGCGATTGTATGGCAAGAGTGGTCACTATTCCTTCCTCGAGGGGAAGCGCATCAGATATGTAGAGAAATGCAATTGCTGCTAGAGTGAGAATAGCCATCACAATTACCTGTACCTGTGATATACCGATAAGAGCAAGCACAACAAGTACAAAAAATCCCAGTGTGGCAAATACATAGCACTCATAGATATTTTGGTAGGCATCAAATTTAATCGCAGCAAACATTACAAGAAATAAACCATAAATAAAGAGCGAGGAAGCAATCCCATACTGTTTTTTGGTCATGAGAATTAATGTTGCAAGACAGATAGCAAATAAGAAACCAATAGCAATTGCTACCGTGATTGCTCCAGTTGTAAGCATAATGACAGCAAGAGCAATTGAAAAAATTCCAATTGTAAGTGAAACAGGAGCCAATACACGTGCCTTTTTATAAATACGTAGATCACCTTCTATATATGGATAAATAAATGGTTTAAATATTTTTTCAAATAGACCCGCCATACATTACCTTCCTCGCATAACCGAATTGTAACTATACAATTAAAATCACTATAATCTTATAGTCTCTTGTCGTGAAAAGCAAGAATTTTCAGCAAAATATTACAAACTCTGTGAAACGTTACACTATTTCCATGTTGTATTTACAGATAATTTTCACATTTTTCCTGACACTAAGGAAGTTCAGCAAGTAATGCTGTAAGGTAGGTCCAGAACTGCTGAACCGAACCAATGTGTACCCGCTCGTCAGGCGAATGCGGATACTGGATTGTTGGTCCAATAGAAATCATCTCCCAGGAAGGGTATAGTGTTCTAAATAATCCACATTCGAGTGCGCCATGTGTACAGGAAAGGAGCGGTTCTTTGTTGAAGAGTTTACTAAAGACTGAAATTGCTGTTTGAGCAAGATTTGTTGTTTGATCAGGTTCCCATGCAGGAGCTGAAGATGTTTTGCGCGTAGTTGCACCGAGTTTGAATAGTATTGATTCAATTGATTCTACTATCTCATTTTTTTCTTTTTCGTCTGAACTGCGTACGAGGTTGTATGTCTCTACAAAAAACATGCCTCTGTCTTCATGTTTGATTTTTACAATACCAAGGTTCGAGGATGTTCGTGTCCATGAGGGATTACTTGGCTCAACGGATAGTAACCCATTGGGCAATGCAAGCAATGCTTTCAGTATAGGTGTAACTGCAGCCGGTACGAGGGCATAATCAGGAGGCTCTGTTTCTGTAATGTTTACTGTAAGTCCGGGATCTGTTTTTGCAAATTCTGCTTGCAGTGACAGTATAGCACTATTAAAGCGATTGAGCCAGTCGGTATCGTTTTTAGGAATACCAATGATAGCTTGCGCATCCCGTGGTATGGCATTGGCTGCAGTTCCGCTTTCAAGGTTTGCGACATATGGGACTCCTGTTTCCAGAAGCAGTTTACAGAGCAGTATGCCCGCATTGCCCCTACCGCGGTGAATATCAACACCTGAGTGTCCGCCAAGGAGTCCTGTTAGTGTAATGGAGTACCATGTAAGTGATGAAAGACCTTCGGATGTACCCTTGCTGTTATACAACGAAGTAATGCGAGCGGTTCCAGCACAACCTAAAGTAATTTCGTTGCAGTCTTCTCCATCGAGGTTGATGAGATAGGTACCCTTTATTCCTATTGAGGACAGACCTCGTGCTCCACTCATCCCATCTTCTTCATTTGTGGTAAAAATACATTCAAGTGGGCCATGTTTCAGTGTTTTATCAGCTAAAACTGATAATGCTGCGGCCACACCAATTCCATTATCAGCTCCAAGTGTTGTTTTTTGTGCTGTTACCCATTCTCCATTGATAACAGGCTTAATAGCATCTTTTGTAAAATCATGATGAGCTTCCGGCAAAGCCTGTGGAACCATGTCGATATGTGCCTGTAGCATTACTCCCTTATGATTTTCATAGCCAGGGCTCGCAGGCTTTTTAACAATCACGTTAAGTGTTGCATCGATTGTGGCTTCAAAACCAAGATTTTTTGCAGTTTCCAGTATCCATCGGGCCAGTGTTTCTTCATGATGCGAAGGGTGAGGTATAGCACAAATTGCTTGAAAGTAATTCCAGAGACTCTTAGGTTCTAAGGTATCCATACTGAAAGTGCTCCATTCATGATTACAATTTTTGTTTTATTCAATACTATAAATCATTGTTTTTTATAGCATTATAAGCTTCAAAAGCTTTGCATGCAGTGCGAAAAAGTGTTTCAAGCCCTATACTCGTTTGTTCTGATAAAAATTCCGGCTTCCATTCTGGCTCGGCAAGTGAATCGCTAATAGTAAAACATGCAGCGAGCGGGCATTTGCGATATCGTGCAACGGTAAATAGAGCGCTTGCTTCCATCTCAACAACAAGAGCACCTTTAGCACTGCGGTCAGCTACTTCTTGTTTGGTTTCTCTATATATTGCATCGGTTGTCCATGTCAAACCTTTATGAAAAGGTATCTGATTTTGAGTACATTGTTCGATAAGCATATTTGTAAGCTGTTCATCTGGCAGGGCGGGAGCACCTCCGGGAACATAGTGATATGAAGTACCTTCATCTCGAAATGCACCTGTGCAGATGACCAGTTCACCTGGATGTAATTCTTTTACTAATGCACCAGCTGTTCCTATTGAAATGAATTCTTTAACGCCAAAGGCTATCAGTTCTTCCAGCATAATGGCTGCAGCAGGAGCACCAATACCAAAATGCCCTGCTATGGCTATCGTTCCATCTGTCTCATCAAGGTATCTGAGATGATTTTTAAAGTATCCCTCTGGTGCTGTCACAGTATGGTTATTGACTACATAGTCAAAAAGACTGCGTTGATAGGAGAGAATGACACATTGCGGAGCCCGTATAGTATCTGGTAAAAGTTGATTGCTGCGAATGTATGAGAGAAAATTTTCGGGTTCAAAGAGTGCTTTTTCGCTGTATTTAGAAAATGAAAGGGGGACTGGCATACAAGCTCCTTACAGTATGACAGTATCGGTTTTTAGGTTTTTTCTCAAGTACTCTACAGTGTGACAAAACAACTTGAGTCTCGATAAAAAACCTGTCATAATACATTAAACCGGAGGATGTATGAATAAAATTATAGCAAAAGAACGTTTATCTGAAGAAGTATACAAGATAGTTGTACATGCACCCTGGATAGCAAAAGAAAGAAAAGCAGGACAGTTTGTAATCGTTCAGCGTGATATTGATTATGGAGAACGCATACCTTTGACAATTGCAGATGCCGATGCTCAGGCTGGCACTATTACATTGATATTTCAAACGGTAGGTGAGAGTACGCATCGGCTTGCTGAGCTTGAAAAGGGAGATTCAATTCAGGCTGTGCTCGGTCCTCTCGGTAATCCTACTCATATAGAACAATTCGGATGGGTAGTAGGTGTGGGCGGTGGTATTGGTGCTGCGCCACTCTATCCTATCGCTCAAGCAATGAAACAAGCAGGAAACCGGCTTACCATTATTCTTGGTGCCAGAACAAAAGAGCTGCTTATTATGGAAGAAGAAATGCGTGCTGTTGCTGATGAACTTATTCTGGTTACCGATGATGGCAGCTATGGCACAAAAGCACTGGTTACTGAGCCCTTAAAAACACTCTGCGAGCGATCGCCTGCACCCGATTTAGTAGTAGCAATTGGTCCTCCTATTATGATGAAGTTTTGTGCAGCAACGACTAAACCCTTCAATGTGCCAACGCTCGCTTCTTTAAATACTATTATGATTGATGGAACCGGCATGTGTGGCGGATGCCGTGTCACGGTAGGGGGGAACACAAAATTTGTTTGTGTCGATGGCCCTGAGTTTGATGCACATCAGGTTGATTGGGATAATATGCTCAAGCGCCTCTCAACCTATAAAAACCTAGAAGCTCAGCACCATGCATTATACCATGAGGAAGCCTGCAAACTTAATGCTGCAATACAAGAAGCAGAAAAGCATGCAGGTCTTTAGTTTGAGGCAGATGAATGAGATAAAACCATGTAATCAGATACTCGAGTTAAGTTTCGAGTGCCAGGAGTGATTATGAACAGCTATTATGAAAATAAGTTGACAACAAATGAAGAAAAGGCTTTGCTCGATGAACTATTAGCAAAGGAAAATCTTACTCCAAAAGATCGTATGGCAATACCTGTTCAAGAAATGCCAGTGCAGGATCCCGATGCAAGAATCCATACTATGAGTGAAGTTGCGCTTGGGTACACAAAAACGCAGGCACAACTTGAAGCCTTACGTTGCCTGCAATGCAAAACAGCGCCTTGTATAAAAGGATGTCCTGTCAATATCAATATTCCTGCATTCATTGCAAAAATTGCACATGATGATATTCAGGGTGCGGCTGCTATAATTAGAGAAACAAATCTCCTCCCTGCTATCTGTGGAAGAGTGTGTCCTCAAGAAAAGCAGTGTCAGGAACCCTGCACACTGGGGAAATCACTTAAAGATGTCGGTAAAGCTGTTCAGATCGGACGGCTGGAACGGTATGTAGCTGATAGAGAACGTGCTCAGGGAATTATTGCACTGCCGGACATTGCTCCTCCAACAGGGAAAAAAGTAGCTATTGTCGGTTCTGGACCAGCAGGCCTAACTGTCGCTGCTGATGTGCGAAGAAATGGACACGAAGTTGTAGTGTTTGAAGCATTTCAGAAGGGTGGAGGAGTCATGGTATATGGCATACCGGAATTCCGTCTCCCGAAAGCAATTGTCCAGGAAGAAATCAGTAAGCTTGAAAAAATGGGGGTCAGGTTTGAATACAACACCCTCATTGGGAAAACACGACCGCTCATGGCTTTATTTGATGAAGATGGTTTTGATGCTGTGTTTTTAGGTGTCGGAGCAGGTCTTCCTAAGTTTATGAATATTCCAGGAGAAAACCTAGTTGGAGTATTCAGTGCTAACGAATACTTAACGAGAGCAAACCTTATGCGTGCATGGGATACTGGGCGAGCTGCGACACCACTTTTCCCGTCAAAGCGTGTTGCTGTCCTCGGTGGCGGTAATGTAGCTATGGATGCAGCTCGTATGGCAAAACGGCTTGGTGCAGAAGAGGTTCATGTTGTATATCGCCGCACGCGAGATGAGATGCCTGCACGTGCAGAAGAAGTAGCTCATGCGTTTGAAGAAGGTATACTCTTTGATTTTTTATCAAATCCTATTGAGATTCTTGGAAACGAAGCTGGTATGGTGACAGGTTTGCGTCTGCTCCGCTATTCACTTGGTGAACCAGATGCATCAGGTCGAAGGAGTCCTGTCCCGATACCCGGAAGTGAACACGATGAGATTTTTGATACAGTCATTGTTGCACTCGGTAATGAGTCAAATCCACTTCTTGCACGTACGACACCAGAGCTCGCTGTTGATAAACACGGACACATTATTGTAGATGAAGAACAGCGCACATCAATTGAAGGGGTCTGGGCTGGTGGAGATATTGTGCTCGGAGCTGCTACGGTGATACTGGCAATGGGAGAAGGAAGAAGAGCTGCAGCTTCTATCAACCGCTTTTTAGCTGAGCATTGAAACAATCGGTAAATTTAGATATATTCATTGAGAATTAAGGATGATGATGAGAAATAGTAAAACCTATGGCTATCTCTTTATTGTTTTACTCATTTGTGCAGGTTGGATTACAGCACAGGATACCTTGCCAATTGTTGAGCCTCAACCGCCTGCAACAGCTCCACAGACACCGCCTGTTTCTGTTCAGCCTCAAGTTACACCGCAACAAACACAAACTGCAAAGGCTGATGCGCTTATACTGTTCCGTCAGGGAAGAGATCTGGAACTCAAAGGAAGAAAATCGGAGGCAATCAAGCTTTATCAAGATGCAATAGCTGTGTGTAATACTGAGCTTGCACGAGACGCTACGCGCATGGATGCTTATACCATAAAATGCTGGGCACTATTCAGGCTTGAGCAGTATAGAGAAGTAATCGATGTAGGATCACAGGCACTCAATGTCCGCTTTGATGCGCGAATTGTTGAAACAATGGGAGAAGCATATTATTTTTTAAACGATTTTGCTAACTGTCTCAAAAGCTTACAAAGTTATATCAATGCTACTAATGAAGATGCTGATAGAGTAGCAACAGCTTATTTTTATATGGCTGAGACATATGTGCGGTTGCAAAAATTTGAACATGCTGATATCGCCTATGCAATGGCAGTGTATAAAGAACCTTCAATGGTACGGTGGTGGCTGCGGTACGCTCAGAACGTGGAAAAATTAGAAGATTTTAAGCGAGCATATAATCTTTATTCAAAAGTTCTGCAGCTGAGCCCTGACAATAAAGAAGCCACTGATGGACTGGCGCGAGTAAAAACAAAGCTGTAATACAAGTAATTATTGTTCGATATTCAATATTTTTCTTGCGCAATGGCTTGATGTAGGATACACTAAAAACATGAGTACAATGCATTATGTGGAACTATTGCCTTTAATTAATTCTCGAAATGCAGGTGAAGAAGCTGCGGATTATATATGCAAACTTAATATCCGTGGGAATATCAGTATAGAGAATGCTCATGAAATAGCGGTTCTGGCTAAGGCACTCATGGATGGTGGTTTTAAGCGTATGATATTTAATCTTGAAAACCTCAATTACATTGATTCAACCGGTATAGGGACCATCATTCGTATCAAAAAAAATTGCATGCAGTCAGGTTGCGGTGAAATAGTTCTGTACAATGTACCCCCAAAAATCAATGAAGTGTTTGATCTCGTTAACCTTAAAGATTTTGTAAACATATCCTATTCTGAGCAGAAAGCCATTGAATACCTAAAAACGATAAGTCTTCAAGCTTAGAATAGCAATAACTTGCGACAATTCTATCGCTGCACTATTAAAATTGCTGTAATTATGTAATCAAAAGAATATGCTCTTTATTTTTCAATGTGAAAATAAAAATGGCATTCGTTCATTGAATAATTTCAATATTTGATATACTATACACGCTATCACTATTTATTAAGGAGAACATGATGATATATTCCGCTGAAGTTGAACACATGTGTCCCCTCGCAAAGGGTGCATATCATGGTCCTGCGCCAATTCCAGAAGAAGGAAAATGGGTGCAGGCAAAGGAAATCAAAGATATTTCTGGTTTTACGCACGGTGTTGGCTGGTGCGCTCCACAGCAGGGGGCTTGCAAGCTCACACTTAATATAAAAGATGGAATAATCGAAGAAGCATTGGTTGAAACACTTGGCTGTTCAGGTATGACACACTCGGCTGCAATGGCAGCAGAGATTCTTATTGGGAAGACTATACTCGAAGCACTCAATACCGATCTTGTTTGTGATGCCATCAATACCGCTATGCGTGAGCTGTTTTTACAGATAGCATACGGACGGAGTCAATCGGCATTTTCTGAAGGTGGTCTCCCTATTGGTGCAAGCCTTGAAGATCTCGGAAAAGGTCTCCGAAGCCAGGTTGGCACAATGTTCGCGACACGAGCTAAAGGTCCGCGATACCTGGAAATGGCTGAAGGGTACATCACAAGCATCGGTGTTGATGAAAATAACGAAATCATTGGGTATGAGTTTGTTAATCTTGGAAAGCTTATGGATGCCATTAAAAAAGGTACCGATGCCAATGAAGCACTGGCAAAGGCAAAAGGTACATATGGCCGCTATGCAGAAGCTGTTAAAAAAATTGATCCAAGGCATGAGTAAGGGGGGACAGCATGGCATTATTTGAAAGTTATGAACGGCGTATTGCTCAGATAGAAGCGTTGCTAAAAAAATATGGAATAAATTCACTCGAAGAAGCAAAGGCTCTGGTTGAATCAAAAGGGTTGGATATACCTGGTATTGTCCGTGGTATACAACCTATAGTATTCGATAATGCTCCATGGGCTTACATTGTTGGTGCAGCAGTGGCAATTAAGAAAGGTTCATCTAATGCAGCAGAAATTGCACGGACGCTCGGTGAAGGACTGCAGGCTTTTTGTATTCCGGGTTCAGTTGCCGATGACCGTAAAGTTGGTTTAGGACACGGCAATCTAGCTGCCATGCTCCTTTCTGAGGAGACAGAATGTTTCTGTTTCCTTGCTGGACATGAGTCATTTGCTGCAGCAGAAGGCGCTATCGGAATTGCGAAGAGTGCAAACAGAGCACGCAAAAAGCCGCTCAGAGTTATCTTGAATGGTCTTGGCAAAGATGCAGCGCAGATTATCAGCAGAATTAACGGTTTTACGTATGTACAGACAAAGTTTGATTACTATACAGGCAAGCTCGATATCGTAAAAGAGATTGCATATTCCAAGGGAGAGCGCGCACAGGTTCGCTGTTATGGTGCCGATGATGTCCGTGAGGGTGTTGCGATTATGCACCATGAAAACGTTGATATTTCTATAACTGGTAACTCCACAAACCCTACACGCTTCCAGCATCCAGTTGCTGGTACGTATAAAAAGGAATGTTGGGATCAGGGTAAAAAATATTTCTCAGTTGCATCTGGAGGAGGTACAGGCCGCACGTTGCACCCCGATAATATGGCAGCAGGACCAGCTTCATACGGTATGACCGACACCATGGGGCGCATGCACTCTGATGCTCAATTCGCTGGTTCTTCATCAGTGCCTGCCCATGTAGAAATGATGGGTTTCTTGGGCATGGGTAACAATCCGATGGTTGGTGCTTCTGTGGCGGTAGCGGTCGCACTTTCCGAAGCTATGAAAAAATAACTATTGTATAATACAGATATGTTTCAGCACATAGTGCTGGTACCATAAACTGTAAGAATAAGCCTGGCTGATTACATGTGCCGTAAACAGCTGGGCTTTTATTTTGCTACATAAAGTTTTGCGGATCTACATCAATATCGATATCAACACCACCTGGTTTTTGAAAGGTTTGCAAAACACTATACAAAAGATCGTGAATTGGTTTTAAATCACTCGCTCGTAAAAGGATGTGATAGCGGTAGTATCCCGTTATACGGAATATGGGGCATTCGATTGGCCCTAATAACTCAGATCCATTATAAGTAAACATTTTTTGATAGTGCTCGCAAATGCGACATAGCTCCTGTGCAGTAGTTTGTGCTTTATCAAGATTTTTGGATCGTATAATGAGACGTATGATTCTGGAAAATGGTGGAAAAAACTGTTCTCTGCGCTGTACAAGTTCTTTTTCATAAAAGTCTTCGAGTTCATTATTGGCAGCATGCTGTATTACAAAATACTTTGGTCGCCAGGTTTGCAGGATGACTTTTCCTCCTTTGGTAAACCGGCCTGCTCTGCCTGCAACCTGCGTAATGAGAGCAAAAGTTCTCTCCTGTGCTCTAAAATCAGGTATCGCAAGTCCCATATCTGCCATGACAATGCCTACAAGTTTTACTCTTGGGATATTTAATCCTTTAGCAACCATCTGCGTGCCTAAAAGTACATCTATTTTGCCTTCTGCAAAATCAGCAAGTGTATTTTTAATTACCTCTTTTTTCACTGCGATATCGGTATCGAGTCTTGCAATTGTAAGACCGGGAAGCAGGTTTTGAATGGTTTCTTCTATTCTTTCGGTCCCAAACCCTGAATATGTAATATCAAGAGAACTGCATTCCGGACACGATGCTGGAGGTATTTCTTGATAGCCGCAATAATGACAAATTAGTTTCCCTTTGCTCTTGTGATATGTTAAAGGGACATCACACTGTTTGCATTTTAATATGAGCCCGCATGTTTTACAGTTCCAATTGTTGGAAAACCCTCTGCGGTTTAAGAACAGAATAGTCTGTCCTCCCTGTTCATGTTCCTGAATTATTGATTCTATAAGCCTTTTGGACAGTATAGATTCCTCATGCTTCATATCAACAATTTCGACGGAAGGCATAGCACCACCTGCAAGCCGTTTGGTCAGTGTAAGTTTTTTTATGATACCTCTTTGCATGAGGTGCCATGCTTCAACACTTGGTGTTGCTGAACCCATTACGATTCTTGTTTTTTCCACTGAAGCGCGGTGTAATGCTACCTGTCGCGCATGGTAATGTGGAAATGATCCCGATTTATACGATGCTTCATGTTCCTCATCCAGAATAATTAAGCCAAGGTTAGTGAGTGGTGCAAATGCAGCGCTTCGGGCTCCTACTACAATGCTTGCAGATCCCTTTTGAATGCGTTTCCATTCTTTGAGCTTCTGTGAAGGAGTTATTCCAGAATGCAAAATGGCGCAGCAAGACCCAAATCGTTTTTGTATGGAATCAATTACCTGATGTGTGAGTGCAATTTCTGGAACAAGGTATAGAACCGATCTACCTTCCTTGAGTGTTGCTTCTGCAGCTTGCAAAAAGACTTCGGTTTTGCCTGTTCCTGTTTTTCCATAGAGATACCAGATACCGCTATGTTCAGAAATAATTGCATCGATAGCTTGCTGTTGTTCGGGTGATGGAGTTATAGAGTGGTCACTGATTTCCATATCTTCAAATGGGAGAGCGGGTTCACTGCTTTCTCGTTTCCCGCCAGGAAGCATAACACCAAGAGCTTCTCCAAGCGAACAAAAGTACATAGAACATAACCATTCTGCAAGCGCAATGGTTTCAGCTCCAAAAAGCGGTTCGCGGTCTATTAGCCTTAAGATTGGTTTAATTGTTAATGGTTTATCACCATTAGATATATCCTGTAGCGATACCGTTTCGGAAATGGCAATAATCCATCCAATTATTTTTCTTTTACCAAACATGACCTCAGCACGCATGCCTGGTTCTGCAATCATGCCTTCTGGAATCTCGTAGGTAAATGCTTTATTGACAGGAACA
>Ga0116146_1001854_pt1 | contig 20352 bp, 21 predicted proteins | sample AD_JPNHG2_MetaG_FD_89748 | JGI IMG/M metagenome (GOLD analysis project Ga0116146, IMG submission 89748) | Active sludge microbial communities of municipal wastewater-treating anaerobic digesters from Japan - AD_JPNHG2_MetaG | ecosystem: Engineered > Bioreactor > Anaerobic > Digestate | place...
CCCTGTTTCTCGGTGCGGGGAAAAAGGTCGTCGACCTGAGCGCCGATTTCCGTCTGCGGAACCTGGCGGTTTTCGAGAAATGGTATCACAAGCACAGCGCCCCGGAACTGCTGCCGGAGGCGGTTTTCGGCCTGCCCGAGCTTTACCGCAGGGAGATCCGGACGGCCCGGTTTGTCGCCAATCCCGGCTGCTACCCCACGGGTGCCATTCTCGGCCTCGCACCCGCCCTGAAAGAAGGGATCATCGACCCCGACACCATCATCATTGATGCCAAGTCGGGTGTCAGCGGCGCCGGGCGGGAACCCCAGCTCGGTTCCCTCTTCTGCGAGGTGGAGGAGGGCTTCAAGGCCTACAAGGTGAGCGGGCATCGGCACGCGCCGGAGATCGAGCAGGAGCTGTCCGTTCTCGCCGGCCGGGAGGTCAGGGTCTCTTTCACGCCTCACCTTCTTCCCATCAACCGCGGCATCCTGAGCACCATGTACGCGACCCTGAAGAAGGAGGTGACGGCGGCGGACCTCCTCGATCTCTACCGGGGCTTTTACCGGGGTGAGAAGTTCGTGCGAGTCTACCGGGAAGGCGCCTTCCCGAATGTCTCCGCCGTCCGGGGGTCGAATTTCTGCGACATCGGGATTTCCGTCGAAAAGAGGACAAACCGCGTGATCATCATCTCGGCCATCGACAACCTCGTGAAAGGCGCCTCCGGGCAGGCCGTGCAGAACATGAACATCATGTGCGGCCTCGAAGAGGGCCGGGGGCTCGACATCATCGCCCTCTATCCCTGAGGGAAACCGACGCATTCGAAGGAGAAATGCCATGGCCCTGAGAGTGTACAACACCATGAGCCGGAAGAAAGAGGAATTCAAGCCCCTGGTGGAGGGGAAGGTGGGGATCTATGTCTGCGGTGTGACCGTCTACGATCTGTGCCACATCGGGCACGCCCGTTCGGCCGTCGTCTTCGACATCATCGTAAGATACCTGCGATACCGGGGCTACGACGTAACCTTCGTGAAGAATTACACCGATGTGGACGACAAGATCATCAACCGGGCCAACAAGGAAGGCGTCGGGTTTGCCGATGTCTCCGAGCGATACATCCGCGAGCACGACACCGACATGGGCAGCCTGGGCATTCTCCGTCCCACCGTCTCGCCCCGGGCGACGGAGAGCATCGCCGGCATGATCCGTCTCATTCAGGTCCTGATCGCCAGGGGACTCGCCTACGAGGTGGAGGGAGATGTCTACTACGCCGTCGACAACTTCAAGGACTACGGGAAACTCTCGGGGCGGAACATCGATGAGCTGAGAGCCGGTGCGCGGGTGGAGGTCGGCGAGAAGAAGAAAAACCCGCTGGATTTCGCCCTCTGGAAGGCCAGCAAGGAAGGCGAGCCCTGGTGGGAGAGCCCCTGGGGAAAAGGGCGGCCGGGATGGCATATTGAATGCTCCGTCATGAGTTCCGCCTATCTCGGGGAGACCTTCGACATCCACGGCGGCGGGGAGGACCTTATCTTCCCGCATCATGAAAATGAGATCGCCCAGTCCGAGGGGGCTACGGGAAAGCCCTTTGCCCGTTACTGGGTCCACAACGGATTCATCCGGGTCGACAACGAGAAGATGTCCAAGTCCCTCGGGAACTTCTTCACCATTCGGGATATCCTGAAGAGCTATCATCCGGAGGTCGTACGTTTCTTCATGCTGACGAGCCACTACCGCAGCCCCCTGGACTACTCCGAGGAGGCCCTGCGGGATGCGAAAGCAGGCCTTGAACGGCTCTACACGGCCCTGAAGGGGATCAAGGACCGTCTGTCGGGGGCGGCGGCGGCCCCGCTTTCACCGGATGCCCTCTCGGGCAGGGTGAAAGAGGTCCATGAAAAGGTCCGGGACCTTCCGCAGCGGTTCGTTGAGGCCATGGACGACGATTTCAACACGGCCAGGGCTCTCGGGACCATCTTCGAGGCGGCACGGCTCCTGAACGCCTTCATGTCCGAAAAGGGGTTCAAGACCACGGCCGATGCGATTTTCGTCCTGAAAGCCGCGGAGGACCGTCTGCGCGAGCTGGGGGGTGTTTTTGGGATTCTGCAGGAGGATCCCGATGTCTTCTTCGGAAAGAGTCGGGCCATCGAGGCGCAGAAGAGGGGGCTGGACATCGGGCAGATCGAAGGCCTGATCGCCGAGCGCAGCGCCGCCAGGGCGGCGAAGGACTGGAAGAGGGCCGATGAGAAAAGGGCGGCCTTGTCGGAGATGGGTGTTGTCCTGAAGGATTCCTCGACGGGGACCGAATGGAGTTTCGGAACCTGAGAGACCCTTGAAGATCAGGAAAAAACACGCCGGACTGTTACGACGGGCTGCGAGAAAACCCTGTCCCGCTGGACGGGGTTTTTCTTTCCTGATTGCTCGGCAATGTTTGCACGACCCTGTGGCGTCATGGAAAATCCTCTTGACACCTGTCGACTTCAAAACTATTAAGCAAAGAGATTCGCAGGCTCATTGAATTGACAGTTCTCGTCGGCTGGATGGAGGGACTATGCTGATTGGAGGATTGAATCAAAAAGCCCGATTCAGGAATGCAAAGTTCCTGTTTCGGGCTTTTGTGTATTCGCAATCCGGATTTGAATCTTTCTTTTCAGCATGAGCGATCTGAAGGAACGCGTACGATATGACTGAAAAATATTTTGCGCACAGCCTTCCGGGAAAACCGATAGCTGATTGGCAGCTGTTGGATGAGCATCTCTGCAACGTGGCAAAACGGGCCCAATCTTTTGCGGAGGCATTCGGCGCGGGAGCGTGGGCATATCACGCCGGACTGTGGCATGACCTCGGCAAGTACTCGGCTGCATTCCAGGATATGCTTCTCTCCACGGCGGATCCTGAGACGAATTCAGAGACCAAGGCAGGCAAACCGGATCACTCGACTGCGGGCGCACAGCACTCTTTCGCCAGCAGCGGCAAAGGGGGGAAGATATTGGCCTATGCTATAGCAGGCCATCATGCGGGTCTGCTCGACGGAAAAGGTCCCGATGCGTCCCTCGAAAAAAGGCTGAAAAAGACGATACCCGATTGTTCATCGGCCCCGGAGCACATCCTGACCCGCGCAAAACTGGACCATTTACCTTTCAACCCCGACCCGAAGCGATTCTGTTTTCAAGCGGCTTTTTTCACGCGAATGATATTCTCCTGCCTCGTCGATGCCGACTTTCTGGACACGGAAAGATTCATGGAGACGTCCAGGGCAAAATGGCGTGAGGGCTACCCCTTTTTGCCAGAACTACTGGCGAAACTGGACCTTTTTCTGGATGTCAAGGCGGTGGCGTCTCCCCGTACGCCGGTCAATCAAAGACGCGCGGAGATCCTGAAACGATGCATGGAGGCCGCCACGTGGAAGCCGGGCCTCTTTTCCCTGACGGTGCCGACCGGTGGCGGTAAAACCCTGTCCTCACTGGCTTTCGCCCTGAAGCATGCCATTCTGCACGGCCTGAAGAGAGTCATTTACGTCATCCCGTATACGAGCATCATCGAGCAGACGGCCGCGGTATTCCGCGATGCATTGAGCGGCGAAGCCGTGCTCGAACATCACAGCAACTTCGAGCCGGAAGAAGACGATCAGCGCTCCCGGTTGGCCTCCGAGAACTGGGATGCGCCCGTTATCGTGACAACAAACGTGCAATTCTTCGAATCGCTTTTTGCGTCGAAGACATCCCGCTGCCGGAGGCTCCACAATATTGCCCGAAGCGTGGTCATCCTCGACGAAGCGCAGATGCTGCCTTCGAACCTCCTTCGGCCGTGCCTCGAGAGCATACGGGAGCTGTCTTTGAATTATGGAGCTTCCGTTGTTCTTTGCACGGCGACTCAGCCGGCGCTTTCCTCATCGGAATCATTCCGGGACGGTCTGGATGGCGTTCGGGAAATCATCCCGGATCCCTGCGGGATGTACGAAGCGTTCAGGCGCGTAACCGTCGAGGATATTCGCGAGGTAGCCGATAATAGCCTGTCGCAGCGAGTGGGTGAAGAGAATCAGGTCCTCTGCATTGTGAATACGCGGCGGCATGCCCGCGCTCTGTTCGAACGTCTCCCGCCGGAGGGAGCATATCATCTCAGCGGCCTCATGTGCCCCGTTCACAGAACGGGCATTCTGAACAGGGTCAGGGAAGCGTTGACCTCTGGCAGGTCCTGTCGACTGATCAGCACCCAGTTGATCGAAGCAGGCGTCGATATCGATTTCCCCGTCGTTTACAGGGCCGCCGCCGGGATAGATTCCCTGGCGCAAGCCGCTGGTCGGTGCAACCGTGAGGGCCGTATGGCGGAACATGGAAAGGTATTCCTCTTTACGCCGGCAGAAGGCCTGCCTCCGGGGCACTTCAGGCAAACAGCCGAAACTGCCGACATGGTGCTGCGTCATCATATGGACCCGCTTTCCCTCGCGGCCGTGGAGGATTACTTCAGGCACTTCTACTGGCTGAAGGGAGACCAACTGGACGCGAAGCAGATCCTCTCGTCCCTTTCCGAGGGCGCCAGAAACGGCGATTTCCCCTTCCGATCGGTAGCGGAGTGTTTCAGGCTGATCGAGCAGTATGCCGATCCGTTGATTATTCCCTATGAGCCTGAAGCCGCCAAAATGATCAAGGCACTTCGATATGCCGAAAGCCCCGGACGGCTGGCGCGGGCTTTGCAACGATATACCATTCAGATACCGCGCGATGCTCTGGCGCGCCTGCTTCACGCGGGCAGCATCGAGCGACTGCACGATCAATTCAACATTCTCATCAACGGGGACCTGTACCGGGACGATCTCGGGCTGTGCCCGGAAGATCCGCATTTTCACAAAATCGAGAGTCTGATCGCATAAATCCAGCCGAAAGGAGGTGATGGTATGTCCTATGGGGTGAAACTCAAGGTGTGGGGGGAGTTTGCCTGCTTCACCAGGCCGGAGATGAAAGTCGAGCGAGTAAGTTACGACGTCATGACACCGTCCGCGGCACGCGGCATTCTCGAGGCGATCTACTGGAAACCCGCCATCCGGTGGGTGGTGGACCGCATACATGTGTTGAACCCGGTGCGGTTCTGCAATGTCCGGCGCAACGAAGTGTCGGGTAAGGTCCCTATGGGGATAGTGCGGCGGGCCATGAACGACGGAACAACGCCGCTTGAGCTTTTCATCGAGGATGACCGCCAGCAGAGGGCGGCCATGGTGCTGCGGGACGTGGCGTATGTGATCGAAGCCCACTTTGAATTCACGGGAGGCGAAGACCGAAATCCGGCGAAACACAAGGAAGCCTTCGAACGGAGAGCGCGAAAAGGGCAGTGTTTTCATCAGCCCAGCCTCGGATGCCGGGAATTCCCCGCGCGGTTTGAGCTTTTGGAAGGTCCCGTGCCCCCTTCAAGTCTTGTCAGCGAGGAGGATCTGGGATGGATGCTGCATGATATTGATTATCGGGATGACATGAAGGCGGTCTTTTTTCAAGCGCGCATGGTGAACGGCGTCATCGAGATGCCGCCATTTGCAGGAAAGGGGGTGATTGAGTGATTCTGGCTGCCTTGAATAATTATTACGAAAGACTGAAAGACAACCCCGACTCGGGTATTCCGCTCGGGGGGTTCAGCAGGCAGAAAATTCACTTCGCGCTGGTTCTGGATCGTCAAGGCAATCTGCTTCAGGTGCAGGACGTTAGGGAGGTTGTCAAGGGGAAGGCAGTTCCGAAGTCTCTTGTCGTGCCGGAGCCCGCGAAAAAATCTGTCAATATTGTCGCTAATTTCATGTGGGGCGCCACGGGATACGTTCTTGGTGCTGACAACAAGGAAAAGCCTGACAGGGCGCGACAGACATTTGAGGCATTCCGGCTTCTGCATCATCAGTTGGGTGATAACGTTGACGATGATGGGATGAAGGCGCTTTTGCGATTCCTGGACAATTGGTCTCCTGACATGGCGGAGAAACTCGAAAACTGGGACGAAATAGCCGGGCTGAATCTCGTCTTCAGGCTCGATCGAGCCCTCGAGTATCTCCATGACCGGCCCCTTATAAAGGAAGCCTGGCTCAGCGACCTTGATCGGCGTACATCGGAAAAGCGCGCGGTGTGTCTCGTTACCGGTAAGGACGCTCCTATCGCTCGATTGCACCCCGATATAAAGGGCGTGAGAGGGGCTCAAACAAAGGGGGCATCCGTCGTTTCATTCAACCTCGATGCCTTTTGCTCCTATGGCAAGGAACAGAGCTTCAACGCCCCGGTGGGCGAACGGGTTGCCTTTGCTTATACAACAGCCCTCAATGAACTGCTCCGCTATGAAAAAGGTCAGAGGGTTCAGATTGGGGATGCCACGACGGTTTTCTGGACGGAGCGAGACTCGCCCATAGAAGGATTCATGGGATATATTCTCGACCCGCGCGACGATCGCGGAGACGTTGCTGAAGTTCGCAGGTTCCTGGAGGCCGTCCGCGAAGGGAAGATGCCGTCAGATATCGACGGCGGTGTTCGCTTCTACATTCTCGGCCTTTCGCCGAACGCCGCGCGGCTGGCTGTCCGGTTCTGGCAAGTCAGCTCCGTAGGCGAGATCAGTTCAATGATCGGCACGCACTTCAACGACCTTGCAATCACGAAAAGCTTCCCATCCGACCCTGATTTTCCCGGCATGTGGCAGATGCTCAGGGAGACGGCCGCACAGGGGAATCTGGACAACGTGTCACCGAACCTCGCGGGCGCCTTCATGCGCTCGATCCTCACGGGCGCCGCCTACCCGCAAGCCCTGCTTTCCGCGATCATCCTGCGCATCAGGGCAGACCAGACCGTCAATTACCTGAGGGCGGCCATGATCAAGGCCTGTCTGGTGAGGAGATATCGGTTGACCGGGTCAGAAAAGAAAAAGGAGGTCACCATGGCATTGGACACAAAATCCACGAATATTGCGTACAGGCTGGGTCGGCTCTTTGCGGTCCTCGAGAGGACTCAGCGGGATGCCGTTCCCGGCGCAAATACCACGATCCGGGATCGATTCTACGGCGCGGCCTCAGCCACTCCGCGCGTCGTGTTCCCGCAGTTGCTGAGACTGGCCCAGCATCACATTCAGAAAGCGGATTACGGGGCAAGAAGCGACAAACTGATCGAAGAGATTATCTCGGGGATTGGTGAATTCCCCGCGCATCTCACCCTCGATGACCAGGGGTTTTTCGCCCTTGGGTACTATCATCAACGGCAATCTTTCTATTCCAAACCGGCAGAGCTTGCAAAGGAGGAGAACGCATGAGCGAAGCGATCCAGAACCGATATGAATTCGTGTATCTCTTTGACGTGGCAAACGGGAATCCCAACGGTGACCCGGATGCCGGGAACATGCCTCGTATCGATCCGGAAACCAATTATGGTCTCGTTACCGACGTCTGCCTGAAGCGGAAAATCCGGAACTATGCCGAGCTTCTCAAGAACAATCAGGCGCCCTTCGAGATCTATATCCGTGAGAAGGCAATTCTCAACCAGACCCATGCACGAGCGCATCAGGCGATTGGAGCCGAGGATAAAGGGGAGACAAAGAAGCGGAAAGGCTCGGGGGAGGAGGTGGAAAAAGCCCGCGCATGGATGTGCAAAAACTTCTATGATGTTCGAACATTTGGTGCCGTCATGTCCACGGGCGTAAATTGCGGCCAGGTGCGCGGTCCCGTGCAGATCAATTTTGCCAGAAGCATTGATCCGATCGTGCCCGTGGAAGTAACCATCACCCGGATGGCCGTGGCAACGGAGAAGGAGGCGGAACAGCAGGGCGGGGATAACCGCACGATGGGCCGCAAGCACATAGTTCCCTATGCCCTCTATCGTTGCGAAGGATACATCTCGGCCGGCCTGGCGGCGCAGACGGGCTTTTCCGGCGACGATTTGTCCCTGTTATGGGAGGCTCTGGCAAACATGTTCGACCATGACCACTCGGCAGCGCGGGGGAAGATGAGCGCCCGAAAGCTTATCGTATTCCGTCATGACTCAAAGATTGGAAATGCTCCGGCACACAAACTCTTTGATCTCGTAACGGTGCGTAGAAAGGCCGCTGACGATCAGCCGCCCCGTTCCTTTTCCGATTATGAAGTGGTGATTGCCGGAGAGAGTCTGCCCCCCGGCGTAACCCTGGAGGAGAAGATCTGAGGCCGGTCATGTACGGTGAAGACGACCTCATCCCCATCTCGGCCCTGCAGCATTATCTCTTCTGCAAGCGGCAGTGTGCGCTGATCCACGTCGAGCAGGCATGGGTAGAGAACCGCTTGACAGCCGAGGGGCGAATCATGCACGACAGGGTCCACGATGAAGGCGCTGAGTCGCGCGGGGATGTGAGAACCGAGCGCGGTGTTTCACTCCGTTCGCTCGAACTGGGCCTGATCGGCAAGGCAGACGTGGTGGAATTCCACAAAACCGGAGAGGGTACGTGGCTGCCTTTTCCTGTCGAGCACAAACGCGGAAAGCCGAAGATCGAGGACTGGGACAGGGTTCAGCTCTGTGCTCAAGCCCTGTGCCTGGAGGAAATGCTTGGAGTCGATATTCCGCAGGGTGCAATATTCTACGGCACACCCCGCCGTCGCGAGGTGGTGGATTTTACGCAGGAACTGAGAGCCAAAACGGCAGATGCGGCAGGGGCGGTTCGAAAACTCCTGGAAGAAGGAGTGACTCCCGGACCGGAGTACAAAAAGCGTTGTGATAATTGCTCGATGGCAGGGCTTTGCCTGCCCAAGGTCATCGAAAAGAAGCGGTCTGTTTCGAAATATCTCCAGAAGGAGACGGCTGGAGAATGAAAAAGCATCTCAATACCCTTTTCGTGACCACACAGGGCGCCTATCTGGCGAAGGAAGGCGAGACGGTGGTCGTTCGGGCGGACGGCGAGACCCGGCTACAGGTGCCCGTCCATACCCTGGGAGGGATCGTTTGTTTCGGCAACGTAGGGGTCAGCCCCTTCCTGATGGGGTTTTGCTCGGAGCGGGACGTGGGCATCAGCTTTCTCTCCGAGCACGGACGATTCCTGGCGAAGGTGCAGGGCGCGGTGTCGGGCAATGTATTGCTTCGCCGAGAACAGTATCGGAAAGCTGACGACAAGGAATTTTCGGCCGGCATAGCAAGGTCCATCCTTGCCGGGAAGATCGCCAACTCGAGGACGGTCCTCCAGCGGGCCCTGCGCGACCATAGCGACAAGATCGCGGCCGAGGAAGTCAGAAGGGCGGTCCAACGGCTCAACAATTGCCTCGATGCCGTGGACCGGGCGGTCGATCTGGACGCCCTGCGGGGCATTGAAGGCGACGCAGCCAGGATTTACTTCAATGTCTTCGACCATCTGATTGTGGCCCAGAAGGACTCGTTCACTTTTGAGGAAAGAAACCGCCGACCACCCCTCGATAACGTGAATTGCCTGCTTTCTTTCATTTACACGCTGGTGATGCATGACGTACGTTCCGCCCTGGAGACGGTTGGGATTGACCCGGCCGTGGGTTTCCTTCACCGGGACCGTCCGGGAAGACCGGGCTGTGCCCTGGACCTGATGGAGGAATTCAGGCCCTTCATTGCGGACCGGCTTGCTCTCTCCCTGATTAACTTGAGGAAAGTAGACGAGGCCGACTTCAGAAGATCCGAAGCCGGTGCTGTGACCATGTCCGACGATGCACGAAAGACGCTGCTGGTTGCCTATCAGGAAAGAAAGCGCGAGGAAATCCTGCACCCTTTCACAGGCGAGAAGATGACGATCGGCATTCTTTTCTTCATGCAGTCGCTCCTGCTTGCAAGGCACCTGCGGGGAGAGTTGGACGGGTATCCCCCGTTTATTTGGAAATGACCTGGACTATGGAGGCGGTCGCATGTTTGTGCTTGTCAGCTATGATGTGGCCCTTGATGACGAGACTGGAGCCAGAAGACTGCGCCGCGTCGCAAAAGCCTGCAAGGATTACGGACAGAGGGTGCAATACTCTGTTTTTGAGTGCATCGTGGATCCGGCTCAGTGGGCGGTGCTGAAGCAAAGACTAATCAAGGAGATCAATGAAGAAAAGGACAGCCTGCGTTTTTACTATCTCGGCGCGAACTGGAAACGACGCGTGGAGCATGTCGGAGCAAAAAAGACGGTCGATCAAGAGGGGCCGCTGATTGTATGAGGCGAAACGCGAACCACAAGCGGACAGAATTTTCCCGGTGGCTTCGCGCGGAATAGAACATACGGAATTTACAGGACTTGTGGAGGGGCTGGGGAGAAAGGCAAACGAGATCATCATGATTTTTATGATGGTGCGCGGATTTCGTTTGGATAATGTAACGACTTCAATAGTTTGGATTTTTACGGTCGCCCCTCGCGCGGGGGCGTGGATTGAAACGTATTGTCCGGGTAAACGTGGTCAGGATCACCCAGTCGCCCCTCGCGCGGGGGCGTGGATTGAAACCGTGATTTTGCCCTGTAATTGAAATGCAATGGATGTCGCCCCTCGCGCGGGGGCGTGGATTGAAACTGTCAACGGGTGCCTTATATAAATTTTACAGACGTCGCCCCTCGCGCGGGGGCGTGGATTGAAACGCGATCTGATGCGCGGAAACCGCAAGACCCTGGGTCGCCCCTCGCGCGGGGGCGTGGATTGAAACCCGGTGCTACCGTCACGGCCATGGACGGAGGATCACGTCGCCCCTCGCGCGGGGGCGTGGATTGAAACGAGACATGGACGTTGAAATTGACGGGATTAAGCGTCGCCCCTCGCGCGGGGGCGTGGATTGAAACATGATGATGCGGCTCACGCCGTTATTTCCTTCGTGTCGCCCCTCGCGCGGGGGCGTGGATTGAAACGTAACATCTGTAGGATCGAAAACAACCGCTTCGTGTCGCCCCTCGCGCGGGGGCGTGGATTGAAACTCGGTTTGCAGACCATCGTTCATCTGGTGTCTGGTCGCCCCTCGCGCGGGGGCGTGGATTGAAACTTACCGTGCCCCATGTCGATTTCGTCACCCTGGGGTCGCCCCTCGCGCGGGGGCGTGGATTGAAACATATCAATGACCTCATCTGCATAGTCGATGCAATGTCGCCCCTCGCGCGGGGGCGTGGATTGAAACCTGAGGACCACCTGAAGACTCAGGCCCAATGGCAGTCGCCCCTCGCGCGGGGGCGTGGATTGAAACCGGGCTGGGGTCATGTGGCGGGCTTGAAAAACGAGTCGCCCCTCGCGCGGGGGCGTGGATTGAAACGCGTGCGCCTCGTCGTACTGCCCGGCTCTGGCGGGTCGCCCCTCGCGCGGGGGCGTGGATTGAAACATGCCACTTGCCGGTTATGGTAAAATTGCTTGCGTCGCCCCTCGCGCGGGGGCGTGGATTGAAACGACGACTGGAAAGCGTGGCCTGGCGGCGAAGTGGATGTCGCCCCTCGCGCGGGGGCGTGGATTGAAACTTCGCCCTCCTGAAAAAAAATCCCGTGTTATGGTGTCGCCCCTCGCGCGGGTGCGTGGATTGAAACCAGTAAACAGGACACCACTTGATCACAACCTCTGTCGCACCCCGCGCGGGTGCTTGGATTGAGCGTCAGGCGTTTTTGGTGATAGACGCTCGGGCCTTGAATAACGGCTGATTGCAGGGATCGGCCGGGAGTATCGACGGGAGCGATTTGCGCGGAAAAGGCGGCATCAGGGGAGCAGGCGGAAGCACTGCTCCTTGAAACGGGAGTCAAAGACAAAAGACGCGTTAATTCCTTTGCGGCGCAGATCGGCGGTGACATATTCCACATGGAGCGCGGGTACGATCGCTTCTTCGAATCCTCTTACCGCCTCCGGTCCGAGACGTCTCTCCAGAAGCGCGACGGTTTCCACAAGGGCACATCTGCTCGTGACGGCATGGGTCTCGGCGTCCGGGATCCCGGACCAGGCGTTGTGGGCCTTTGCGTGGTTGCCGTTATCACGATCCAGGAGGGCGTAAAACGCCGATGTGTCGATAAACACCCTCATTTGCGGTACGCCTCTGCAAGATAGTCATCGTGGCGCTTCGAAATATCCCGCTTTCCGGACTTAAATTTTCCTGCGATGTCAAAGGCCCGTCTTCTTCTCTCATCGGCGGGCACGGTGCTGCCCGATCGGATCACCCCGTCTACGGCATGCCGGATAACGTCGGCCATGGATTCCCCTCGGGCTGCTGCGCTTTCCTTCAGGGCCCATCTCTGTTCCTCCGACAGTTGAATCTGTGTCCCGGCCATTTTATCCTCTGTGATTACGGATTTAACGTAAAGATAACACAAGCAAAATCAACCGTCAGGGTCCGATGACCGCTTTTTGCCTGACTGATGGAAAAATGCGGATCGACTCTTGGAGAATGATTTACAGTTCTTCCGGCGTGAAGGCGACGACCTCGTCGATGGCAGAGGCGTCGCAGAAGATCATCGCGAGGCGGTCGACGCCCAGAGCGATGCCCGCCGAATCCGGCAGATGCCGGAGGCTCTCGAGAAATTTCTCCGGCAGGGGGAAGGGGTCTTTCCCCGCCGACACGCGCTTCCGGTTGTCCCCTTCGAATCGCCTGCGCTGTTCCTCGGGGTCTCTGAGTTCCGAGAAGCCGTTCGCGATTTCCAGGCCGAAGAGATAGATCTCGAACCGTTCGGCGACCCTCCCGTCATCCTTTTTTGTTCTTGCGAGCGCCCCGAGAGCCGCGGGGTAGTCGCAGAGAAAGGTCGGTTTCCCACGCCCCAGCATCGGTTCGATGTCGCGGGCCAGGATCTCGTCGAAGCGATCCTCCCGGAGGGAGGCCTCCACGGAAAGGGGAGCGAAGCGGTCAAAGGCCTCGCGGACGGAAAGGCGCTGCCACGGTTTTTGAAGATCGACCCTCTCCCCGCGGTACGCAAGCGTCGCCTCCCCTCTCAACTGCCCGGCGAGAAAGAGAAAAAGATCCTCGCACTCCTCCATCAGGTCCCGGTAATCGATTCCCCTCCGGTACCACTCCAGCAGCGTGAACTCCGGCAGGTGACGATCCCCCCGTTCGTTCCGGCGAAAACACCGGCAGATCTGGAACAGCCTGGGGTATCCCGCGGCGAGCATCCGTTTCATGCAGACCTCGGGGGAGGTATGCAGAAACCAGTCGCCCGACGGGAAGGCGTCGATGTGAGCTTCCGGCACGGGTGCGGGGATCCGGTGCGGCGTTTCGACCTCGAGGTATTGCCGGGAGAAAAAGAATTCGCGGAGGGCCCGGATCAGGGAGGCGCGGCTCCCGAGGGCGTTCTTCCGCCTCGATAGTTTCCAGTCCGAATTCATCGGCGAGAGAGTCCCGGAGATTATTCCTTGACGCGGGTGAGGTATTCCCCGCTGCGGGTGTCGATGCGGATCTTCTCACCCTGTTCGATGAAAGGGGGCACGCTGACCTTGTAGCCCGTTTCGAGAATGACGGGCTTGTAATTTCCCGAGACCGTGTCGCCTTTGATCCAGGGAGGCGCCTCGGCCACGACGAGGTCCACGAAATTCGGGAGGGTGATGTCGATGGGTCGGTCACGAAAGAGCAGAATCTTGACCTCCATGTTCTCGATGAGAAAGTTCTTCCCGTCGCCGATCTGTTCCTCCAGGAGGTGGATCTGCTCGTAGCTCTCCGTGTCCATAAAGTTGTAGCGGTCCCCTTCCTTATAGAGGAACTGCATGGTCTTTTCCTGCGTGTCGGCCGGCTTGAAGGTGTCGACTTCCCGGAAGGTACGGTCGACGATCGTCCCCGCGAGCAGGTTGCGCAACTTGCAGCGATAGAGCGACTGGCCCTTTCCCGGCTTGACGAACTGGAAATCGACGACGATATAGGGATCGTCATCGAGCATGATTCTCAGGCCTTTTCTCAGATCGCTTGCCGTGTACATGGAAGGGTCACCTCCCTTGGATTTGTCCGTGCCGGTGGGCGTTCACATTCTTGATCCGCGGCAGATTGCACTTTTATTATATTCTGAAATGTAAGTCAAAAGGAGATTCGTGGAAAGAACCGGGCCGCCGGGAAGCGGGGGTCATGGCAGGAGGGGGACCTTGCCCGGACTGCCCGGCCGGTCGGCGACATACCGGGGAAGGCAGATGCCGGCCGTCGTCTTCCACAGTCCTTCCGCAATCTCCCTGCCCCGGGAGATCTCTACCCGGAAATGGGCCGTTCCGCTCACGGGCTCGCACTGGAAGAGATAATAGGGCCTCACGGAAATCCGCTGGAGACCGTGGACGAGATCGCGCATCGTCTCGAAGGAATCGTTGATTCCCCGGAGGAGAACGGACTGGTTGGAGACCGGCACACCCGCCTCGAGCAGCCTTTCGCAGGCCCGGGCCGACTCGGGCGTGATTTCGCGGGGATGGTTGAACTGCGTGAGGAACCACAGGGGTCGATGTCTTTTCAATATCCTGCACAGAGGGCCCGTGATTCTCATGGGAAGCACCACGGGTGTCCGGCTTCCGATGCGAATCACTTCGACGTGAGGTATCGTTCTCAAGGGCTTGAGCAGCCCGTCGATCACCTCGTCCTCGAGGATCAGGGGGTCGCCGCCCGAGAGGATGACCTCCCGGATGCTGCGGTTCGCCGAGATGTAATCCACCTGTCGCCGGGTCCTTCCGGGCGTCGGGATAAACGGGGGCTCCGTCCACAGGCGTCTCCGGTTGCAGTGTCGGCAGTAGGTGGCGCATCGGTTCGTGACGAGGATCAGGCAACGGTCGCGGTAGCGGTGGATGAGGCCCGGCACGGGGGTCTGTGCCCTCTCACCCAGCGGATCGTCGGCGTCGCCGGGCAGGACCTCCAGCTCCCGCGTGTCGGGAAAGCACTGTCGTCTCAGAGGGTCGCCTTCGTCGTCCCACTCCATCAGCGACCCGTAGTAAGGCGTGACACCGAAGGGGTGACGCTCGACGACGGTGCGAAGGGCTGCTGTGCTCCCCGGCGGATTTCCCGAAAACCGGGCGAGCCGCGGCAGTGTCCGGATCCGGTTTCGCATCTGCCATCGCCAGTCGAACCAGTCCTTCTTGGGGATTTTTCCCCGGGGTCCTTTCATGGCTTCCCTTCAGGGTGTCATTCCCGCCCCTTCGGGGGTCGAGGAGATTTCTCTACCACATGGGAGGAAAACATCAAGGGTGAAATCAGCGCTCTCGCCCCGGGCCCGTACGGATTTTCTTCTGTTCGCGCTGAACGGTTTTGTGTTATGATCCAGAAAAAATTTCAGGGGGCGACCATGCAGTGTTACCGGATCAATCATTGCATCATTGCCGCCGACATCGTCGAAGAAGCCGAGCAGTTCTTCCGCGATGAGGTCGGGGAACCCATCGAGTCCCTCGTGGAGGTGAGCGTCTACACCGAGGTGTCTCGCGATGACGGCGCCCTGACGACCGTCAGGGACCTCATGAACGAGGAACTGGACCGGCGGAGCGCCTGGCTCCGCATGGGGGTGCCCTGCGAACTCCACTGGCCTTTCATCGTCGTGAAATTGAAGAGATGAGGCACCCGCCCCTCCGAACGAGCCCTTTCACCGCAGTGGATGCACATGAAAGGAGGAACTCATGAGGTATCTGGGGATCTTCGTCATGGGCCTGTCGCTGATCCTTTTTCCCCTCCTCGGGGATCGGGGCTTTTCCCAGCCTGTACCCTATGAAGACATCCCCCGGATGACCAAGGAAGAACTCAAAACCCATCTCGGGAAATCCGATCTGGTCATTCTGGATGTGCGTCTGGAGAAGCAGTGGGAGTCCAGCGACTCCAAGATTCCCGGCGCCTCCCACCTGAAAGAGGAAGCCGTGAAGTCCTGGGCGAAGGTCAACGACAGAAACAGGATCTACGTCCTCTACTGAGCCTGACCCGGCGAGGAAACGGGCGCCCGGGTGGCGACGGAATTGAAAGAGCTGGGTTTTTCCAGGGTCTATGTGCTGAAGGGCGGATGGCGTCAGTGGGTTGCCGCCCGGTACCCCGTGGAGGCCAAGGAAAATCAAATCCAGGATTGCGTCACCTGCCACTCCGCAGTAACCCCGAACATCGTCTCGGACTGGAAGCTGAGCAGGCACAGCGCGAGCACGGTCAGCTGCACGGTCTGTCACGGCGATGCCCACCGTTCGGCAGCGGACACGGAAAAGGCCCTCATCCCCACGATCGATACCTGCGCGAAGTGCCACGGCGCACCGGCGAAGCAGTTCAGGGAGGGCAAGCATGCCAAGGCCTGGGCGGCCATGAAGGCCATGCCCGCGGCGCACCGGCAGCCGATGGCCCTGATGGAGGGCATGAAGGGTTGCGGCGGATGCCACAAACTGGGCCTCAAGACCGATGGGGAAATCCGGGAACTCCGCAGACAGGGGGGCGGGTTCGGGAATGCGTCCTGCGACGCCTGCCACACGAGGCACATCTTCTCGCTCAAGGAAGCGAGGGAGCCGCAGGCCTGCCGGACCTGCCACATGGGGTTCGATCACCCCCAGTGGGAGATGTATTCGGCGTCGAAACACGGGGTGCGCTACCTCCTCAAGCAGAGCGGCGTGCTGCCCGATTCCGTCTCCGCCCCGAAGTGCCAGACCTGCCACATGCAGGGAGGGAACCATGCCGTGCGTACCGCCTGGGGGTTCCTGGCCGTGAGGCTTCCGCTGCCCGAGGACAAAAAGTGGTCGGCGGACCGGGTGACGATTCTCCAGGGGCTCGGCGTTCTCGACCCCCAGGGAAAGCCGACGGCGCGTCTCGATGCGATCAAGGCGGCCGATGTGGTGAGACTGACACAGGAAGACTGGCAGCAGGAGCGGGACCGGATGTTCGCCGCCTGCAGGCAGTGTCACTCCGGCCGTTTCGCCGGAGGTGAACTCGACAAGGGCGATCGGATGATCCGCGAGGCGGATGCGATGATGGCGGAGGCGATCCGTATCGTTGCCGGTCTTTACCGGGACGGGATCCTCAAGCAGCCGAAAGAGTACGCGTACAGATTCCCCGATTTACTGGCATTTCATGAAGCGCCGACATCGATCGAGCAGAACCTCTACCTGATGTTCTCGGAATACCGGATGAGAACCTTCATGGGCACATTCCACGCCAATCCGGACTATGCCTTCTGGTACGGGTGGGCCGAGCTGCGCCGGGGCCTTACGGAGATCAAGGAGAAGGAGGCGGAACTCAGAAAGACACAGGTGAAGCGCAAGAGGTAAGCGGTGCTCTTCCCGCGCCGTCTTGATCCCCTGTGCAGAGTCGAAGTAACGGTGTTGTGAAGGACGCGAACAAGTCCATAAAGCCCGCCCTCTGGGCGCTGGCGGGTATGGCGCTCATCTGGGGGTACAACTGGGTGATTGTCAAGGAGGCCCTGCGTTTCGCCGGGGCCTTCGATTTTTCCGCCCTTCGAAGCGTTTTCGGGTCGCTGTGCCTGTTTCTTCTTCTTTTGTACCGGGGGCAGGGCCTTCGTCCCCGGGACGTGCCGATGACCCTCCTGCTGGGACTTTTGACAACCACGGGATCCGTCGGGTTCTCCACGTGGGCGCTGGAGAGCGGCGCTGCGGGGAAAACGGCTGTACTGGTCTACACCATGCCCTTCTGGGTGCTGCTGCTCGCCTGGCCCATTCTTGCCGAACGCATCCGCGGCCTGCAGTGGCTTGCCGTGCTCATGGCCTTCTCGGGTCTTGCCGTCATCCTGGAGCCCTGGCGTCACGCCGGGACACCCATGAGCAAGATCCTGGCCATTCTCGGAGGGCTGACCTGGGCCGGAAGCGCCATCACGCTCAAGATCATGCGAAGGCGAGGGACCATTGATCTCGTTTCGTTGACGGCCTGGCAGATGTTTTTCGGCGCCGTGCCGCTTGCGATCATCGCTTTTGCGGTACACTCTCCGCCCATTCAGTGGACCCCCTACTTTACCGCCGCCCTTGCCTATAACATCGTGTTCACGAGTGCCATTGCCCACCTTCTCTGGTTTCTTGCCCTTCGTGAACTGCCTGCCGGGATGGCCGGTATGGGAACGCTTGCCACACCGGTCATCGGCGTTATCTCGGCGTCGGTCGAGCTCGGGGAAAGGCCCTCTTCTTCGGAAATATGGGGTATTGTGCTGGTTCTGTCGGCTCTGGCTCTTCTCACCTGGATCGGGATCCGCAATCATCGCAACAACTCGGTATCATTATGATTATTTTATTTATTTTCGCGTCATCCCGTGTATTCGACTGAAAGACTTCCGACAGGTTTTAACTGATATTTTTTTGTTATAATCAGATATTGACATTTTTCCTCTTTTTCTTTATATCAGCGCACTCGGGCCGCACGCCAGAAGGCCCTCTCTGCCGGGATGAAGACTTCCTCGAAGTCTTTTTTTATTTTTGAAACTGAGGATTTTCAGGCAAACCCCGTCTGCGCGAGGAGAAAAAAGAAAGGAGAAAGGAGTGTTCCGTATGTCTCAGGGTACGGTGAAATGGTTCAACGAGAAGAAGGGTTACGGTTTCATTGAGAAAGACGGCGGGGGGATCTCTTTGACCATTACAGCGCCATTCGGGCCGGAGGGTTCAGGACGCTTCGGGAAGGTCAGCCCGTGACCTTCGAGGTCACGGAAGGTGAAAAAGGTATGGCCGCCGTCAACGTCAAACCCCTCCAGGAGATTAGGATATTTCTTCGGGCGAGAAGGTTCGATGCCCTTTTGTGATGGGAGGCGTTTTCTTGAATCTGAAAAAAAGGGAATTTTTCAAGAAGATTATCGAGAAAAAACTGATGGAGAAGGTCGGCGGATCGGGTCGCGGAGCCTTGGGAAACAGCAGTGAAAAACCCGTGGAGATCATCGATCAGGCCGCAGCCGAATACGAGTTGAGTCTGAACCTCCTTTTCAAGGCCAGGGATGATGTACAGGTGGCGGAACTCTTCGAAGCCCTGGAGCGTCTCGAGGAGGGAAGTTACGGTATCTGTCTGGATTGTGACGGTGAGATCTCGGAGAAGCGCCTGCAGGTCAGGCCGACGGCTCAGCTCTGCGTTGAATGCCAGGAGGTGAGGGAAAAACGCCGCCCGGTTTGAGCCGCCGGATGCTGTCCGTCCCCTGAGCCGGCCTCTCTCATGAATAGACCGGGGTTCCTCCGGCAGGAACCCCTTTTCTTTCGGTGTCACGGGTCGTACCGCCGCGCGGGCAGGTGTCGTTGCGATGCTCAAGATTCCCTGTGGACCGACCGGATCCTTTTCAGCACCTTGCGCCACGAGGGGGTGATGAGGAAACTCTCCTCCATGTTGCCGATCATGCGGATGAAGCGCTTCATGGGCACGGAAAAGGTGAGCACGTCCGTCGGGACGCAGGGCCGTGCGGAGACGTCAAACATGCCCAGAACGGCTCTCGGGTTCTCGAGATCCTTTTCCAGGTGGGGGTACGAAACGATGGTCCCGCATCCGGAGCCGAAGGGCGCATAGACGGCGTTCTGAACGGCTTCGTCGAAATTAGCGAGAGTGAACAATCCGGCCAGGACATCGGGGCGGGCGAAGAAGACGACGGCTTCCGGCTCGTCCCCGTCGTCGAGGGTATCCCACCGCTTGAAGACGATGGTTTTCCCCGGCGCCCTGAAATTCGGAAGGTGTTTCATGACGGACTTCACCAGCTCCGGCGTTTTCTTGTACCGTTCGCCCTCGACCGTCCCGGGGATGCCGTAGGAGAGGAAATGCTCGAAGTGAGGTCTCGGGGCCCTGGTGAACCCGAAATATCGCCGGCCGCCCTCGCATCCGATGGTGTCCGCATCGAGAACGACGGTTTTCCCCCGGAGGGCTCTCAAGATATCGGCGACGACGCAGCGGTGACCGTCGGGGGGCTTCCGCCGGGTTCTCTTTTCGTCCCCGCTCCCGTAGAAATAAGCGACGGGCAGATCGGCCCCGTCGAAGAAACGACGCCACAGCCCCGTGAACCTGTCTCTCAACTCCCTGTCCATTGGCTCATACCTCCTCGAGATGCGATCAGGACATCCACTTGATGAGAACGGCCTGCACCAATCTGAAAAAGATACAGACCCCCGACATGACGATCCCCGACAGAAGTCCCCCCAGCAGGAGGACGCCCAGCTGTTTCGGAGACACCGGTGCCGTGAGTGCCGCGAGGGAGTGGAGAAAGACCCCGGGGCGCAGAGCGATGCCGCCGATCGCCAGGAAGAGCAGGGCCACCGTCGGTCCTTTCAGCCTCCCGGCGTAATACCTTTCGATCACGAGCGACGTGCAGAACGCAACGCTGCACAGGATCAGGATGTTGATCAGGACTTTTAAGGCCACGGCACCCCCGGCAGTTACAACTTCGAACTCACGATCCCCCCGTATTCTTTATATCAAAATGCCGCAATTTTCAGCCTTTTTGAAGTGTGGCCGATGTGTGGGTAACGTCAAGAGTTATGTGTCATGATCAGGAAAGGGGTCATGGTATTTTCTTTCAGGTTTTCATGGGTAAAGATGGCATAGAGGATTCTTTCCATGCTGGTTCGATCCGAGAAGACGCCCA